>JAEEGK010026045.1_pt1 | contig 11942 bp, 10 predicted proteins | sample 8958771 | NCBI WGS metagenome assembly JAEEGK01 (sample SAMN16246547, study PRJNA631951) | gut metagenome | biome: gut microbiome; feature: rumen; material: SC-attached | host: Bos | place: Iran: Karaj | collected 2018-10 | reverse complement strand
GAAAATGAAGGAAATAAAGAAAAAAATCAAAATAATAATAATTTTACTCTTAAAGAAGGAAAGAATGATAAAAAAGAATCTTGTCCTTGTTGAAAATTTAAAACAAATAAAATAAATGAAAAAATATTTTTTGAAATGATTATATATTTAATTTAATATTTATTTATTTAAAATTAATTAAATCAAATTTTGAAATTTAATTAAGAATAAAAATTTTAAATAAAAGCAAATAGTATAAAATATCAAAAATAAAATTTATTTTAATAAGAGAAAAAAAAATAGCAATATTCATTTTAAATGAAAAAAAAAGAAAAATTAAAAAAAAAATAAATATTTTTCATAAAATGAAATAATAAAATATTCAAAATAATTATTTTAAATTAAATTTATTAAAAAATAATTTATATATTATTATAGAAACTATTTTAAATAATTATAACATTTTAATAACTTAATATATAAGTAAATTTTAATATATATTATGAATATATATTATTTGATTAGTCATATATAAAAAATTATTTTTAATTAATAGGAATACAACAAAATAAAAATTTTCTTTTTATTTGGAATTATAATTTTATTATTTTCTTTATTATTAATATCTTTTATTATATTATCAACATTTGATAAAGTTTCAATTGGTCTATCTTTAATTTTTATTTCATCATTTTTTCTATTTGTAGAATTATTATAATAACCTAAATAATTTCCAGAATGTTTATATTTTGGATTATTAATTTCAATTTTTTTAACATTCAAAAAATTACTTTTTTTATAAGTAACTTTTAATTCATTCATATTTATATTATTATCTTTAATCATTTTTTGATTATTTCTTTTTTTTTCACTAATATTTCCACTTTCATTTCTTCTATTTATTTTTATTTTTTTATTTATATCTACATTTTTATTTTTTGATGATAACTCATTTAAAGGAATTAAATTTTCATTTTGAAAAATTGAACTTATTAAACTTTGACTTTTTTCTAAAAAATCAGAATTACTATTAAGTAAATTCTTTTTTTTATTTTTATCTTTTAGCCCTTTAAAATCAGTTTGTATTGTTTTTTCATCTAAATTTTGTTCATAATGACTACTTAAAGTTAATGGATTATTATTATTATTAAATTGAGTATATTTTATTTTTTTTAAATTTTCTTCTTTTTCTTTTTTAATTATTGAAGAATTATCTAAATGAAATCCATTATTTAAATTAAAATGACTTTTTTCTTTTTTATGCATTAATTTTCTCTTTTTATCTTCATCATTTAAAATAATTGGAGATGATTTAAATTTAAGCATTGGATTACATTTTATTTTTAAATTCTTTTTTTTTTTTTCTTCATGAGTTTTACTTTTATATTTTACATCATTTTCATTATAATTACTATCATTTAAACTTTTTAAAAATGATTTATAATATTCAGTATGGTCATCTGAAGATGATGATAATATTAAATCATTATTATTTATTAGATTTTCTGTTTTATTTAAATTTTTTTTACTTTTTTTTCTATGGTTTGAAAATTTTCGATTTTTATTTATTTCATTTTCTATTGAATCTTCAAAATTTACTTGTAAACGAGATTGTTTTTGATTATTTAATTGATTTGAATTAAGGATTAGGACTTTTTTTTTATTCATAATTTAATTTATTAATTATATTATATAATTTACTAATAAAAATAAATTAATAAAATTTTGAAAATATATATAATTTTTACTAAGTGGTAAAAATTAATTAAAAAATAATATAGTTAAATACAAAAATATAAAAAATTTTCAATTTTTCAAAAATCAAATTTTGATTAAAAAAAAAATAAATATTTAAAACAATATTTTTAATAAAAAAAACCAAAAATAATCTAACCTTAAATAAATAAAAATTAAATAAAAAAAAAATAAAATAAAAACCAAATTTTTAAACTTCAAAAATTTGATGACCAACTCTAACTTCATCACTTCCAGAAATAATAGCTTCTTCATAATCTTGACTAGTTCCAAAACTAGAAATAAATTTACTTTTATCTAAATTATATTTATCACAAATATCATTTTTTAATTTAACCATATGTTCAAATTGTTCTTTATTTCCAACATCACCTAAACTCATAATTCCAATAAGTTCTAAATTATTACATTTTTCCATTATTACTTTTGCAATATCATCAATAATTTTTAAATCTGCTCCAGTTTTACTTTCAGAATTACTAATATTTACTTCAATATAAACTTTAATTTTTTGATTTGAATGTTTATTTATTTCTTCTGCTATTTTTATACTATCTACTGATTCTATTATTATATTTGGTATTTTTTGAATTAATTTTTTTACTTTATTTGATTGTAAATGTCCTATTAAATGCCATTCTATATCTTTTGGTAATTTTTCACTTTTTTCTAATAATTCATTTACGTAATTTTCACCAAATTTTCTTGCTCCTGAATTATATATTGTTTCTATATCTTCTATTGATCTTTTTTTACTTACTGAAATTAATGTTATTTCTTTTGTTATATTTTTCTCTTTTTTTATTTTTTCTATTTGAGATATTAAATTTTGATAATTTGATATTAATTTTTTTGAACGTTCATCTTTTTCCATTTTTTTATTATATAATATAATTAATATAATTGATATTATTTTATATTTTATTTTATTTTTTTTTATAATATAAAAAAGTAAAATAAAAAAAAATAAATTTCATATTATTTTATTTATTATTTTGATATTTTGATGTCAAAATCAAAATCAAAAAAAAAAGAAAAAGAAACACCAAAAACTCAAAAATATAATATGATATTTAAATTATATGATGAAGACAAAGATGGTTTTGTAGACTTAGATTATTTAGGTGAAATGTTACGTTCATTAGGTGCTGCAATTTTAGATAGTGAAATAGAAACATTAGTAGAAAAAACAAGAAAAGAATTAAAAGATACAAGATTTAATATGAAAACTTTTGAAAAATTATGTAATAAAAATATAGTTTGTAATGAAACAGAAGAAGATTTAATTAAAGCATTTAAATTTTGGGATACTGAAAATACGGGAAAAGTTTCAGTAAATGAATTAAAAGAATCTTTAACAAAAATAGGTGATATTTTAAATGATGATCAAATGGAATATTTAATTAATGAAGCAGATCCAAATGAAAGTGGTGCAATTGATTATAATGAATATGTAAAAATTTTAATGCAAAAATTATAAATTTAAATAAAATTAAATTAAAAAAAAATAATTTTTTGTTTAATAATAATATAGTATATTATTTATATTTATAAAGGATTTTATTTTTATATTTTATAAAAAAAAAAAAAATGTATAAACCAAAATTAATTTTAGTTGGTGAAGGTCATGTTGGAAAAACAAGTATAATTCAACAATTTATAGAACAAAAATTTAGTGAATCTTACTTAATGACTGTTGGAAGTGATAAATCAATTAAAGATTTAAAGATAAATGGGAAAGATATAAAATTAGAAATTTGGGATACTGCAGGACAAGATAAATATAGAGGAGTAAATAAAATATTTATGAAAAATACTAAAATTGCTTTATTAGTTTATGATATTACTGAAAAATATACTTTTGAACAATTAAAATTTTGGATTGATAATGTTAAAGAAATTAATAAAAATGAAAATATTATTTTTGGTGTTGCTGCAAATAAAAGTGATTTATTTGAACAACAAGTTGTTGAAACTGAAGAAGGAAAAAAATTTGCAAATGATAATAATTGTTTATTTTTTGAAACTAGTGCTAAAGATTATAAAAGTATTGAAAATGCTTTTAGTAAATTAGCTGAGAATTATATTGAAAAAATTGAAAATAAAAATAATGAAACTAATAATAATAATATTAATAATAATAGTAATAATATTAATAATAATCAAAATTCTCAGAATAAAAGTGAAGGAAAAAAAGATCTAAATTTTGAAAATGAATTAAATGAAAAATTTATAGACAAAGATGATGGTAAAAGTAGTTGTTCAAAATGTTTTATATTTTAATTGAGAAAATGTTTTAAAAATAAATATATTAAAATTTAAGGGACATAAACAAATTATTTTAAACAAATTTTTATTATTAATAATATTATTATTTATTTCAAAAGAAAATAATCAACAAGAATAAAAATTATTATTTACAATTAATAATAATAAATTTTTTATTAAAATATATATTTGAGTTTTCTTATTAAATAATTTAAACTTAGATTTTAATTTAACAATAAAATAAAAAAAATTAAAAAAAAAAACTTTAAATTAAATAAGATTTAATCATTAAAAAAAAATTAAAATTTTAAAAAAATAAAAACCTCAAATAAAAAAACATATCAAAAAAAAAAAAAGAATAACGAAAGGAATATTAAAAAAAAAAAATAAAAAAAACAAATTTTAAACAGCAGAAGAAATTCTTTGTGCTCTTTTTGCTTTAATCAAAGCATCTTTATTCATAGCATATTCAACATCACTCATTTTATTTTTATTTTTTAATCTTTCTTTATTATTTTTCGCTTGTAACATTAAAGTATCTAAATTTCTTTTATTCATTCTTCTAATTTTTTCATCAATAATTTTTTCATCATTTCTATATTTTTCTTCATCAATTTTCCAAATTCTAGCTTGTTCTTTTTCTAATTCTTTTTCTAAAACCGAATTTTTTTTTTTTTCTTCAACTTGCATATCTAAGAATTTTTTTAATTCTTTTTTTTGTAATTGTCTTTGTAAATTTTCTCTATCTTCTTTTTCTTGTTCTTTTTTATTTTTTTCTTGAGTATAATAATTTGTTTTTAATTCTTCTTCTTCAGCTTCTCTTTTCATTTTATCTAAAGCTTCTTTTGCAACTCCAGTCATAAAATTATTTGCATTTCTTTCAATTCTTTTAAAGTATAATTTTCTTTCTAATTCTTTTCTTTCTTCAACTTTATTATTTTCTTCACAGAATTTTAAATCTTCTTCTTTTTCTTTTTTTAATTGTTCAGCTTTTCTTATTTTATTTAATTCATTATCTTTTAAAGTTTGAATTAATGCTTCATGTTCTTTTTTTTTTTTATCTAAAGCTGCTTTTTTTTCTTCTTCAATTTCTTCTAAATAATGTTTAACTAAATTTCTTTCAAATTTTTTATTTTTTAATTCTTCAATTCTTTTTCTTTTTCTTTCATCTTTAACTTGATTTTTTCTATTTTCTTGTTCTCTTAATCTTTGTTGATGTAATTCTTCTTGTTTTTTTTGTTCAATTAAATCTAATTTTTTTTGATGTTCTTTCATCATTTTATCAAATTCTTTATCTTTTAATTCTTCTTCATATTCTCTTTTAATTTTTTCTTTAATTTGAGCATCTAATTCATCTTTTGTTCTCATTTTATTTTCATGATCTTTTAATTTTTCTTCTTTTTGATCAATTAAATATTGTTTTCTATTATAATCTGCTAAAGCAGCCCATTCGTCTCCTCCACATTCACTAAAATCAATTCTTCCATTTGGATAATTTTCGTCTAAATATTTCATATTTATTTTTTGATTATATGCTGCTTCTTCGGCTTCTAATTCTGCTAATTCTTCATCTGGACTTTTATATTTTTTTTTCTTTGATTTTAAATTATTATTATCATTTTTATTATTTTCTATATTTAAATTTTGATTTATATTTTGATTTATATTTTGATTTGGTATTGCATTGTTTGGATATATTGATTCTTCATTTTGAAAATTTGGGTTGTTATAATTTAAATTTTGATTTAATGTATCTCTTAAATTGTTTTTTGATTTATTTTCGAGAAGTAATTTATGTATTCTTGAATCTAATCTTTGTAAATCTGCGTCATTTAATTTTTCGTTTTGAAGAAATTTTGTTATTTCGTTTTCTAAAAATATTTTTGGATTTTTTATTCCGTATTTTTGCATAAATTTTGTTATCAATAATCCTTTTAATTTTTCTCTTTTTTGAAGATTTATTAATCTTTCTCTTGGATTTGCTTCCTGCATTTTTTGATAATTTGTTGCTCTCATTCTTTGAGCGTTTGCACTTTTTGTTGCTCTGTAAGTATTATAGAACATTTTTTAAGTTATGTTTTATTTTATATAAATTAATTTTATTATCTTTTTAGATTTTTTTTTTTTATTTTTTTTTTATTTTTTTTTATTTAATGAAAAATATTTTTTTTAATTTTATGTTATTTATAATTTATTTTATTTAATATAAAAAAATTTTTTTAATTTGACTTTTTTTATTTATAATAATTTATTTAAATCTTTATAATAATAAATAAAAAATTGGAAACTAAAATAAAATTTTTAAAATATTATTTTTTATCACAATTATCTACATTCAATAAAACTTGAATTCTTCCTTTATCAGTTGCATTAATTATTATACTAAATACAAAAATATTAGTTGTTAATTTGAATATTTTTTTCAAATAACCAGCCATACAATTTTCATTAACAAAAATAGAACATTCACAAATATCTTTTGAAAAAGGTTTAAAATATTCATAATGATAATTTTTCTTATTTTTATCTTCTAAATTATTCCTATTCCAAATATAACAATAACCATTTTCACTTCCAGAAATAATTAAATCATTATTCAAATCATTAAAAGCTCTAATCATTTTTTTTTCATTAATTAAACCTTTATATTTATATATTAATTTCCCATCTGGCATATTTACATATCTAATTCTTGAATCACAAGTTGTAATTAATGCAGAATTTCTGTTTACAAATTCAATATTAGTTACTTTTTTCCCTGAAGAATTTTTTCCTAATTTATTTCTTACTGTAAAAGAACAATTATAAGAAATTTTTGGTATTAAATCATATATTATAATTTTTCCATTATGTGTTCCAATTGATATTAAATTACCTGATGGGAAAAAATTTACAGTAGTTACTTTTTCTCCTATATTAAAATATTCCATTTTTGAATTATCATTTATATAAAAAATTCTAATAAAACGATCTAACGAACCTGAAATAAAAATATTATCATCATAAGGATGAAATGAAATTGAAGTTACCATATCATTATGTTTATATTTTTTAATTATTTTTTTTTCATTTATATTCCATAAAATAACAAAATTATCAATTGATGCACTTAATAAATATGAATAATTTAAAGGAGAAAATGATAAATCTATTATATCATTTGTATGTTCATTTAATATTATTTTTGGTTTTTCATTTAAAAAATGTAAATATGATAATATTTCTTTTTGATTATATGATGACTTAAAATTTGAATATTCAAAATTTATTATTTCAAATATTTTTATTATTCCTTTTTTACTTCCTGTTGCTAAATATTTATTATCATAACTAATTTTTATAACTCTAATTGGAGAATCGTCTATATAAAAATTTTGAAGTTCAAATAAATTTTTTAAATGTCTGTTTTTAATATTTGATATTTTATATACTTTAATTGGAATTGTTCGTAATTTATCTTTTAAAAATTGTAAATTAATTTCTGATTCATTTATATTATTAAAAAGAATTGAATTTATTTTTAATAATGTATTTAATTGCAATGTTGTAGTTGAAAAATTTTTTTTATCTTTTCTAATTGAATTTAATCTCGTTGAATATTGACTTAAAGAATAATTACTATCTTCTTTTTTATTTAATTGATAACTATTACATTCTTTTTTATTCAATGAATAATTACTTTCTTCATTTTTATTTAACAAAGAATTAGTTTTTCCTTTTTGAATTACATTATTACCTAAATTAATATTATTTTCAATATTTAATTCATTTAAATATTCATCACAATCTTCATATATTGATTTGTTTAAATTTGAATTATATTGATTTCCTTTTTTTGTTGTAAAATCTGTTTGGAAAATATTACTTATTTTAGTATAGTTTAATTTTTTATCAAATATGTTTTGTTTTGATTCTATATTTGTTTCTTCTAATTCAAAAGTATTTTCACATGGATCTGTATATATACTAATAGAATTATTGTTTATATCTGGATTAAACATATTATCTTTTTGTTTATTTATCATTTTTTTTTCTATTTTAATATAAGTTTTTCTCTAAAAAAAATAAGATGAATAAAAACATTGAAAATATTTATTTAAATTATTTTAATTGTCTTATAATGAATTTATGAATATTTAATATAAAATATGGTAATATTAATTAATTCATTATTTCAATACATATTAAATAATAAAATAATGGGAAATTATTCTTATGAATTTTTTTTAGATAGTTTAAATTTATCTAATTTTAGTATAAATAATGGAATTATTAATGGTATTTTTAATTATTGTTTTTTTAATCAATTTAAATATTTAAAATATTTCAATAAATACATAATTTATAATTATTATTTTTTATTTTTTATATATTATTTCTATAGAAAAAATATCAATTTAATAAATAATCTTTCATTATAGATAATAATAATTATATAAAAAGTTTATATTTTAAAAAAAATTCTTCAGTAATATTTAGTAAGATAAAAATTCATTTTTTTATAAATAAAAAAATAATCAAACTAAAAAGAATTAAAATCTCAAAAATTTATTAATTAATTTATTTTTAAATAATGTAAAAAAAAAACATTACATCAATTTCTAAATAAAATTTCTATAATATTCTTATATATTACTAAAACTAAATTTAGATGCTTTTTCAATTTCAGAGGTAAGAGAAACAAAGAAAGAATTTTTATCTCTTTTTTTTGTTTTATTAACAAACAAAAAATAATCAGTTAAAGAATCTTGAATATAAAATAAATTATTTCCAGCAATATATAATTTAAATAAAGAATTTTTTTTATTACTTAAAATTACATTTAATTTATTATTATTTTCTTCTTTAATATTAATTCTCCAATTTTGCATTTCATATTCTTTTTCATAATATTTAATTGAATATAAACCTAAACTCTTTCTTTTAATAATCCATTTTTGGCCTTCATAATTTTTACAAACAACACTAATTAAAGTACTATTATCATCTAATTGTTCTTTTGAATAAAATCTTTGGCAAGTTAAATAAAATTCATTTTCATTATCATCTTTATATATTATATTATAAATGCCATTAAATTTTTTTAAATAATAAATCTTATTTTCAATCTTATCATAATTTATTTCACTTTCACATTCACTACTTTTATTTTCATCTATTATAAATGGATTTAATGGAATATTTTCATTTATTTCTAAATTTATTTGATTTTCTTGAATATTATTATTTATATTTCTCACTAATGAACTATAACCTATAATATGTATTTAATGATTTAATAATATAATATACTAAACGGGTTACGTGCATTCGAGAAAAAATGTCTTCTCATTTTTTATATTTATATTTTTTTTTTAGAATTCTTATTTAATATTATATATTTTTATGATTTTTATTTTAAATAAAATTTATTTTTATTTAATATATTAAATGATGACGAGAAGGAATGAAGATAATATGTTTTAGAATATTATATTTTTAAATATAATAACTTTTTAAAATTTATTATCATAATTCAATCTATGATTAACTTAGCCAGGTCTGAGAAAAAAAATAAAAAAAGAAAAAACCAAAAATAAAAAAAAAATCAAAATAAAAAACAAATAAAAGTAATTTTAAAAATAAAAAGAAAAAAAAAAATTTATTTTAAAAATTATAATCATCAAAATTAATATTAACATTATTAACCAATCTCGGTTGATTTAAATTATTATTATTATTTTTATTAGAATGATTATTTCCAAAATGTATTTTTGGTAATTTCAAACTTTTACTATGAAGAATATGATTATTTAAATAATTATTAATAATTTCTGAATTTTTACTTAACATAATATCTTCAGGAGTAGGATTATCAAAATCATCATAATTATTATTTCCATTAATAATTCCTCCATCAATTTTAACACTATCTCTTTTAATATAATTTTCCTTTTTTGGGACTTGAAATTTTTCATAAGAAATTCCTTTTCTTTTTGCCCAATTCATTTTCATTATATCAAATTTCATTGATGCCCATTTATAATTTCCTTTCATTGATTTTTCTTTTAATTCTGGATCATTAAATATTGAATATCTATTTAATTTAAATGTGTCTAATTGATTATTTTGAGTTAATGAATTTTTTGATAATATATTATTATATTTATTTACTTGTTTTAATGTATTACTTCTTAATTTTTCTGTTGTTTTTGTTTTAGTTTTTTTTTGTTCTTGTTTTTTTTCTTTTATTGGATTAAAACTTAACATTTTTTTAAATGATGATATGTTATTATTTGTTATAAAATTTTCTAAAAGTTGTTTTCTAGTATAATTTGAAGACTCTTCTTCTTCTGACATTTAAATTTATATATTTAATATTATTTTTTAGATTTAATTTTTTAATTATTTTTTTGGTTTTTTTGTTTAAATAAAAAAAAAAAGTTATTTAAATAACACATCATCATGACTTATTTTTTTAAATTTTTATAAATTCCATACTCCAATCATCATATTTTCAAAATCATTATCATTTTCATAATCAAATGATATAAATTGATAAAAATCAACAAAATTTTCAAAAGTAACAATTCCATTATTATTTTGATTTAAAAGATAGAAATGATATTGATAATAATCTAAAAATTCTGCTAAAATTTCTTGATAATTTTTTTTATTATTTATATAATCAGGATGTCCTTTTGGATTAAAATATTTTTTAATATCTTCTTGTTTAATATAAGATTCATTTTTATCAAATAATAAACGATGAAATACTAAATTAATAATTCTTAATCTTTTATCATTTAAATTTCCAATTAAATCTCTTAAAAAAATTTCATAATCAATATAACCTGAATTATGAGTATGATTATAAGAATTATAAATTTGATTTATTTCATTTTGATTTAAATCAAATCTATTTTCTTTAAAAATTAATCTAAAATCATTATATGATACTTGTTTAATATTTCTATTATCTGCAAGAATAAAATTTCTTCTTAAAGAAATTAAACCTCTTGATCCTCTTTTTCTTAATATTTTTCTTAATTTTTCTAATGGATTAATTTCATTATTATTTCTATTTAAATTAATATTTTTTTCATTTCTTAATTTTTTAATTGGAATTTTTGCTGAATTAATATTTCTTAATTTATTTAAATTATTATTTTCATAATTATTATAATGATTTTTATCATATAAAATATCATTATTATTATTTGTACCTTGGTAAATTTTACCATAATTTAAATTATTTTTTAAAAAACAATCAATTAATATTTTTTCAAAATCTTTTTCATTTTCAATATATAAAGAAATATTTTCATAATATTCAATAAATTCATTTAAAGAAATAAGTAATTGATCTTTATCATTAAATGAATTAATTTTATTTAACATTTGTTTTAATCTTCTATTAAAATAATATTGATGTAAAATATTAAAAGTATCTTTAAATTCATCATATATTAAATCTTCATTTAATATTTTTTTTAAAACATATGGATGATTTTTTGAATTATATATTTTAAATAAATTAGATAATTTAATTCTACCATTAAATTTTTTTGAAATTTTATTAAATATTTCTTCCACAATAAATTTTCTTTTTTCATTTAAATTACCTCTAATATCTTTTAATAATTTTTCATAATTAATTAAATTATTTTCATTAAATAATTTTTGAATATCAATAATATTTAATTCTAATTTTAATTTTTTATTCAAAGATATCATTTCATAATAATTTATATTTATATTTTTAAATTCAAATGTATAAAGATAAAATATTCCTCTAATTCCTTTTTTTAATATATTATTTTTAATATTTATAATTAAATTATCATAAGGATTATATGTTAAATTTGATGGAATATTATTTCTTTTTCTATTTAAAATTTGTGAATTTGTTCTTCTAAATTTCTATAAATTCCCAATAATTTAAATTTATTAACAATTCC
>JAEEGK010026043.1_pt1 | contig 11943 bp, 10 predicted proteins | sample 8958771 | NCBI WGS metagenome assembly JAEEGK01 (sample SAMN16246547, study PRJNA631951) | gut metagenome | biome: gut microbiome; feature: rumen; material: SC-attached | host: Bos | place: Iran: Karaj | collected 2018-10 | reverse complement strand
CTCGGCGACGCGGAGTCCGAGACGGCGAAGAAAGAGACCGAGGACATTGCGAAGAAGAACGACGACCTGATCAAGGACATCAAGGAAACGCTGGGCGATAAAGTGGCGGACGTCAAGGTATCGCAGCGCCTGAAGACCAGCGCGGTCTGCCTCGTGGCCGACGAGATGGGGCCGAGCCTTTCGATGGAGCAGACCTTCGCCGAAATGGACAATCCGCTGTTCAAGGCGAAGCGTATCTTGGAGTTGAATCCGCATCACGACCTTTTCGGTCGGCTGCGAAAGCTTCACGAGGCCGGCAAGGACAGCCAGGACTTCAAGGACTACTGCGATTTGCTTTACACGCAGGCGCTGCTGATCGAAGGCATCTTGCCTGAGAATCCGGTGGACTTCGCGAATAAAGTGGCCAAGCTGATGGCAAAATAATTTCATAACGAAAAACGTCGATAGGACGAAAGCTTGAAAGTTTTGTCCTGCCGGCGTTTTTTATTTTGCTCCGATTCCTTGTGCGGCGCATGATAGGCGACAAGCGATGGAGCCGTTTATAAAAAGTCGGCTAAAATATACAAAATATAGTACCACATCACTCTTGTCGTTTTTACCGTTTATGGAGTAAAATAAAAAAATAAGTGCGACAAAAACGATTGAATGACCAGATTGTGGAAGAACAATGGATTCCGCTGAGATCCTAAGCGCGGGAGGTTCATACGATGGAAAAAATAAAAGTCACGAAAGGACAGGTCCTGCACAAGCGGGGGGACGAAGTGCGGCTTTTGGAAATCGTGCTTTCGGGCGGGCTTTTGATGACGGACGGACATGACGTCGAGGTCCGTTTGGGAAGCGGCGCGGTGGCTGGCGCGGTGTATTCTCCCGGCGATGAATATGATTTTGATTATGTGGCGTCCGAGAATTCCACATTGATTACGATGGAGTATAATTCGGAGTCGGATCTGGCGGAGGCTGTGACGAGCACGCCCGCGATTGCCCCGGCCATGGCGTCGGCGAGCATGGAACATACGGCGGGAATCCTGGATGCGTTAATTGCCAGCGAAGAAGCTGCAACGGAGCTCTGCAAGGAGATTCGGTATAACTATAATGATTACAAGTTTTTGTGCGCGAAGCTGAAGAAGGATCCGGTGCGGTTCCCGATGGTGGAGGCGCTGGCTCAGCCCGAGCCGTCCGAATTGACTTCTGGCTGGCAGGCTGAACTGGTCAAAGCTTTCGGCGAGCAGCAGGCGACGCTTAAAAAGGCGTTTTACCCGCTGCATGTGTGCTTCTGCGTGGAAACGGTGATGCGGGCGGCAGAGATCGGACGGCAGGCCCGCAAGGATTTGCAGACGGCAGCGGAGTTCATTCGTACGACGAAAACGTGGACGGAGGACTTCACCAAGGCATTTTATGACGTCAGGTCGAGGGTGGATTCGGAGACGCGCGGCGCGGCTCCGTTGGAAGACACCCCGGCTATCAGCGACGCGCTGGACGTCATTTTGTCGTTCTCCGGCGTCAAAAGCGAGGTGGCGGAAACCTTCCGGAAAGACATCAAGCGCTATACGGATGCCCCGGATCGGCGGGCGAAGTCGGATGAGATGCGGCATTTGCGCATGAGCCTCGCTCAATCCTATTATGAGATTTATGAAGCGGCGTTTTTCAAGAGTATGGAGACGAACCATATTCCCGCCGAGGTTCGGATGTTCTTCCTGTTCGGCTTTGTCGACGAGGCATTGGCGGGAGAGGCAAACACTGCGGCGTTGTATCGAACCGCCGTGGCTTGGGAGAACGATCCCGACGATATGATTATGCCCTTCTATGACTGGCTCGTAAAAATTTACAAAGGTACGGCTACCCCGTCGAAGAACGAGTTTGACAACGATTGGCAGGAATATCTTCGCGACGAGGTTCGTTCGGCGTCGATCACGCAGCAAAAGGCGGATGAACTGCTGACCGACAGGCGGGCGATGGTCAGCTTTGAGATCCATAATATGTTCAAGAGCGCGAACCGGGTCACGAACGGGCAGATGGTTTCGTTTGTTCCGATTTTCTGCGCGCACGACGTAGTCCGCCCGCTGGATAAGTGTCTTGTGAGCCCCGCGCGGGCGCGGGCGGTGTTCGATAAGGTGACGGATATTGATTTCAGTTGTTTTTACCGTCCGACTTTGATTTCTTATCCTGAGTTGAAGATTCAGCATTTCGTTTACAATATCGAGGTAAAGCCTTATTTGATCTTGATGCCGAATATCGGAAGCCGCGGACTGATGTGGCAGGAGATCGAGGGCGTGAAGCGGACGACGCCCGCCCATATGGTGGTGTCGGTGTTCCATCTGGAAGATTTGGAAACGACGCTGGTGCGGATGTGCGCTCAGTTCCGTTGGGAGATGTGCAGGCGAATCCAGGGCGTGCGGTATTCGGATATCACGGAACCCTCGCTTACCTCGGAGTACACGAATTATCTCCAGTTCTACAAAAAGAACGGAAACTTGTCGAGCGATATGAAGGACCGCATCAAAGCCGCCTTGCAAAAAGCGCGCAACGATTATAAGGGCGTGTTCGTCGCGGATTACGAGATGTACATTATAAACGAGGCCTTCGGCTTGCCGCGTCTCAACAAGATTGCGCGTGAAATCGTGTTCAGGTACTGCACTTTGTCGAAAAAATTCCGCAAGTCGCTGTCGATCAATCCTCAATACCAGCCTTTGCTGGAACGTTGGAGCGTGACGCAGGGGGCGAAGCTGCACGGTACGGAATTGTTCGCCAAGAAAGTGCAGAAGATGAAGCCGGGAGAGGAAGTGCCAAAAGAAATTTTGAGCGAATTGGAATTCCTGCGGCTCTAATAAATCGAAGACTTTCTTAAATTGCGGTTAGAATTCATTTTTTTCATTGCAATTTGTATTGCGTTGTGCTATCCTACACACGGCAAAAGATAATATCCGTCTGGAATTATACTTTTGGTTGTATTCGTTGGTAGATTGTCTGCTTAGATCTTTTTTCGGACTGAGACAGAAGGGCTTCTTGCACAGGAAATTTCTGCGCCTTTCGGTCTTTGCCGAAAGGCGTTTTTTTATAGCCGTTAAGGTCTGTCAGTTTTGAATGGAGGGGATTCTGATGAAAAAGTTTTGCGGACTGGTCGTGGACAACATGGCGATTCTTATCATTTTAATCTCGATTCTGGGCGCGGCGATTCCCGCCTCTTTGACGTGGGTAGGGCCTCATGTGCCGTGGATGCTCGGTGTCGTTATGTTCGGTATGGGCATGACGCTGAAGTTTGAGGATTTCCATATGCTCGCGAAGCGGCCATGGGAGGTCGGTATCGGCGCGCTGGCGCAGTTTACTTTGATGCCTTTGATTGCCTTGGCGCTGGTCAAGGTCTTCGCGCTGCCGCCGGATATCGCCATCGGCGTCGTACTGGTCGGCACCTGCCCGGGCGGTACCGCGTCGAACGTCATTACCTATCTTGCGAAGGGCGACGTCGCGCTGTCCGTCGCGATGACGATGACGACGACGCTCTTGGCGCCGCTGGTGACGCCGTTCCTGACTTGGGTATTGGCGGGCGCGTGGGTCGATATCTCCCTCGTCGCGATGATGAAGTCGATCGCGATGATGGTGCTTTGCCCGGTGATTGCCGGCCTGTTGGTCAACCATTTTGCGGGCAAGTTCGTTGAAAAGTTCCTGCCGGTGCTGCCGCTGATTTCGGTCGTCGCGATTGCCCTTTTGGTCGGCGGCGTCGTTGCGCTGTCGGCGGAGAAGCTCTTCGCGCACGGGCTCTTGATTTTCCTCGTCGTGATTCTGCACAACGGCTTTGGCCTGCTGTGCGGCTACGCCTTGGCGAAGGTGTTCCACCTGACCCCGGCGAAGGCGCGGGCTGTCGCCATCGAGGTCGGCATGCAGAATTCCGGTCTTGCCGCGTCGCTGGCGGTCATGTACTTCAATCCGCTGGCTGCGGTACCGGGCGCGATATTCAGCCTGTGGCACAATGTGTCCGGTTCGTTCCTCGCGAATTATTTCGTGCGGAAGGACGCGCGCGGCAATGACGAGATGATGAACGCGCACCAGATTGCGTAAGCATAAACGTAAAGGAGAAAAATGATGAAGGTATTGCGTACCGTAAAAGAGATACAGGAATTCTCCAAAGCGGCGAAGGACGCGGGCAAGAGCATCGGCCTCGTGCCGACGATGGGCGCGCTCCACGAGGGGCATTTGACGTTGATGCGCCGCGCGCGGCAGGAGAACGACGTGGTGATCGCGTCCGTGTTCGTGAATCCGACCCAGTTCGGTCCGAACGAGGATTTCGACGCCTATCCCCGTCGCTTTGAAGAGGACTGCAAAAAGATGGAGACGGTGCCGGTGGACGCGGTGTTCCACCCGGAACCGAAGGAGATGTATCCGGAAGGGTATTGCACCTATGTAAACGTCGAAGGCGACATTACGAAAAAGCTTTGCGGCGCGCAGCGTCCCGGGCATTTTCGCGGCGTCGCGACGGTCGTGACGAAGCTAATGAATCTTTCCCGCGCCGACCGCGCCTATTTCGGACAGAAGGACGCCCAGCAGGTGGTCGTGGTCAAGCGCTTCGTTTCCGATTTGAACATTCCCACCGAGATCGTGATGGTGCCGATCGTGCGTGAGGAAAGCGGCCTTGCGAGGAGCTCGCGCAACCAGTACCTTTCCGCAGAGGAAAAGGAAGCGGCGCTTGTGCTTTCCCGCAGCCTGAAAAAAGGCAAAGCGGCCTTTGACGGCGGCGAGAAGGACGTGGAGACGCTGAAAAAGGTCGTTCGCGAGGAAATCGGGACGGAGCCGAAAGCCGTGATTGATTACGTCGATATCTATTCGTTCCCGGCGCTTTTGCCGATCGAGAAAGCGACGGAGCCGGCGCTTCTCGCGATCGCGGTGAAAATCGGGAAGACGCGGCTGATTGACAACATGATTTTGGGGGAGTGAGCGCGATGTTTTTGAATTTGTTCAAGTCCAAAATTCACCGTGCTACGGTCACGGAAGCAAACCTTAACTACATGGGCAGCATTACCATCGACGAAGAGCTGATGGAGAAGGCGCATATCCTGCCGAACGAGCGCGTGCAGGTGGTGGACAACAACAACGGCGCGCGGCTCGAAACCTATGTGATTCCCGGCCCGAAGGGCTCCGGCGTCATCTGCCTGAACGGCGCGGCGGCACGCTGCGCGCAGCCCGGCGACACGGTCATCATCATGGCCTACGCCTGGATGGACGAGGCGGAGGCGAGAAGCTGGAAGCCGACGGTGGTCATGGTGGACGAAAAGAACCGCGCGGTCGAGGTACGCAACGTCGAATATCACGGGCAAACGGAATAAAGAAAAAGAAGAAAGAAGGATAATCCCTCTTCTTGGCGAATACAAACCAAGAAGAGGGATTTTTTATGAGAAAGAGGAAGCAATGAAAATTTTTGGAGTAGGAAAGTAGGAAAGTAGGAAAATCTTACTTTCCTACTTCAAAAATTTCATTTGCCAGAAAGGAGCATTTTCATGGATTTTGCAAAGCTCAGTCGGGAGCGGTATTCTCTGCGAAAATTCAGCGACAAGCCTTTGGAAAAGGAAAAGCTGGATTTGATTTTGGAGGCCGCTCATAATGCGCCTACGGCGAAGAATTATCAGCCGCAGAGAATTTTCGTCGCGAATACGCCGGAAGCGTTGGCGAAGGCGGATAAATGCACGGAATGTCATTTCCATCCGCCGGTCATCTTGATCATCGGTTATGACGAGAAAATCTCGGCAAAGCACACCATCGGCAATTTCGATTTCGGCATGATGGACGCGACGATCGCGATTACCCAGATGATGCTTCAGGCGACCGACCTTGGCGTCGGCAATATCTGTATCGGCCTTTTCGACCCGAGAAAAGTGCATGAGGAGTTTCCGGAAACGAAAGAGACGACGTTGATTTCGATGCTGTTCCTCGGCTATCCGGCCGAGAACGCGAAGCCCGCGTATCTGCACGACGAGCGGATTCCGATTGAAGATATGGTGAGCTATCTTTGATTTTAAAGGAGGAATTTTTATGCCGTATGTCAATATCAAGATCACCCGCGAAGGCGAGGTCACGGCGGAGCAAAAGCGCCAGCTGATCGAGGGCGCGACGAATCTTTTGCACGACGTCCTCGGGAAAAACAAGGCGACCACCGTCGTGACGATCGACGAGGTGGACACCGACAACTGGGGCATCGGAGGCGTGCCTGTAACGGAAATCAGAAAAGGAAAGAAATGAGGTCAGCGTCATGGATATCATGCAGCTTATGAAATGGTGCCGCAGCTATCGGCGGTTTGATCAATCGAGACCAATCCCGGAAAATGTGCTGGACCATATCTTGGAGGCGGCGCGGCTTGCGAATTCGGCGTCGAACCGTCAGCAGCTCCGCTTTGTCGTTGTCCGCTCGCCGGAGATGGTGGAGAAGATTTTTCCGTTCACCCATTGGGCGGCGATGTTGCCGAAGGAAGCGGGACAGCCGAAGGAGGGGGAGCACCCCGTACTATTTGTCGTTTCGACGTATGAGACGGCGGCCAAGGCGAAATGGACGGATTTGGATCTGGGAATCGCGGAAGCGCGCATGACGCTTGCGGCGGCGGCGGAAGGCGTCGGGAGCTGTATCCTCGCCAATATCGAGCGCGACCCTATCCGCGAGGCGCTGGATATCGACGCGGCTTATGAAATCGCGACGATTACAGCTTTCGGTTATCCGACGCATGAGTCGCATATCGTCGATATGAAGGACGGCGACGTCAAATATTATCTGGACGAAAAGAGGAATTTCTGCGTACCGAAACGCAGCCGTGAGGAACTATTCCGCATGGTTTAAGGAAAGAACGCAAGAAAAAACCTCCAATCAAATCCCTCATGGGGAAACGATTGGAGGTTTTCTTTGCGGAAGTTATGCGCTTTCCGTTTGCATCTTGTCGGCGAAGATGAAGAACTCTTCCGCAGGCATCGGCTTTCCGAAAAGGAAGCCCTGCGCATAGCAGCAGCCGCTTTCAAGGAGGAACTCTTCCTGTTCCTTCGTTTCGACGCCTTCGCAAAGCACGAGCATGTCGAGGTCCTGGCCGAGGGATACGACGCGGCGCATGATTTTTTTGCCGCGGTCGGAGGACTCGGAGGCGAGCAGCATCGCCCGGTCGATTTTCATGATGTCCATGTCGAGATGCTGGAGCATCGCGATGGAGGAATAGCCGGTGCAGAAATCGTCCATGGAGACGGTGCAGCCCATTTCCTTCATGGCCGTGATAATGGCCGAGGAATTTTCCTTTCCGTCCTGCGTGTCGAAATCGACGAAGGCCGTTTCCGTGACCTCAAGGTCGAGGGCGCCGGGCGGCAGGTCGTAGCGCCTGATGATTTCGCGCAGACGGTCGAGATAGCCGGGCTCGCGCATGTGTAACCCGGACTGGTTGACCGAGAAAGAGATGAGGGGCTTTCCTTCGTCGATGCGCTGTCGCTGCATACGGCAGACGCTTTCCAAAACAAAGTAGTCGAATTCCAGGATGAACCCGTTTTTCTCGAATACGCTGATGAAAAGCCCCGGCATCACGAAGCCAAGCTCCGGGCTTTGCCAGCGGGCCAAAGCTTCCGCGCCGATGATCTTGCGCGTACGGATGTCGTATTTCGGCTGGAGCCAGATATGGAATTCTCCGTTCGCCAAAGCCTTCTGCATCAGCTTTTCCACCATTTTTTGCTTTATCCGTTTTTGCCGGAGCTGTTCGTCGTAGACGCCGATATAGTCGCCCATATCGATAGCTTCCATTTGGGCGGTGTCCGCGTTCGCCATCAAGAAGGAGATGGAAGGGAGATTGTCGGTGGCCGGCACGGGGCAGAGACCGAAATAGTATTGCATGTGGATGTCATAACCGGGGCTGTTCATGAGCGCCGTGTCGGCGGCGAATTTTTCCGCCGCTCCGCGAAGCGTCATGCCTTCTTCAAGACGACCGAGGACGTAAAGGTGCGTCAGCTCTGAGGAAAGCCCGTCCAGGAGAATCCAGGGATTTTTCTTGCGGACCAGTTCGACAAGCTCGCGGATGCCGCGCGCCACCGCATCCGGATTCAGCGACGCTTTCAGAAGGTCGATGCGCTGGGTGCTGAGCACCATGACGAACAGCTTGCCGTCCATTCGGTCCTTCGCATGTTTTTTGATGAGATTCGGGGCTTTCTCTTCGAACCAGCGGACGTTCGGCAGACCGGTCTGCAAATTCTTGTGGGCGATAGCATAGGCCTCTTTTGCCGCGCGCTGGCGGATCCACATCAGATAGAGCTGGAAGCCGATGATGGAAAGCAGCACGACTGCCAGAATGGAAAGGGATTGCCACGGGTTTTTCGCGATATACGCCGTCAGGCTTCGGTTCCTTTCCACATCGAACATGTGGCGCGTCATGATCTCCTCAATCGGCGCGTCGCCTAAATGATTGATTTCCTTGTTCAAAATGTGGACGAGTCGGGGATCGACGTTTTCGTTGACCGCGAGGGCGACCGGATGGGAAAAGACGACGTTGCCGTTCGTGATCAAGTTCAGGTAATTGCCGTCCTCGATATCATGTTGCACCGTGATTGCCTTTTGAAATGTCACGTCTACAAGTCCGCGGTTGACTGCTTTCATGCACTCGTCAGTGGTGTTGAAATAAACGAGCTGCTTGGCCGGATATTTCTGCTCCACGTATTCGTGGGTGTAAAACTGGTTTTTGACACAGGCAACAGTGGGGTTTGGGGGCAAATCGAAATCACGGCGCATGACCGGCACATAATTGATGGTCAGATAGGGAAACGTCAAAACGGCGTTATGCAGATGCCCCCAGTTGTAATCGGCGTAACAGTCGGCGACGATCTCGATCTCGCCGTCGGTCAAAAGCTGCATCAGTTCGCCGTTGTCTTTCGTCTCGCGGATGTCGAATCGGACGCCGAGATCCTTTTCCATAAGCCGCATGATTTCGGCGATGATACCTTTTGCCTCGCCGTTCTCAAAATATGTGTACGGCTTCTGTCCCGGCGACGCGACGGCAGAGATGACAGGGTGATTCGCCAAATAGTCCTTTTCCTCAGGCGTCAGGAGCAACGGATCGCCGCTTTGCCCGGCGTGTTTTGCGTAAAGCTGGCCCCCGATATGGGGATTGAGCAGCATCAGTTCCTCGACGGCGCGGCCGATTTTTTCCCGGACATCGATATCGTCTGTCCGCGTAGTGATGGCAAAGCGTTTGGTGAACAGATAGGCGCGCAGCGGGTCGCCCATGCTGTGATAAGCGGCGGCGTCGATGAAAGCGTCGATCTCGCCGTTCTTATACATGGAAATGACGGTGAAGAATTTTTCGGCGGGTACGAGCACAAAGTCCTCGCCTTCGTGCAGGCCGTAAGAATTGAGAGCAGAGCGGATATCCTGCTCCGAGCAGATGAACGAGGTGAACCCGATGCGAAGTCCTTGGCCCGGAGCCAAGGTTTTTCCCGACTGGATGGTGACGCCGACGGGAGAATAGGTAATCGAGTGGCGCATGGGCGAAATCTCGGATGGAAGGCTGGCCGAGTCCGGCAGTGCGGCAACCAGGTCTATCTCGCCGCGCGACAGTTTTTCCACGCAAGCCGTCGGCTGTGCTTCAACATATTCGAAACGATAGCCGGCGTAAATGGCGACGGCTTCAAGATAGTCGTAAAGGAAGCCGCGAAAATATCCGTCCTCTCCCTTGGAAATATATCCGGGCACGTCGGTATATCCGACGCGCAGTACGGGCGTGTCGGCTTCGGCCGTGGACGCGCACGGTAAAAGAAAACCCAGCGCGAGCAGGATTGCCGCAAGGAATGCGCGTTTTCGCATGACGGGCACCTCCTTCCCAATCTTACCTATCCATAATACATAATAGTACTATTTTATCAATTATACTAAACGCCATGCGCTATTTCAAGGATTACTGAAAGAATGGGGCTTTGTGTTCAGCTATTTATGCAGATAGACGGAAAAGGTTTGGGGAGTATATCGAAGCCTTGCCACGATGAAACGCTGCTGAAGAGTATTTTGACTGTCGACAAAATTGGAACTAAGGCGTTATAATAAAAGCTATGGGGGGATAAACAAATGGAACAATTTTTCAAGCTGCAGGAACGGGGAACCGACGTCCGCACGGAAGTAATGGCGGGTCTGACTACGTTCATGACGATGGCGTACATCCTTGCGGTCAATCCGGGCATCTTGAGCGCGGCCGGCATGGACGCGGGCGCGGTCTTCACGGCGACGGCGCTGGCGTCGGCGGTCGGCACGCTCTTCATGGCGATTTGCGCGAATATGCCTATCGCGCTTTCGGCGGCCATGGGTCTGAACGCGTATTTCGCGTTCACGGTGGTCATCGGTATGGGCTACACTTGGCAGCAGGCGCTGGCTGCGGTCTTCGTGGAAGGCATCATCTTTTGCGTGCTGTCCCTGACAAGAATTCGGGAAGCGCTTTTTGACGCGATTCCGAAGCAGCTGAAAACAGCGGTGTCGGTCGGCATCGGAATGTTCATCTGTTTCATCGGTCTGCAAAACGCGCATGTCATCGTGGACGGCCCGACGCTTGTAAAGCTCTATCCGTTCAGCACGGCGCTGGCGGACGGGACGTTCCGCACGGAAGGGATTACCGTGTTTTTGGCGCTGGTCGGGCTTCTGCTGACGGCGGTGCTGATGGCGAAAAATGTCAAAGGCGGCGTCCTTTTGGGCATTATCGCCACATGGGGACTGGGGATGGTCTGTCAGCTCGCGGGATTTTATATCCCCGACCCGGCGAAGGGATATTTCAGCCTGTTCCCGTCGGGGATCGTCTCGATGCCCGCGTCCATGGCGCCGACGTTTCTGCAGCTCGATTTCGCATCCATCTATTCGGTGAATTTCCTCACGATCCTTTTCGCGTTCTTATTCGTGGATACGTTTGATACGCTGGGGACCGTTATCGGCTGCGCGTCGAAAGCGGGTATGCTGGACAAAGAAGGACGGCTGCCGAATATTCGGAACGTCCTGATGGCGGACGCCGTCGGCACGGCGGTGGGCGCGCTCTTTGGCACGTCGACCATCTCGTCTTTCGTTGAGTCTTCTGCGGGTATCGCCCAGGGCGGACGCACGGGGCTTTCCTCCGTGGTGACGGCGGGGCTGTTCCTGCTGGCGCTGTTTTTCTCGCCGCTGTTCCTCGCGATTCCGGCCTTTGCCACCGCGCCCGCGTTGATCATGGTCGGATTCCTGATGATGCAGCAGGTGAAGGATATCGACTGGTTCACGGATTACACGGAAGCGATTCCGGCTTTCATCGCCATCACCACCATGGCGTTTGCCTACTCCATCTCGGAAGGTATCGCGTTCGGCTTCATTTTCTACACGCTGCTCCATGTCCTGACCGGCAAGTTGGACAAAGTCACGCCGCTCATGTATGTGCTGACGGTATTGTTCATTATGAAATATATTTTCCTGTGATACTAATCGCAGTTAAGATTTTTAATCTTTACTGCGATTTATGAGACGTAGACACGCCTTAGGCGCGTCTGTAGCCTGCGAAGCAGGCGTATCTTCGGTCTGAATTTTATTAAATTTGGGTCGAAGATAAGTATTAGCGCGGGAAGATAAAATGGCGATCGAAAAGGTGAAGGCATTTTTCCGGCAGCACGGCATGGAAGACAAAGTGCTGGAATTCGAGACCTCCAGCGCGACGGTGGAGCTGGCGGCGCAGGCGCTTCATTGCGAGCCGTGCCGCATAGCGAAGACGCTTTCCTTCATGGGAAAGGAAGGTCCGCTATTGGTCGTCGCAGCGGGGGACGCGAAAATCGACAATCCGAAATTCAAGGCGCAGTTCGGTACGAAGCCTAAAATGTTGTCACCGGAGGAAAATGTAGAGCTGATCGGTCACGCGATTGGCGGCGTCTGACCTTTCGCTGTCAACGATAGCGTGAAGGTCTATCTGGACGAATCCATGAAGAGATTCAAAACCGTATTCCCCGCTT
>JAEEGK010026042.1_pt1 | contig 11943 bp, 8 predicted proteins | sample 8958771 | NCBI WGS metagenome assembly JAEEGK01 (sample SAMN16246547, study PRJNA631951) | gut metagenome | biome: gut microbiome; feature: rumen; material: SC-attached | host: Bos | place: Iran: Karaj | collected 2018-10 | reverse complement strand
CCGTGTACAATCTTATACCATACGCATAATCATCGTACTCACCGTACCATTCAGAAGTCCAGAAGACAGCAGCCTCGCCCACAAAGTCCTTGCTACTCCTGCCACCAGCAGGCAACACAGTGAAGCCGAAATCATCCGTACCATTGCCGTTACTATTCCAGCCACTCGTAGACTTGAGTTTCGCGCCTGCAACCGAATCCCCACCAACCGCAGCGAGCAGCGTTTTCCATTCCGCGAGATCGGGCAGGTGCCAGCCGCTAGGGCATGCATCCATTGCCGCAGTCCAAACATAAAGACGGCCATACTTTGCACAATATTCAGCAGAATCATTATAGCAGAAACTGGAATCAGTTTCAAAGTTCAGGTTTTCTGCCATCCACACTTGATCGCCGATTTTCACGGTCTTGTAGGTTTTGCCGTCACGAGGGTCTGTAAACGAGCCTTCGGCAGGCTCAGAACTGCTGCTGGATCCTTCGCGGCTGTCGCTGCTCAGGATGACAGTGTCGCCGAAGACTTCGATGTACTTCTCGAATGCGGGCACCACGTCGGCATAGCCCCAGCTTTCGACATTCTTGCGGATTGAATCGAGCGTTCCGTCGGCCGTAGCGGCCACCTGCCATTCCTCAATCACAGACTTCGTCTTGTCATCCTTCCACTCGCCGGTTTCCGCGAACGAATCGGCAAACTTCTCGATGCGCTTTGCAAGGTCCGCATCGTCCGTTTCCGCCTGCATCAAGACGCTCACCGCAAGCAGCGCAGCATTGCCATCGCCGCTTTCATAGATGGTCAAGTCTTCAGAATTGTCGAAGGCGCCCGCGATACCGAACGCCGCAAGCACTTCCTTCTCGGCCTGATCCTTCGCATCCGCGAACGTCTTCCCCTTCTCGGTCACGAGGAACATCAGGCGTTCGTATTCCAGTTCGGTGAGCACGTTGATGTTCACGTTCTTGCGGTCCTTCAAGTCGGTCAACGCATGGAGCGTCAACTCCTCGGAAGACTTCTTGCCGGTAAGTTCATTGCGGTATTTACCCGACACCTCGAACAGCGCGCACGTAGACGAAAGCGTCACGTCGTCAAACGCGAAGTCGCCCTTGTCGCTCTTGATTTCGCCATCGAAAATCTCGTCCGAGAGTTCCAGCGTCTTGCAGTCGATGCCGCGAATCGTCACGGCGGAACCCTTCACGAACGGGCCCTTCTGCGCCAAGCCCGCGATATCCTTCGCGACAATGCCCATGTCTCCCGAGGCACCGCCCGCGACATCCGACTTGTCATCGGAACATGCCCAGAACATGGCGCTCACCGCGAGCATCCCGAGAGCAGCACCCCACTTCAGCATCGATTCCTTTACCATGAACATATCTTGTTCTCCCTTTCCCTAAATTTAATCCTTCAAGCAGCGGACGCTCAGGCCAAAGTATTTCCCCGCATGGGCCAAAATAGCACTTTCAACTTCATTTTCTAAAGACATCACACTGACATTGTCCGACTGGAAGGTCGCCGCATCAGTCGCGCTCCAAAAGTACACGCCCTCAACACCAAAATCACCGGAACTATCCCAAACACCCGACGGCAACGCGGAAAAACCAACTTCATCCACACCCATTTTTTTGTTCCATCCGATTTTCGATTTGAGAATGGGGCCAGCCGTTTTTGCGCCCCCTAGTTCGGAAACCAGTGTATACCATTCATCGTACGAAGGCAAATGCCAGCCGCTCGGGCAAATGCCCTGCACGTCATCTGCAAATTTGCAAGCATCGGGATTCCCGCAAGTTCGAGGATTCTCCGCATCGTTCGCAAGAGCCACCGAGTCTATCGCCGCCGACCAGGTGTAGAGACGGCCTGTCACCTTACACTTTTCAGGGTCATTATCGAAGCACCAGCTCTTGCCTTTGAGACTCGGCGTCGCAACGCTGTCGGAGTAGTTCAGGTTTTCAGCCATCCAGGTTTGGTCGCCGATTTTTACGGTCTTGTAGACCTGGCCATCGCGAGAGTCCGTCATCTCACCGTAATCGATATCAGGGTTCAAGTAGGCTTCCTTTGGAATGCTCCAGTTCCAAAGGGCATCACTACTGCCGGATTCCGGGACAGTTCCATCATCCTTGACGCAGCGGACGGAGAGCACCAAGTCTTTTGCGGCGTAGCTCGGCATGTACACATCGGCATCACGATAGTCCAAATACATCTCATATGCGCAGCCGTCGCCAGGCTCCGGAGAATTTTCGGTACCGCACTCCGTAGAACCCCAGAAGTCCGTAGTATGATTCATGTCACCATAGTGACCCGCATTGCCGGCACCAGCAGGCAGCGCCGAGAACCCGAAAGCGTCAGTGCCGTTGCCGCTTTCACCCTCATAGTCGTTCCAGCCGCTGGTAGACTTCAATTTAGTGCCGGCTTCTTTTTCACCGCCCACGGCCTTGACTAGATTCACGAAATCTGTTTCGCTGGGCAGACGCCAGCCATCAGGGCAAGCATTCATTGCCGCGGTCCAGGTGTACAGCCGGCCGTACTTTGCACAATATTCGACAGAATCTCTATAGCAGAAACTACTGTCTGTTTCAAAGTTCAAGTTCTCCGCCATCCACACCTGATCGCCGATTTTCACAGTCTTGTAGACCTTGCCGTCGCGCAGGTCTTTGAGCGTATTTGCGGTCGCGTCGTATTCACTGCCAGAATTGTCATTGCGAGAACTCGAAGAGTTCGTGGCAATCTCATTGCTACTAGAAGATTTACTATCGCTGCTCAGGATGACGGTATCACCAAAGGCTTCGACATACTTCTCGAATGCGGGCACCACGTCGGCATAGTCCCAGCCCTCGACATTCTTGCGAATCGAATCCAGCGTTCCGTCGGCCGTAGCGGCAACCTGCCACTCTTCAATCGCAGCCTTCGTCTCGCCATCGCTCCACTTGCCGGTTTCCGCGAACGAGTCTGCGAACTTTTCGACACGCTTCCCGAGCCCGGCCACATCCGTTTCCGCCTGCATCAGCACACTCACGGCAAGCAGGGCCGCATTGCCGTCACCGCTTTCATAGATAGTCAGGTCTTCGGAATTGTCGAAATCGCCCGCGATACCGAACGCCGCAAGCACTTCCTTCTCGGCCTGCGCCTTCGCATCCGCGAACGTCTTCCCCTTCTCGGTCACGAGATACATCACGCGCTCGTATTCCAGCTCGGTGAGCAAGTTGACATTCACATTCTTGCGGTCCTTCAAATCGGTCAGCGCATGGAGCGTAATCTCGCCCGCCGACTCCTTGCCGGTAATTTCGCTGCGGTACTTACCCGTCGCTTCGAACACTGCGCACGTAGAGGAAAGCGTCACGTCGTCAAACGCAAAGTCGCCCTTGTCGCTCTTGACCTTGCCTTCGAAGACCTCGTCCGAGAACTTCATCGTCTTGCAGTCGATTCCCTGCACGGTCACGGCGGAACCCTCCACAAACGGGCCCTTCAGCGCTTCGCCCGCGATATCCTTCGCGACAATGCCCATGTCTCCCGAGGCGCCGCCCGCGACATCCTGCTTGTCGGAACACGCCGTCAAGACAGCCATGGCGGCAAGCGCACAGACCGGAATAAACCGAGTCCCAAAATTCCTGTTCATCGCTCCTTTCATTTCCTTTACCCCTTTTTATTTTTCAAATCTTTTTTGGTTTCAATCCGCTTGCTCAGCGGGAAAAGTTGCATGTTCATGCGGTACACGCGTTCCGTCTCGTCCTCTTCGGTCGCAATCGCCACGACGCGGCGGTAAAAGTCCGCCATCTCCTTGCGGATGCGTTCGTAGGAGCGTTCCGTAAGGCCGAGCACGAACCCGGACATAGTGCGTTCGGATAGCGGCAGGTCGATAGCCTTGATCGCGAATTCGCCCATCTGGCGTTGCAGTTCGCGCGCAGCCACGGGCACTATGTCCATGTCGCCCATCGTAATCGTCTTGTCCGTCTGGTGGTAGTTTCCGTCCCTGTCCTTCTTCAGGAGCTTCATCCTTACCAAAAAGTTCAACGTCTCGGTCACCTCGGCCGCGGTAATCGAGGGGCTGCAGGCGCGCGCCATCTCGAGAGGCTTGGCACCCGGCATGTGCGGGGCGAGCTCGCGCAGCACCGGATTCTTCCACGACTTGAAATAGTCGAACTCGTCGTTGCCCAGTACGCGCATCTTGTGCGCCTTCGCGAGCGCACAGCGTTCCTCGAACGCGGCACGCTTGGCCTTGTCGCTTTTCGCGTGCGCATACGAGACCATCAGGACAAAGTAAGTCTGTTCGTAACCGGCGAGCCCCATGGCACTCGCGACAGAACCCGCAGAACCGACGCTCAGGTTCTTCTTACCCTCACAAACATATTTCAGAAACACCGCCGACGAAAATCCGGCATCCTGGGCAAACTTCTGCCACGAAAAGACGGAACTACGCTTGCGCTCTTCGTAGTAGTCCAGGATATACTTGCGGTAATCCGTATATTCAACGATTTCCTTCATAGGTACAAATATACCCTCTTTTCGTGCATTTAGGACATAAATATGGCGATTTTAGCCAAATTTTACTACTTTTGGCTAAATTTTGAAAAATTTAGCATTTTAGAACATGGCTTTATGTTCTGAGGACATGCTCCCAGAATACAGAAAAGCCCCGCCATTCCTGGCGGGGCCTTCCTCTTTCCCCCTTACAGACTTCCTAATTCCTTACGCAGCGTACAAAGCCTCTAGGCTGAACTTCCGTGTCGGACACGTAATTCCAGTTAATTGAAATCTCGATGGTCGTGAAATCCGTTTTCGTCAAGGGATAGTCATTATACTCATCCCGCATAAAGAACTCACGGTTCCATACATCGTCATTGGGACTGGTAGGCTGGAATGACATCTTGGGAGCATAGGTATGGAAATAGGCTTCCAGGTATCGCTTATCCAGCGGAACGAGATTGAAGTCCAACCTGTTGTAGAACACTCCCGTCAGGCCCTTCGCAATGGCGGTTTCCCTGTCAGTCCTCCAATTTTCGTCGAGCAGGTTGTTGGGATTGCCGTCCACGTAATCTAGCAGGGTTTTCCACTCCTCGCTATTCGCCACGTGCCAGCCGTCGGGGCAGATTCCCTGATGGAGAGAATCGATCAGGCCTTCGCGCACATACCTCGTCATGTAGCCCTCATTAAGGCGCATGGCCTCGGTCCAGCTATAGACACCCGGCTGGCTACGGTCTACCCTGCCTCCCTTCGTACGCGTTACCGGGGCAATGCTATACATGAGGTTTTCCGCCATCCATTCATACCTTTTCCCTTCGTACTCAAAGCTTATCGTCTTGTATTCCCGTCCGTCACGCGGGTCAATCATGGTGCCATTTTCATGCTCAAACATCGTTGTGAGCGAATCGATGTACCCCTTTGTCTTTATATCCCAGTTATAGCCATTGCAAAGGACGTAGCCGGAATCCATGAGGCGCTGTTCGCCATCTTGATAATCAAAGACGTATATGGGCCTGTTAAACGCCCTGTATTCGCCCCAGCGATTCTCGGTACAGGCCTCTACCCCCATATGGTGCAAGAACACCAGCTTGCTGAAATCGTATTCCTTTTTCATGACCACCAGACGGTCATATGATCCCGGATCAGCGGCCTCCTTTTCCCACATATCGCCTTCATCGACATACTCCATATGGGTGTACATACGGGTGACTTCGTAGGCCCCGCCTGCGATAACCTGCATAATGGAATCAGCGAGTTCCCCGTCATCGGCGAAATCGTTAGCGAATCCGTCCAGGTAATCCTGCAATTTCTGGCAGTCCGACGCACCGACACCGGGGAAATTCCAGTCATGGCGATTGTCGATAAAAAGGCTCAGGTTGAACAGCGTCCTGTCCCCTTCAGACGTATTGAATATGTCCAAGTCCTCCGCAGCGGAGACATCCAACTCGACCCCGAACGCACCGAGAACTTCCCTGGAAGCCTGCTTCTTGGCTTCGGCGAAAGGCTTGCCTTCCCCGACCAGTTTCAGGACGCGCTTGTACTCGAAATGCGTCAAGATGTTGATGTTCGCTGTAATGCGGTTACTCAGGCTAGTAACTGCGTCAAGGCGCATGGCGCATTCCGAACGACTACCGTCATATTCACGAGAATACTGGCCTTCGGCAGAGAGCAGCACGTACTGGCTTTCCAGATCAAGGTCGCCAAAATGGAATTCGCCCTTGTCGTTGCTAGTCGTCGTATGGAACTCCCTGCCCGTGGGCTCAAGACTCCCATCAGCCGACGTCTCACGGAGAACGACGTTCGAGCCCTTTACAAGCGGGCCCTTCTGCGCAGCACCCTTGATTTCTTTACCCGCAAGCGCGATAACGCCTTCGGATTCTTCACTTGTGCCCGCCGTTTGAGTTGAGCACGCACAAAGCGCGAAACCCAAGGCAGATACACTCAAAAAAACTTTCTTTCGCATAAACATGTTCATTCTCCTTTACCCGATGTGGACTTGCCACGATTCTTGCCATTATTCAAATTTTCCGTCAGCGGGAAAAACTGGAAGTTGAGCCTGCAGACCTTATCCGGATGCGGCTCGTCAGCGACCAACGACACAATGCGCTTGCGGCACTGTGCAAGTTCCTCCACGACCTTCGCGTAGGTCTCGGCAGTCACGCCCATGGTAATCCCGCTAAAATGGCGTTCCGAAATTGGCAGGTTATCCAATGCCTCGAGCGCGAACTCGCCCATCTGGCGCAGCAGCGAATGCACCGCGACAGCGACCACGTTCAAGCGGCCCGTAGTCAGCGAGCGGTTCGTCTGGTGGTAATAGCCCTTGATGTCGCGCGTGAGTAGCCCCGCCTTCATGAGAAAGTTCAGGCTCGCGCTCACGTCCGCCGCAGAAATCGCGGGCCTGCAGGCCTTCGCAATCTCGTGCGGTTTCGCTCCCGGCATGGCAACCGCCAGCTCGCGCACCACGGAATGCTTCCAGGTTTCGTAGAACGTGTAGAGTTCGCTCCCCAGGATCTTCACGTGGTGTGCGGCGCTCAGCGCCTGCATCTCCTCGAAGCATTTCTTCTTTTCGCGATCCGTCTTCGCGCCTTCGTAACGCACCATCAAAATAAAGTAGTCGTACTCGAAGCCGAGCAACCCCATAGCAAGCGCAGTTTTCTTCGCTCCTTCTTCCCGAAGACGCGTCTTGCCGTCGCAAACCAGCTTCAAGTACGACCCCGATGCGAACCCGGCAATCTTCGCGAACTCGCGCCACGTGAAAGCCGAGGTGCGCTTGCGTTCGCGGTAGTAGTCCAGTACGTACTCGCGGTAATCCTTGTATTCAACAACCGATTTCATCATGACTATAAGATAGATTTATACAGGCGGCCGTGCAACATTTTCGTTAAAACAAAAATGGCGATTTTAAACGAATTTCGCAGTTTTTAATTATAAGGAAAAGATTTTCCGCAATCTAAAAAACAAAATGCAGGGGTTCATAGAACAAGAAGACAGAAAGACCCCCGAACGAGTCGGGGGTGACATGCGGGAATACAGATTCGCGGGGATGCGGGAATATAGATGCGTGAGATGCGGGAGTACAAGTGCGCGAGAATGTGGGATTACAAAAGCGCGTGGATGCAGGAAATATAAGTGTGCGCGGGCGCTAGACGCCGGCGGCTTCAAGGCGCTTCACGTGGCAGTAAGCCAGTTCCTTTGTCTTCTCGTCTCTGAGATGCAAGCTGGAACCTTCGCAATAGCGCCAGTACTTGCAGTCCCTGCATTCGCCAATTCGGGCCCAACTACGGTCGCGCATTACCTGGTAGCGGTTCTGCCACACGTCCCAAAGGTCGTCCTTGTAAATGTTACCTTGTATGTAGTCACCACGCAGGCTCGGGCATGCCGAAATACTCCCGTCACAAAGCACGGAGGCAATGTTCACGCCCGCCCAGCAGAAGAACGGCTGGTCGCGCACGACCTTCTCGTAACTCCCGAGGAACCCTTCGCAGTCGTAGTTCACGTTGATCTGGCCCTGCTTCTTGGCCTCGCGAATGAACTCAAACACCTGGCGGAACTCGTCGTTCGTGAGCATGAACAGCGGGTTGTCCTTCGCGCGGCCCTTCGGGAATACGTTCGAGACGCGCCAACGCCTGACACCGAGGTTCACGAGCAGGTTATGGATGCGCGGGAGTTCCGCGAGGTTCCTCTTGTTCACGCAAGTCATCACGTCGAAGGTGAGTTCCTTGACGCTTGCCGCCATGTGGATAGCGCGCACGGCGCGTTCAAAGCTGTGCGGGTTGCCGCGGAAAAGATTGTGGTTTTCCTCGAGCCCGTCAAGGCTTATCGTAAGCGAGCGGAGCCCCGCGTTCATAAGGTTGGTAAAGCGTTCGGGATTCAGGCCGAGCCCGTTTGTCACCATGCCCCAGGCGTAACCGCGGTTCTTGATTTCCTGTACGCATTCCTCGAGGTCGGCACGCATCAGCGGCTCGCCGCCGGTAATCACGACGGCAAAATTCTTCGGGTCGATATGAGGGGCAAGGCTATCAAGCACCCGCAAAAAATCTTCGCGAGGCATATCCGGAATGGCGTCGGCAACGCAGTCGCTCCCGCAGTGCTGGCAATGCAGGTTACAACGCAACGTGCATTCCCAAAAGAAATACGTCAGCGGGTGCGCCTTGATCTCGTTATGACGGTAAAGGCGGTATGCCTCGAGCGCGAGTTTTTTCTTGAGGCCAAGCTGCATCAGATGCCGTACAGGGGCTTGGGCTCGTCAATCGTGGTGTCGGGGCCGCAGATATCGCTCGGGCAACCGTACAGGTCCACGGCTCCATCCAGGATATTGTACTTGGACTGGAATTCAGCGTAGTTGTAGACCCTGCCGTCATCGCACTTGTAGGTCGTTTCCTTGACGTAGACAACTCCGTACTTGGCGCAAATCTGGTCGCCACTACATTCCGGAACCTGCGCAGTTTCTGTTTCCTCTTCCGTGCAGGTAACGCCATCGTCGCAAGCAATCTTCTTGCCCTTCCGTTCGCAAGTGAACATCACGCCGTACTTGGGCGCAATTGACTCGCTGCTGGAACTGGGGGCGATGACACCGTACTTCGCGGCAATCATGCTGGAACTCATCGGCACGCCGTACTTCGGCGCAACAATGGTTTCACTGCTGGAGACCCGCGCATCAGAACTTGTGACATTCGGGGTGTCACTAGATGCGGGCGCAGCTTCAGAAGAACTCGAAGACGGAGCCTCATCTGCGGAACTGGCGGCTTCGGCACTAGATTCCGGAGTCGTGGATGCAGAACTAGCATCGACGCCCTCTGTCGCAGAACTGGACCTCGGGTCCGGATTATCGATGGAGGGCGTGCTGCCGTCATCATCGGCAGAGGAAGTAGTATCGCAACTGGCCCAGAAGAGGGCCGTCAGCGAAAGCAGGACTTTTTTCCAATGTTTGTAGAGCATCTGAAACTCCTCCCTAAAAGAAGCATGCAATTAATATATATAAAAGGGACTCGCAGGTCAAGCAGAGACTGTTGCCATATGCACACAGAATTTGTATATTCCTTCGCAGAATAGCATTAATCCTGCTGACAGCGTATTCAATCCGGGCAGGAAGTTTAACTATCTGCTTGACGCCGTTCTCCCTCCGCATGGTGCAACTAGCCTGCGGCTCGAGGACAGGAACCCTGTGGGGAGGCCGGCCCCATGGCGAGCAACGTAGAGTTCCACCCGCAAAAGCGGGTGCATTTTCAAAAACAAACAGCACTTTAACCGCCGTATGTTTACGCGTCCCTTTCGTGTACCGTAAACGTCTATACGGCAAAGGAACAGCTATGGAACAGGAAGAATTTGTTCCCGACTACGCACAGACTTCTCGCGAAATCTGGATCCAGCAGACCTACGAAGAAATCAAGAAGCGCACCTACCTCGACCCGCTCTACGACGCCGCATTCAAGGCCTTTTTGAACGACGAGCAGGCGCTCATCAGTTTCTTGAACGGAGTGTTCCAGCTGGAAGGCGACAACCGCATCACTGCCGTCACCATCAAGAATACGGAAGTGAACATCCTTTTCCCGCAGGTCAAGACGTTCAGGCTCGACATTCGCGCCACGACTTCGACCGGATTCTGCATCAATGTGGAAATGCAGAAGGCGAAGCACAGCCGCTTCATCGAGCGCATCCTTTTGCAGCACAGCGCGTTCATGCTCCAGAGCAAGCACGAATGGGACCAGGAATTCTTCAAGGAACCCGCGAGGGAACTCACCGACGAGGAACGTACCCAGCGCTACGACCTTCGTTACGAATTTCCGCCCACCTTCGCCATCTGGATTTGCGATTTTCACCTGGAAAAGCAGTCCGGATACCGCGGCACCTGGGCAATCCGCAACGAACAGGGCTTGACGCTTTCTGAAAAGGTTAAGTATATTTTGTACGACCTGACGCAGTTCAGCAAGAAGCGCGATGAAATCAAGACCGCGGAGGACCGCTGGCTCTACCTGCTCAAGAACGCAGGTTCGTCCGACGACCTCCCCGATTTCGACGACAGTGTTATCGCAAAAGCGATCAAGCGCCTCCTTGTGGGAACAGCATCGGAAAAACTCCTGAAGGAACAGGCAAAGAACATGGTGATGACGGAAGAAGAACTGGACTATCTGGCCTCGCTGAAGGTCCGCGCCCGTGCGGAGGGCAAGGCCGAAGGCTTGGCGGAAGGACACGCTGAAGGCTTGGCGGAAGGCAAAACGGAAGGCCACGCCGACGCCCTCAGCGTGTTTGAAAAACTGGGCGTTCCTCCGGAAAAAATCGCCGAAGCCAAAGCCATGCTCTCGGCAAAGAAAGCTGAATTGTCCAAATAAGTTCGCTTAAAATTCGTTAAATACAAGAAGGACGGAGTCATGCTCCGTCCAATTTTTTAATTACGCATTGTCATTCTGGAGCCACGTTGCTCTCCAAAATGTTTTTTTCATAAACCAATGATTTAGAATGTCAAAAACGGCCCCTTGAAGGGGGCCGCGATTACAGGGATTCGCCTCAATGCTAGTCCTTGAGGCAACGGATTGAGTAAGCGTAGCCCTTATCGTTACCGCACAGGTCCGCAAACTCGTAGCTGTAGTGCAAGAACATGCGGTACGCCTTGGTGCTATCGAACTCAGTAGAACTCCAGAAGTAGGCGTCTAGGCCATCGTAATGGAAGTTGTCAAAGTAGTCCCGTTCGCCAGCAGGCAACGCAGAAAAACCGAAAGCGTCGGTGCCGTTGCCGTTATCATACCAGCCTGTCTGCGACCTGAGAAACTTGCCTGCAGTCGATCGACCGCCCACAGCCGTAAACAGGGAATCCCATTCCGCTTGAGTTGGCAGGTGCCAGCCGGCGGGACAAGAATTCAATGCGACTTCCCAGATGTAAAGGCGACCAGCCACGTCACAATTTGCGGCCACGTCGTTGTAGCACCAGGTCCTGCCCTTAAGGCTTTCAGTCGCCACACTGTCGGAATAGTTCAGGTTTTCCGCCATCCAGGTCTGGTCGCCAATTTTTACCGTCTTGTAGGTTTTGCCGTCGCGCTCGTCCGTCATGGTACCGTAATCAATTTCAGGATTCAAATAAACCTCTTTGGGCAAACTCCAATCTAAACCTTTCGAAGAGCTCGACTGCGATGTGACGCTGGACGAGGACTCAACGGCATCTGGCCGCGAGACAAAATCGCTGTCACCGTCCCCGCAGGCAACGAGAAATGCCACAACAAAGCAGGGAATGATTTTTTTCAAGAGCATGCAATCTCCTTCGGATGTTTTTCAGGCCCTAATCTAGTTATTTACGTGCAGAACGCAAGCGCATTTTCTCTATTTTTTCTATCTTTCCGCCCGAAATTATACGGCGACAGACCCGCCAAAAAGGACTAAAAATGAAACTCTCGAAGTACTTCTATGTGACGCTCCGCGAAACGCCGAGCGATGCCACCATGCCCTCCCACATTTTCTTGATGCGCGGCGGCTACATCAAGCCCGTTTCTACCGGTATCTATTCCATGATGC
>JAEEGK010026041.1_pt1 | contig 11943 bp, 9 predicted proteins | sample 8958771 | NCBI WGS metagenome assembly JAEEGK01 (sample SAMN16246547, study PRJNA631951) | gut metagenome | biome: gut microbiome; feature: rumen; material: SC-attached | host: Bos | place: Iran: Karaj | collected 2018-10 | reverse complement strand
ACCTTCGGGTATTTTGGAATCTAAAATCATTCTTGTTTACTGTTAAAGGATGAACAATATTGATTACAGGCCGAGGTAGACCAGAATGACCACGGCAGCGAACATGAGGCACACCACCCAGGCATAAATCTGTCCGAGGATGTCGATGGCCTTGCCATACTTGTAGTTGTTCAGGCCGAGGGTCTGGAAGGCCGAGGGGAAAGCGTGGCGCATGTGGATGAAGAGCACCACGAAGGTGATGAGGTATAGTATCACCATGATTGGGTTGTGGAAGAGTTGTCGCACCATGTAGTAGAAGTCGGGCTCGGGGTCGCTGTCGGGCAATGCTTCGCGGAGGGTTTGCCGCTCGTCGTAGGTAAGGTGGCGTATCCACTTGCCATCCTTGGTGATATTGTCTTCGGCGTATGCACGCTGCACAATATCCAACACGGCAGCCTTGCTACGGAGACGTGCAATATATTCTTCGGTCTCGGCGGCGTCCTCGTTCTCGTCGGTGAGCGTGGCGGAACGTTCCTCAAGCTGGTTGATAAACTCGTCGAGCGAGATTTCCATCTGGTCGGCGAGCTGTGCCCACTGCATCATCTCTTCGTCCTGCAAATTCTCGGTCTTGACCATGTATTCACCTTTCACCCAGCCCAATTTGACAAAGTAGAACTGACAGAAGTGCATGACGAGGAAAGAGAAGATAAGGATGCCAGACCACATCATGAGTTTGGAACCAGGATGGGTATTGCTTTTGCCATCCTTGTGGTATCGCACAGGACGAGCCAGACGGTTGGTGATCCAAAGCCACGCAGTGAAGCAGATATGCAGTGCAATGAAACCGAGTAGCACTATTTCAAATACCTTCACTATGTAGTTGGTGCCCATAAAATGGCAGAATGCACTGTACCACGCACCATCGTCGTGCCGCAGGACAAGCAGGTTGGCACTGGCGTGGAACAGCAGGAAGATAAGCAAGAATCCGCCCAACAGGGCAACGCATATCTTCTTGGAGATGGAATGGATTTTAGGTAAATTCATATTTCTTGAATGTGTTAATTATTGAACGTGTTAATGTGTTAGTGACTTTATTTACCGGCAAAGGATCCCTGTTATTTTTTACCGGCAGGGGCTCCGCCACCGAAGTCGTCGTAGAGGATGTTCTCGGGAGCTACACCCAGATTGTCGAGCATATTGACTACCGCCGAACTCATGGGTCCCGGTCCGCACATGTAGTACTCTATATCCTCGGGGGCGGGATGGTTCTTGAGGTAAGTGTCGTACATTACGTTGTGCACGAAGCCGGCAGTATAGGGCACGCCTGCAGCATCGGCAGCAGGGTCGGGACGGTCGAGAGCCAGATGGAAATGGAAGTTGGAGAAATCACGTTCCAACTGGTGGAAGTCGTCGAGATAGAACACCTCGTTCAGCGCACGGGCACCATAGAAGTAATGCATCTGACGATCGGTAGTGTGCAGCGTGCGGGTCATGTGCATAATCTGGGCACGCAACGGAGCCATACCAGCGCCACCACCAACCCAAATCATCTCGGGTTTGTCCACCATGTCGGCAGGATGTTCCTTGACATGGAATTCGCCATATGGACCGGACATGATGACTTTGTCGCCCGGCTTAAGCGAGAAGATATAGGACGAGGCAATACCTGGATTGACATTCATGAAGCCTGAGCGGTCGGGTTTGAACGGGGGCGTGGCAATACGCACAGTGAGCATGAACACGTCGCCTTCGTCTGGGTAGTTGGCCATAGAGTAAGCGCGAACTGTGGGTTCGGTGTTGACACAACGTAACGAAAACATGTTGAATTTCTCCCATGCAGGCACATACTCCTCCCCTATCAAGCCACGGTCGTAATCGGCATAACTGATGTTGAACTTCGGAATCTTAATCTGAGCATACGAACCTGGAGCGAAATCCATGTGCTCGCCCGGAGGAAGCTGCACTTTGAACTCTTTGATAAAGGTAGCGACATTGCGGTTAGAAATGACCGTACACTCATATTCTTTGATGCTCAGGATAGATTGAGGCACTGCTATTTTGAGATCCTCTTTCACTTTCACCTGACAGCCAAGACGCCAATGATCTTGAATTTGTTTACGGCTGAAAAAGCCCACTTCGGTAGGGAGAATGGAACCACCCCCTTCAAGTACACGGCATTTGCACTGACCACACGAGCCTTTGCCACCACAAGCTGAAGGCAAATATACATGCTGTTCGGCAAGAGTGGAGATGAGCGTGTTGCCCGTAGGGACAGTTAGTTTCTTATCGTCGTTGATAGTGATAGTTACATTACCCTGTGGTATAAGCTTGGCACGCAACACCAACAACAGTGCAACCAATAACAGGATAATGATGACGGTGACAATAAGAGCGGTAAGTATTGTTGTAGCCATATTGATTGTAAATTTTCAAGTTACCGAGTCACAATTTAATACCCATAAAACTCATAAAAGCCAGACCCATAAGACCCGTGATGATGAAAGTGATGCCTACCCCTTTCAAAGCCGGCGGGATATGGCTGTAACGCAGTTTCTCACGGATGGCAGCAATAGCCACGATGGCAAGGAACCAACCTATGCCACTGCCCAGCGAAAAACAAAGCACTTCGCCCATATTACGGTAAGCGCGTTCCTGCATGAACAGCGAACCACTCATCACCGCACAGTTCACAGCTATCAATGGCAGGAAGATACCCAACGAGTTGTACAATGCCGGTGAAAATTTCTCAACAACCATCTCCACAATCTGAACGATGGCTGCGATCACGGCGATGAACATAATCAAACTGAGAAAAGAAAGGTCGACAGTGGAAAACGAAGGGCTAATCCACACCAAAGCCCCAGGGGCAAGAAGATACTTATTGACGAGATAGTTGACAGGTACCGTAATCAACAAAACGAATGTAACGGCAATACCTAATCCCGCCGAAGTTTTCACCGTCTTGGATACGGCCAAATAAGAACACATACCCAAGAAAAAGGCGAAAATCATATTGTCTACAAAGATAGACTTGATGAAAATATTGATATACTCCATATTGTTTTCGTTTTTGTTTGTGTGCTATTGTGTTAGCAAATCACATCTCCACATTTATTCACAGAGGTCTTTGTTACGTGTACGCTGCACCCAAATGATAATGCCGACAAGGATAAGCGCCATGGGAGGCATAATCATAAGGCCATTGTTCTCGTAGCCGAAATGATAAAATCCCAACTTCTCCATGACAGGATATCCCCAAAGGCTACCACTGCCGAAAAGCTCACGCAGAAATCCCAGAATAATGAGGATAATGCTATAGCCAAGGCCATTGCCTATACCATCGCACAGCGAAGGCAATGGAGGATTGCTCATGGCGAAAGCTTCCAGTCGTCCCATTACGATACAGTTAGTGATAATCAGTCCCACAAAGACCGAGAGTTGCTTGCTAACATCATAGACATAGGCCTTCAGCACTTGGTCTACCAGTACAACCAAGGTCGACACCACGACCAACTGCACTATGATTCTGATTCGTGGCGGGATAGTATTACGTAGAAAAGAGATGATAAGGTTGGCCAAAGCCACCACCACTGTAACCGAGACTGCCATTACGACAGCAGGTTTCAGCTGTGCCGTAACAGCCAGACAAGAACATATACCCAACACCTGCACAGTGACAGGGTTATTCTTGTTAAACGGCATCTTTATAAGGTCAATATTCTTTGTGCTCATAGTTTTCTATTCTTCGCTGGGGAATTCAACCCTGCATTGGTTAGCATATATTCTTGGTATCGCGACAGGCACTCTTCGAGCATGGCTGTCACCCCATTGCTTGTCATAGTGCCACCGGAGATGGCATCAACCTCATGAAGCGAATTGGGGTCGGCATTCTTTTTCAACACGATAGGAACAAACTGCGTCAACAATGAATCGGTGCAGCTTTTGCCTATGAACCGTCGGGCAAAAGCCTCTGTTGAAATCTCTCCGCCCAGACCTGGTGTCTCGCCCTTGTGGTCGAAAACAGCCCCCTCTATCACCCAATCCTCGTTGAAACAAATATATCCCCAAATGGGACCCCAAAGGCCTGTCCCGTGTACAGGGATGATACAATTCGTCTCATACAGATAGGCCGGCAGGCTGTCACGGTCAAGGATATTCACTTCTCTAATATTATCTGCATATAACTGCTCAGCGTTCTGAGTCGTGGAGACGATACCTGCGGCTTTCAGTATCATCTGTTTTTTCTCCACAGCTTGGTTGCGCTCCTGTCTCGGCTTAAGACTTATGGACACTACCGAAAGTATCAATGCCGAAACTATAACAAGCACAGCCGAATAGATGAATATATATCGGTTGCTATAGGTTTTCATCTTGCAGTCTCCTTTCTTTTCTCTCTTCTCTTGATATTCCTTGCCACAACACAATGGTCAATCAACGGTGCAAAGCAGTTCATAAGCAATATACTAAGCATCATTCCCTCGGGGTAGGCAGGATTCAGCACTCTCAACATCACTGCGAAAGCACCTATCAGCAGACCATAAATCCATTTGCCGGTATTGGTCTGTGCCGAAGTCACTGGGTCGGTAGCCATAAACACAGCACCGAAAGCAAAACCTCCCATCAGGAAATGATAGTAGAAGGGCAACTGCATGTAGTCATTGGCACCGATGAGGTTGAATAACAATCCCATGGCTCCACCACCTAATACCACGCTAAGCATAATCCTCCAGCTTCCAATTCCGCTAACCAATAGCACTATGGCTCCTAATAAGATGGCAATGACTGAAGTCTCGCAGGTGCTGCCCGCCACGGTACCAATAAACATGTCGAGGGCACTATCCGAAGGCCAGGAACCTGCCGCCAGTTCTCCCAGCGGTGTCGCTCCAGTGATTGCATCCGTGCCCCACAAATCAGCTGCTATCCACACACTGTCACCCGACATATGGGTGGGATAGCTGAAGAAAAGGAATGCCCTCGCCACCAATGCCGGGTTGAGGAAATTCATCCCGCTACCGCCAAACACCTCTTTGCCTATCACCACAGCAAAAGCAACTGCCAATGCCAGCTGCCACAAGGGAGTCGTGACTGGCACAATCATTGGGATAATCAAACCCGTGACCAAATAGCCTTCATTCACCTCATGGTGACGTATCTGGGCAAACATAAACTCAATGCCCAGTCCCACCAAATAGCTCACCACTATCAAGGGCAGCATTCGCAGGAATCCGAACCATAAGCAATACCACCAGCTGGCGGCCGTGCCCAGTTCGTATGGCCAGTCCATGGCGTTCAGCGATGTCTGGAAACCAATATTCCACATGCCGAACAGCAGTGCTGGCATCAAAGCTATCACCACCGTGATCATGGCACGCTTCATATCCACACCGTCGCGCACATGACTTCCGCGACGTGTCACAGTGTTAGGTGTAAAAGCAAACGTCTCAAAAGCCTCGAACGTGCTCTGCAGCCAGCCAAATCTTCCTCCGGCCACAAAGTCAGGCTTAATCTTATCAATAAACTTTCTTAATCCGTCAAACATCACAAAGCCTCCTTTCTCAGCATTTCCAAAGCCTCACGGACAATGGGCTGTATATCCGTCTTCGACGGGTCTATATACTCGCACAGGGCGAAATCCTCGGGTTCTACTTCGTAAATCCCCAATTTCTCCATCAATTCTATATCCCCCACAATACAAGCTTTGAGAAGCTGCAAGGGATATATGTCAAACGGGAACACCCGCTCAAAATTACCTGTGAATACCAACGGACGTACACCTCCATGCAAATTGGTGTCAAACTTGGGTCGTAGATAGTCGGGTAGCATCTGGTACAACCAATTCATGCCGTGCGGCACAAACCCGCTCGCAAACGTACGGGAGAAACTATGTTTCTTCAACCCCGGCAACAACCAACCCATAAAGTCGTAATAGTCGCCCTCAGGCAAAAGAGTCAACAAATTGTCGTAGGCACCCAGATAGCCATCGGGCTCAATCCGCGTACCGCTTAGCACATTACCCGACACTACACGCACACCTTCAGGGACAACCCTGCCACCAGTCATGGCGGGATAAGATGTATCAAACAGCTGCGCTCTCACCAAACTCTCTACACAAGCTCCAGCCATTGTCCGATAGTAATGTGGATTGCGTGCCTGCGAACCTGCAACGGCAACTACCCTCTCCGGACAATACACACCTGTAGCGGCCCAATGCCCCAACACAGCAACATCCTGCACATTCACTGTCCACACCGTCTCACCCTTGTTGATTGGACAAAGGCATGCAATTTGCGTTCCCACATTGCCGGCAGGATGTGGCCCTTCAAAATACTGGATGCTGACCCGCTCCCGATGGGACGTAACATGCTGCTCCACCACCTTAGCCAACCGCTGGCCGGGACGGAATGAAACAAAGACCGTTCCTTCTGTCAGCAATGTCAGCATTTCTATCCCTTTGCACAAATCATCCTCTCTGCCCTGCAGCGCAAAGTCGTAATCCGGTGCCAACGGGGCACTGTCGAAGCAACTCACCACAATGGCTTTCGGGCAATCGTCGGGATTGGCAACCGTACCGAAAGGCCGTTGCCGCAGAAGTGCCCACAATCCCTTGTTAAGCATGCTTTCTTTTAGCGATAGTCCATCCAGAGTTTGCGGCACTTGACAATCTGCCGCATGAGACGACTCTCCATTACCCCTCACCACAACAGCCAAAAGCTTACGTTTTTCGCCTCTCACTACTGCCTGCACCTCACCGTCGACAGGAGCGACGAACTTTATACGATCGTCATTCTTATCGCATATCAGCGCATCGCCTGCCGACACCTTGTCTCCTTCAGCAACCAACAGACGGGGTACCAACCCCACATAGTCTGTCGGCTTCACTGCGAAGGTTACAATGTCGCAGGCATCGCTGACACGACACTCCGCAGCACCCTCCATCGGCAAATCGAGGCCTTTTTTTATCTTTATCATATCAATTAACTATTTTTCAAATTTATCATCATCTTTTCAGACCCACATTCCACACCCCACACCTCTTCTCCTCCTCGCAAAAAACTGCCAAACACCAATACATTCTATAAATATCAAATACTTTTTACATACACCAAACCTTGCATATGACTACTCCATAAACCCTTGCACTGGAACGTCCAAATCGTTTTGCGATGCAAAGATAATATTTTTTCTTTGATTATCATAAAAACAATTGTCTAATTATAAAAAATATCTAAAAGAAACATTTCAATATCTAAAAAAATCGTATTTTTGCAACTTGGAATTTAAATCCATTAACTATTTTTGAACACTTGATAACACTAACTATCAGCAACTTTTTATCCCATCAAATCATACCCGACATAATTAAGACTGCACCTTGTGCAAAACACAAAAACAATATTCATGAAAAAACATCTCATTATCCTCACCCTGATGTGTTTCAGCACCACCCTCCTTGCCCAACAAACCATAACCGGTTCGTTGAAAGGCAAAGATGGCCAACCTGTAATGTATGCGAATGTTGCCATGCTCCGTGCCACTGACAGCATCTTCATCCGTGGCACTGTGACCGACCAAAAAGGCATCTACACCCTTCAGAACGACACTGTCCCCACCATCTTGCGATTCTCGGCGATGGGCTATGCCACCATCTTCAAGGCTGTGCCCTACACCCGCAACGAAGGCTACTCCGATTTGGAAAAAATCGACATGGGTGTCACCGAAATGAGCGAAGGGGCCATGCTTCTCGATGTAGTGAAAATCGTGAGTCAGAAACCCCTCTATGCCGTCGATGGCGAAAAAGACCTCTACAACGTCAGCGAAGATGCTTCCATCCAGACAGGCAATGCCAGCGATGCTCTCCAGAACTCTCCCGGAGTCGAAGTGGACGTTGAAGGCAACGTGACCCTCAACGGCTCATCCGTGACGGTATGGATCAACGACCGTCCCTCTCATTTAGAAGGCGAGGCCCTCAAACAATACATCAAGACCCTCCCGGCCAACAGCATCGACCGCATTGAGGTTATCCGCAACCCCTCGGCACGCTACGGCGGCAGTGGGCCGGTAGTGAACATTGTCACCAATCAAAAGATGTTGAAGAACTCCTTCATCAGCTTCGGTGCCAACGGGTCGTCGCGTCCCTCCGTCTCGCCATGGGCCTCCTATGTCTACAGCAACGAGAAATTCCATATCAGTGCCTACGTCAGCTACAGCGGCTCGGACTTCACGCGCAACGGCAACTCGTCGGGCACCATGATGCACAACAGCACCGACACCGCACGTGTTTGGCAATACTCCACTATTAACCACTCGTGGCATCACAGCATCTGGACCAACCTCAACGCCAGCTATGAGTTCGACTCGATGAACAGCATCAGCGGATGGTTTGGTGCTTATCCCAGCTGGAGCAACGACGAGAATTTCGACACCACCGTGCGCACCGACTATGACATTATGGGCAATGCCTACGACTTCGGCAGCCTAAGCCACTCGCTTACCAGCAGCCACAGCGGCGGTGGCTACGGCGGGCTGTGGTACACACACAAATTCAACAACAAAGGACACCAATACTCCATCAATGCCAACGGCAACTGGTGGGGATGGGGACAGCAGGGCTCCAGCCAGCAGGATTACAAGTTCCAACCACAAATGAGCTACGACCACCGCACCAACAGCAACGATGCGAGCGGCAGCGGCTCCATCGGCTTCGACTATTCACTCCCCTATAGCGAAAAGGGCGAAATATCAACCGGTGTGGACTTGAATTTGGGTTTCGGTCATGAACTTTATCTGCGCGACACCCTCGACGCCTCCGGTAACTACTATTGCGACATCCTGCGGTCGGACACCAACTACACACGCGACCACGACATCTCCGCCTACGTCACTTGGCAGCGCAAATGGGGCGACTTCACCCTTAAGCTGGGCTTGCGTGGCAGATATAGTTACAAATCGTCCCGCCATGAAGGTTTGCCCCAATACGATGTGACGGTACATCCCTTCACCGCCTCGCCTTCGCTGCACATGAGCTACCGTACCAAAGACATGCACAATTTCAGTCTCAGCTACACCATGCACACCTCCACACCCTCGGCCGAGAGTCTCAGCAGCTACGAGTCGTTTGGCATTGAGAGCTACTCAACCGGCAACCCGCTGTTGGAACCCTCCCACTCCCATAATTTCGATGCCTCATGGAACAAATACTTCAACAATTTCGGTTCGGTAGGCGTTTCTGGTTCCTATAAGGCCGAAGTGAACGATTTCAACTCCCTGCCCGATGCCCAGTACCATCCATTCTTCGGCCGCGTGGTGGACTTTTCCAAGCCCTACAATGTGGGCAACACCCGCAATGCCGACCTCAACTTCAACGTCATGTACCGTCCCTCGGGATTCTTCAACGTGCGCCTGAACGGTGGTGTGGCTTATCGGTGGTACAACGTGCAAGTACGACCTGGCGAATGGGTCGAAAAGGATATGCCCTCATGGAACGTCCGCCTCAAGGTATGGACCAAACTGTGGGAAAAGGTGGAATTCTTTGTTTCGGGCAACTACAGCAGCCGCGCGCTCAGTCCCTGGAGCCTGATGTACATCAACGAGCCCCGAAAAGGCATTAATCTCGGTGCCAGTGCCGACTTCTTTGACCGCAAACTGTCACTCTATCTCAACTGCAACGACATCTTCAACTGGAACAACTGGGGCTCCACCACTGCCAACCCATACATGACCACTACCAGCATCAGCAAGTGGAACAGCCGCTACATCACCTTCGGTGCCACCCTGCGTTTCGGCAAAATGGAACTGGAAAGCCGTGCCAAGACCGGTGCTACAGAAGAGTCTGTCGGTGGAGGACATTAAAGACAACCCATCCTCCACGGGAAACAAAACAGCTCCTACTTGTGACAATCACACCTGCCGATTATTCCACCAGCAGTTTCTTGGTCACTACGCCTTGCTCCAAATACAGGGCCACCACATAGGTCCCCCTCCTCCAGCCGCTCACATCCACGTTGGCCGCTATGCCGTCCACTCTTTCCTCATGCACCTTCGCTCCCGTCATGTCATACACCTCCATCCGGCCTATCCTGTACGACGACATCACACTCACCACCCCCCGTGCGGGGTTAGGCATCAGATACACCATGCGGTCTCCTTCCTTCTCGGCTATCCCCTCGGGTTCGGGATGATGCTCATAGATCTCCACCTCCTCTGGACTGCTCCAGTCGCCATACTCATGCGTCACCCCACAATACGAGCGCACCAAGGCAAAGTACACCGTCCCCACCTCAAGACCCGTCAGCGTCACCATCGGCGTGTTCACCGTGGTTATAGTGAAATCCTCCCATTGGTCTGTCATCTTCCCGAATGCCACCTCCCACGGCCCTCCGTCGCCCGAATCCCAGCAGAGCGTCGCACTGCTGTCCGTCCGCTCCACCACGCGGATATCCCGCACATTGTGGCACAGCGTCGTGTCAAACCCCGGCTCGATTATCGGGAATATAAAAGGTGCATTCCCAAATGGAATTATATGTTCGTCAAGATCTGCTGCTACTACATGGTGTCCACCGAATTTTTTCCATTCTTTTTTGCGAAATTTAGCCCAATACGCCCATCTGCCGTCTATCTCATCCATCAGCATCCCAAATATAATATACCGTGTCGGATTGTGATCCCACAGCCACATCATCTCTCCTTGTTCCGACTGTGGCAGGGTCTGCCATTGGATGTGGCCTTCATTGTTATAAAAAGCACCCGCCACCACAAACGAGTCCTCCACCACCACAGGCTTCTCAAACATCACTTCATATAGGGGCAACACTAACGAACTGTCCCAAAGCGGTTCTTCATATATATTATAAATATTCAAACATCTACCTGATATCCATCCGCTATTCACTCTGCAGCCCAAATATCCCGGTGGCAGATGGATATACCTGTGCGGGTCGTCCATACGCCATCCTTTCGCCATCAATTCCACAAGACTGTCGCCAACCACCTGATACAGCATCATCGAGTCCGTAATCCTTCCCGCCAAGGTTGTGTCTCGTGTGTTCAGAAATTTGCGGTTCGACGGATACTCCGGCCATAACAATCCTCCCTGCCAGTTTATGGTAGTGTCACGTGCAGCCTCCATGTATGCCGGTGCCGCTATTCCTATGATTTTTATCGGTCTGTCTGTCTTCATCTGTAGCCCGACAATCCCGTTACCATGACAATAATTGTTTCTACAGTCAAAAACCGGATTGTCATAACCTGGATTGTCACCCTCAGGTGTGAAATCAGCCCTTGTTATGTTGCTAAGATGATTATAACATGTCCACACATGCCAGTCCAACGAATCTACTGTACACCAGTTGTATATATATGGATAATAAGTGGAGTCAGGGCATATCACAGTGTCACCCATTGGGCGTTGCCCAAGCACCACTGCCACCCACATCATAGCCACTGCAAGAAAAACAATCTTTTTCATATCACTTGAATTTTATATTTAATCACATATTTTCTACACTTCTTTTTCCACTCTACTTTTCAGAAAGTATTCGGCCAAGTCTAACTTCCTTCGTTTTTCATATTTACATTCAAGTTAAATATACTATAAATCATTCATAAACAACAATATATCAATTATATACATAATACCTAACCCAACATTCGATGCTACAAATATAACAATTTTTTTTCACCTATGCAAATATTTAACATTTTGGAAATGCTGGGATAATAGACAAAAAGTAGGCTAAAATTGCTGTAATTCATGCAACTGAATGGGCATCATTAAAACAACAACAATAACATAACAGGCTTGGTGCTCTTTGCGCCAAGCCTGTTTTGTCATCATATCATTTGCCGATTATTCCACCAGCAGTTTCTTGGTCACTACGCCTTGCTCCAAATACAGGGCCACCACATAGGTTCCCTTCCTCCAGCCGCTCGTATCCACGTTGGCCGCTATGCCGTCCACTCTTTCCT
>JAEEGK010026038.1_pt1 | contig 11944 bp, 14 predicted proteins | sample 8958771 | NCBI WGS metagenome assembly JAEEGK01 (sample SAMN16246547, study PRJNA631951) | gut metagenome | biome: gut microbiome; feature: rumen; material: SC-attached | host: Bos | place: Iran: Karaj | collected 2018-10 | reverse complement strand
GGCTCAACGCACCATAGGCACCGAGCAAAAGTTGTTGTCCGGTTTGGCCTTTGGCATAAAAGGTGCGGCTGACTTGAGCTCCACCGAAAGAGCGATTGTCCAGCAATCCGCCATAGTCGCGGGCGAAGGGCACACCTTGAGCCACACATTGGTCGATGATGGCACCACTGACTTCTGCCAAACGATAGACATTGGCCTCGCGAGCGCGGTAGTCACCACCCTTGATGGTGTCGCGGAAAAGACGTTCCACGCTGTCGCCATCGTTCTGGTAGTTCTTGGCCGCATTGATGCCGCCTTGGGCAGCGATGCTATGGGCGCGACGAGGCGAGTCTTGGATGCAGAAAATATCTACGTTGAAGCCCAAGGCACCCAACGAAGCGGCTGCCGAAGCTCCAGCCAAGCCTGTGCCGACCACGATAATTTCAAGTTTGCGCTTGTTGGCTGGGTTGACCAATTTCTGCGAGGCTTTATAGTTGGTCCATTTCTCGGCGAGTGGACCGGCTGGTATTTTGGAGTCTAAGTTCATTTCATTTGTTTTTGAGGCGGGCCCTTCGACAGGCTCAGGGACCCTTAAATTCAAGCGGCTTGAAGGAATGTAACGATAACAACAACGGCAAACATCAGGCAGACCACCGTGGCGAAGATGATGCCGATAATCTCGATGGCTTTACCGTATTTATAATTGTAGAGACCTAAAGTCTGGAACATGGCCGCAAAACCATGGCGCATGTGGAACCAAACCACCACAAAGAATATCAAATATGCAATGGCGATGTGCGGCACTTGGAACTTCTCTCGCGCCTGCTCATAGAAGTTGAGGTTGCCGTCCACGAGGCCGATTTTCACGAAATAAAAGTCCATGAAATGCGCGATGAGACAGACGATGATGAGGATGCCTGTCCAGACTTGCAGTTTCGAGCCAGTGTGCGTCTTGCTGCGCTGGGGTTTGTGATAGCCAACAGGTCGCGCCTTTTTGTTGGTGATGGCTAACCAAATCGATAGGACGATGTGGAGCAAAAACGTGCCTAACAAAATGATTTCAAACACTTTGACGACATAGTTTGTGCCCATGAAATCGCAGAAGGCGTTGTACCATTCGCCGCCGTCGTTACGCAGGATGAGCAGGTTGGCGGCTGCATGGAACAGCAGGAAAATACTCAAAAAGACACCAAGCAGTGCCACAACGATTTTCTTGCTGATGGAGTGGATTTTTGGGAGATTCATACTGAAAGATAATTTGAGTGCAAAAGTAGTGTTTTTTTCGATAGATGGGACATAAGCATCTCATCGTTTGATGAGCCGCCTCAAAACGGTGCCTTGCAGTGTGACGACTTTCAGCACATAAAGTCCACTCGGAAATCCTTGCAATGCTATGGTGTTGCTGGGGTTTCTCATCTTTTGTCGCCATACTTCCCGACCATCAATACTATAAAGAACAACCTCGGCCACCATCCCTTCGGGCAGATGCAGCATCACTTCATCATTGGCAGGATTGGGGCTTATTGAAATCGCCGATAAATTGTCTTTCTCTGCGACACCTACCGATGGTGCTTCCACTCGGACAAACCACGACTTGGTATCCGTCATACAATGACGACACACGATTTGGTTTACAAGATAGATACCAGTCTCGGGAAAAGTGTGCCAAACTATGGTGTCATTGGTCTGCAAAGTCTCGCCATCGCCGAAATTCCATTCCTGTTCTTGGAAATGCTTGGCCTTGCTCACAAAACGGACATTGAGAAAATCCACGCTATCGACTACAAAATCTGCCTTCGGCAAGGGGCGTTGCCATTTCCAAAGGGAGTCGTACACAACCTTATGCGTAGCAAAACGAATGGCATGAGCCGTGTTTTCATCAAGACCAGCATTGTGACTGATGCTGTCGGGGTCGCGGCCATAAAACATGGTGTAAAACGCACAAGCGGCAGCATAAGTTCCCGCCAAAGTGGGATGGCTTCCGTCCGTCATGTAAAGCTCGATTTCTGCATTATGGTCACGGAGATAGTGCCACACGCGGCCCACAGGACACACTGATGCGTCGTTGTCCTCGCCCATCTGCATGTAACGCGCGTAAAGAAGGCTGTCCATGCCCTCGTAAGTGTCCATCGGCGGGTAGCCAAACTCTGTATCGCCGTTCTTGCGTCCCCAAGTCATGTAAAACATCGGCTCCGCACATGGATTGTGGGCGTAAATGGAATCCACCAATTGTTGCGCGAAAGGGAACACATACAACTCAACCGAATCCATGGGAAATGCCGGAAGTTGGCTTTGCTCCTGCAGCACCACGAAATCCCAATTGCCTTCGCAAATCGAGTTCATCGATTGGTTGTGGCAGTGCATCTCAAAAGTGCAAGCGCCGGGGGTGTTGCTGGTGTATGTCATCGTATCACCCATGCTCTGCGCAATATCGGCCACCATTTGCGGAAGGCCGTTGGACTGGGTGTAGCTGTTGCCGATGAACAACACACGCGAATGCTCTTGGGCAAAAACCGCCCCCGCAAAAAGCACGAGAACCCATGTCAGCAATAGCGTTTTTCTTTCTTTACACATGTCGCGACGAACAATAATGCAGGCTTATTTCAAAGCGTTAACAGGACAGGCTTTCTTGCACTTTTGGCAAAGGATGCATTCGGTGGCGTTCTTTCGGTTGCGTGCATTGCGGTTGACTTCCACATTCATCGGACAAACCTTTAAGCACTTGTTGCAGTGGATGCATTTTTCCTCATCGCATTTGATGCGGATACAAGAAAAATAGCTCATCGGCTTCAGAAAAACCGTTATGGGACAGATGTATTTGCAGAAGGCGCGGTTGTCTTTTAGAGTCAAGGCAAGGATGATTCCGACCGCATAATACAATACGTTCCCCGCCACGAAAAGATAAAACATCGTGGTTTTGTTGGCTTTGCCCAAGTACATGAGCAGAACGACCAAGGCAAGTGACAGGCCGAACATGACATAGCGTATCCATCCTATGCTTTTCCTTGGACTTGCAGGCGTTTTGTAGGGCAGCAGATCAAGAATCATAGCCGTCCAGCAGGCATAGCCGCACCATCCACGTCCGAACAACAGTGGACCGAAAATTTTGGCGATGGCGTAATGCAACACTCCTGCCCCAAAAAATCCAGATAATAGGTAATACCAAAAGCCTTCCATCTGCATATTCTCGTGACAAATCAGTCCGAGAAACACGAGCATATAGCTTCCTACGGCAAACTGGACAAACTCGCGGGCGTACTTCCATTTTTTCACCATAAGTATATCCCCAACCGCAATGCAAGTGCCTATGTAAGTGAAGTTTAGCAGGAAGAATAGATTGCCCGAAGTAAGCCACAATGAAATAGCAATGGCCTCGAAGACCAAGAATAGAATGATGCCTGTCTTGTATTTTTTCATTGGGAAATTTTTGGCAAAAGTATGGGTTTTTCGATTAATGGGCAAATTATTTGTTTTTGTTTGAATTGGCGACAAATTGTGTATTTTTGCATCCATCAATCAAACACATTCAAACCATGCTACAAAAAGGAACAAAAGCCCCTTATTTTGAAGGGCAAGACGAGAACGGCAACCTCGTCAAACTGAGTGATTTTGCCGGAAAGAAACTGGTGCTTTACTTCTATCCCAAGGACAGCACCCCAGGCTGCACTGCTGAGGCCTGCGACCTGCGCGACAACTACGAGCGTTTCCTATCGTTGGGTTATAACGTTTTGGGTGTCAGCCGCGACAGTGCCGCCTCTCACCAACGCTTCATCACCAAATACAACCTGCCTTTCCACCTCATTGCCGACACCGACTTGACCATCCTGAAAGCCTACGAAGCTTGGGGCGAGAAGAAAATGTACGGCAAGGTAACCGAAGGCACGCTCCGCACCACCTATATCATTGATGAAGAGGGTGTTATTATTGATGCTATTGGTAAAGTCGACACTAAGAATCATACAGCACAAATATTATGAAAATCATCGCATTACCTCTAATTTTAGGTCTCATGTCGGCCTGTGGCCACGGCGCGTCTGCCGATGCTTATGAGACCGACACCTTCGTGACATCGAGCGGAAAGACCGTTCGCTTCCATGCCTTGACTCATGCCAGCATCCGCATTGAGTTTGACGGGAAGGAGATAGAAATCGACCCTGTGAGCAAGATGGGCGACCGCATCATCGACTACACGGCTTTCCCCAAAGCTGACTATATCCTCGTCACACATGAGCATTTCGACCATCTTGACACTGCTGCCATTCGTGCGCTCACCAAAAAGGAAACGCAACTCATCACCAATCAACGTTGCGCCAGCATGTTGGGCTATGGCACCGTCATGGCCAATGGCGACCGCCTGACCCTCAATGACGAAATGACCTTGGAAGCCGTGCCCGCCTACAACATCACCGAAGGGCATCTTCAGTTCCATCCTAAAGGTCGCGACAATGGCTTCATCCTCACCGTCGACGGACTGAGAATCTACATTGCCGGCGACACCGAGGACATCCCCGAAATAGCCGACATCAAAGACATCGATGTTGCTTTCCTGCCTTGCAATCAGCCCTATACCATGACTGTTGACCAACTAGTGCGCGCGGCAAGGATAATCAAGCCGAAAACACTGTTCCCCTACCATTACGGCCAAACCGATGTGAGCGGCATTGCCGACATGTTGAAAACCGATGGCGTAGAAGTAAGAATCAGGCACTACGAATAAGACGAGAACTTTGTAAACCAATAAAAGCCATGCCTGCATTATTGGAATTCGATGCCGTCATCCTCCAGAACGAGGACATGGATGCCGCCTACGTGGAGGTGCCTTTCGACATCAAGGCACTGTTTGGCAAGGGCCGGCTGCTGGTTCATGCCACCTTCGATGGAGTGCCATACGACGGACAAATCGTCCGCATGGGAAAGCCGTGCCATATCATTGGACTTAGGAAAGACATTCGCAAGAAGATTGGGAAAACTTTTGGTGATGTGGTACACGTTACTTTCATTGAGCGGTGATCAACTGCTTCGTGTAGCTTGGTGCCTATCTTTCTGATGGTTTCGATGATGATACCGTTTTCGTCTTTGACCTTACAAAATAAGGGGATTTTGTTCCTTTTTGTAGCATGATTTCAAAGTAATTTGAGTTGCAAATATAAGTTCTTTTTTGAGAATTGCGGAAAAACATGTATTTTTGCGTTCAAAACAGAGAATAATTATATGGTCGGGTATAGACTCTATAGCATTGGTCATTCAAGCCAGACACAGGAAGAATTTCTTGCGTTGCTGATACAATATCGCATCAATTGTATTGTTGATGTCAGAAGTGTGCCTGCCAGCAAATATACGCCGCAGTTTAACGAAGAGGCATTGAAATGGTTTTTGAAAAGCCAGGGTATACAGTATCTGCATTTTGGAGACGAATTTGGTGCAAGACGCACCGATTGCATTGATAAAGACGGGCAAGTGAATTTTGAACAAGCTGTCAAAACGTCCCTTTTCCAGCAAGGAGTGGCTCGACTAATGAAAGGTTTGGGAAAAGGGTATCGGATTGCGCTTATGTGTTCCGAATCCGATCCCTTGGAATGTCATCGTTTTTCCATGGTATCACGTTATTTCTATGACCAAGGTGTTGACGTACAACACATTCTGAGAGATGGTAATCTGGCTTCCCATGCTTTTCTTGAAAAGGAAATGATTAACCAGTTGTTGCATTCACGTAAATACCACCTGCCTGAAGTTGACCTGCTTTTTGGCACTTATTCAGAAGAAGAACAAAGAAAAGATGCTTATCGCTTGAAGAATAAAGAGATAGGTTACAAACCAGAATTACAATTGGAAGAAGCGTATTGATATGATTACATTATACACCATCGGATTCACCAAGAAAAGTGCCGAACGATTCTTTACTTTATTAAAAGATAATGGTGTCAAACAATTGGTGGATGTCCGTATCAGCAACAATAGCCAATTGGCAGGATTTGCCAAAGGAAAGGATTTGGAGTTTTTCGTCAAGGAAATATGCCATATACCCTACAAACATATTGTCGATTTCGCTCCATCCAAAGAATTGCTTGACCGTTGGCATAAGCAAGAGGTAACATGGGAAGAATATGTCAAAGTTTATACAGACTTGTTGAATAGTCGGGAAATTTTGCGCAAATACGGCGTAAAGTCATTTGATGGTTCGTGCTTTCTGTGCAGCGAGGATACACCCGAACAATGTCATCGCAGGCTATTGGTCGAGTATTTGAAGAATAATTGCACAGACAAGGTTGATATAATACATCTAATTTGATGACTATGGATAAGTATTTCATTTGTTTGGCCAATTCATACAAACATGGAGGACGGTGCCTTGCGGGGATTGAAGTTTCGTTCGATGTTAAGGACAAGCCTGTCATGATGCGCCACCCAGATGGAAGGCCCCGTTGGATTCGCCCCATTTCAACTGAGCCAGACGGTTCCATACCTAATAAGATAGCCCAACATATCAAACTCTTTTCTGTCATCAAATTAATAGATGCAATACCCTGTCCCAACAAAGCACATGTTGAAGACACCAAGTATTCACAGATGGAATGTCGATATGGCCATTTTACCCCCAATGCCGATTTGTTGAAGTTATGTCTTGACAAAAAACACCAGAATATTTTTTATTTTCAAGGGAAGGCTGTTTCCGCTCAAATGGTGGAAAGGCTTGATTACTCTCTAATGTTTATAAAACCAGATGATGCTCAGGTCTATATCGATGAAGAACGGGAAAAGTCGAAATATCGGATGAAATTCTCATACTATGGCTTACATTATGATTTCCCTATTACCGATCCTGTCTTTCTGGAATCTTTCAAAATGCATCCTGAACGCTATTCGGATTTGAAGGATATTTATCTCACCCTATCGCTAGGTCTTGAATTTGAAGGATTCCATTACAAGCTTATAGCCGCAGTGATTCAAACTGAAGATTCATATAGGCAAGAAGAAACAAACGATTGGCTTGAAGAATTCGATAAAGCATTGGCACAACTTATTGAGCAGAAGAAAGCAATTGAAGAACAAATAGTTGCAATACGTACCAATCTTATTAAGCAGATGGAACAGAGAGGACTGGAAAAGGTGGATTCCAAGCAGTTTTCCATCATCTACACCCCTGCAAGAACTATAATGCGATTTGATAGCAAAGCATTTCGCATAGAAAACGAGGATCTTTATGCACATTACTGTAAATCATACGATAAAGAAGCTTCTATTGTAGTTAGAAAAAAGCAACAACAAAAAGAATAAAGCCCATCAAATCAATGAAAAAACTATTCATTATCATGCTGGCCTTTGTTGCCATGCAACTAAACGCCCAGAATCTGACACATTACAAGCAGATTGTCAAGGAGTTGAGCTCCGCGAAGTACCAAGGTCGTGGCTATGCCAGAGGTGGGGCCAACAAGGCTGGAACGTATTTGAAAAAGGAATTCGAGAAAGCGGGTGTGGACGAGGTCGTCTGCCAACCTTTCACCATCGACATCAACACTTTCCCTGGAAAGATGAAAATGTGGGCTGACGGAAAGAAACTCACCCCAGGCGTGGATTTCTCCATGCGTGAATACTCTCCTGGTGCACACGGTACATTTCCTGTATATCATGTTGATACCCTGAATTTTGACCCAGAAAAGATGTTTGCGGACTTGGCCAAGCCCGAATACGCCAACTGTTTCGTGGTCTGTGAGTTCTGGTTCTCTTATCGTCATCATGAGGCTTTCGGTCGCCTTCAAAAACCAGGCGAATGCCCCAACGCGGGAATCATCAACACTTGGACTTCGCCTATCAAATTCTATAAGGCTTACGGCCATCGCGTGGTGGAGAAGCCCATCATTTGGGTGACGCCTGAAGCCATCGAGGGCGTGAAATCTATCCGCGTGGATGTTGACAATGAGTTTCTGAAGGACTACGGACTTTTCAACGTTATCGCCAAGGTGGAAGGCCGCAAGCACGACAGTTGCTATGTCTTCACGGCGCACTACGACCACCTCGGCAACCTCGGCAAAAAAGTGTATTACGCTGGAGCCAACGACAACGCCTCGGGTACTGCCACTATCGTGACTTTGGCCGAATATTACGCGAAAAACCGCCCCGAATACGACATGTATTTCATCGCTTTTTCAGGCGAGGACGCCAACTTGCGCGGCTCGGAGTTTTATGCCAAGAACCCCATTGTGCCGCTGGAGCAAATCAAGTATCTCTTCAACATCGACATGATTGGGGACAACAATCCCGTGCAATATTGCGAGGTCAGCGATGAGGGAATGCGCGGCTTTGCCCTGTTCGAGCAAATCAACGACAAACAGCACTATTTCAAGAGCCTGAACCGTGGCGAGTTGGCCGGCAACAGCGACCACTACCCCTTCGCCACGCGCCATGTGCCTTGCATCTTCCTCGAGAACCAAGAAGGCGACGCTTTCCCCTATTACCACACCATCTTTGACACATACAAAAACGCCGTTTTCGACAGCTATGAGCCTGTGTTTAGGCTGGTTAGGGATTTTGTGGAGCAGTATTGAATTGTATCATGGATGGATGGTTGGAGTAATTATCGGATCACAGTTGGGTGTGCGTTCGAGACCAATATCAATCCGTCATAAAGTTCCGTGGGCGAAACCCAAATGCGGTACGCCATCGGCATGACAGCCATGAACGGAGAGTAGCCTTCGCCTACCGAACCCATCCAAGTGTAACCTGCAATTTGCTGCTTGAGTGGGGAATCTTCTGGAATCGTTGAGAAATCGAGCCAACTCATTTCATAGCCGCATTTCTTGGAAGCTTTGGCCAAGGGGTCGTAGGAATAGAAGGTGTGGATGCTGCGTTTGCGGTCTTTGCCTTTTGGCAGGTTGACGCGTGCCTTGTAGAAATCTGTGCCGATGGCGAAATACGCCTCACCAAATTTATCGGCAAGCAGATTGCCCATCCCTTTTCCTGATGTTCCATAATTGTTGAACCGCTGAATATGGCCATTGTGGGCAGAAACAAAAATTCGCTCATTGCCGCGCGCTTGCTCTTGTTCCAAAATCCAGCATACATTGTCGGCCATAAGCTTGTCGCGCAAAGCGTTCCCCACCACTGCATCGTTGATGACTTTTCCAATGGAGATGTTTTGGAGCAACACATCCGCATGATGCACGGCTTTTGCGGTCAGTGAGTCGTTCAGCTGCATCAGTTCCTGCTTCACGGTTTCAAAAATTTTCGCGTTCTCGTCAGGTTGATAGGCATCCGAGAAACCGTCTTTTTCATCATCCCAAATTTTTTCCAAATCTTTCGTGTCCAGCCCAAATTCCCTTGCGGCCTCAAGCAGATACTTGTAGTTGTACTCATAGCGCTGCATATCAAAGCCGTAGAAGCAGAGTTGGTCTTCCTCGCTTGCCGTTGCGTTGTAGTCGCGCATCCACGAGACCAGTTGCTCCATCTGCTCGGTTCTGTAGATGGGAAAACCGATGGCTGCCACCGTTTCTTGTACTGTTCCTTCGCCACCGTGGATATAATGATTGACCACCTCGCAGTTGCCGTAATCGCCCTCCAAGGCAAAAGCGCGTACTCCGTATTTCTCGACCATCACCTTGAAAACATCCAACTTGAGTTGTTGGAACTCGGCATTGCCGTGCGTGGCTTCTCCCAAGGCGACAATACGAGCTTGTGCAGGAATGGAAATTTCCGAAATGTTGCGGGCGTATTTCTTAAATTCCGCAGTGTCAGCGCATTGGCCTGTACCGAAGCCTCCAAAGTGAGAAAATATGCAACCGACCACTATGGCCATTGCAAGCAGCGCAAGCAATATCTTGCGAATGGTATGCTTTTTTGTTTCCTTGTTTTTCATTTCTATTTGTTCAATGATTTCTGTTTTTCTTCCTATCATAATACTCCGCCGTGGCAGTGAAAAACACATCGCCGCTGCTATTTAGGGCGGTCTCGACGGAGTCTTGCACCACGCCAATGATAAAGCCTATAGCAACGGCCTGCATGGCCACATCGTTGCCGATACCGAAGAACGAGCAGGCCATAGGGATAAGCAACAACGAACCGCCCGCCACGCCCGAGGCACCACAGGCGCCGAGGGTAGCAATGAGACCCAAAAAGACCGCCGAAGCGGAACTGACCTCTACGCCCACCGTGTGCGCCACGGCAAGAGCAAAGACGGTGATGGTCACGGCGGCACCGTCCATGTTGATGGTAGCACCCAAGGGAATGCTGACGGAATAGAAATCCTCATCGAGGTTGAGCTTCTTGCACAATGCCATGTTGATGGGGATGTTGGCCGCCGAAGAACGTGTGAAGAAAGCATTTAATCCGCTCTCCTTGAGGCAAGTGAACAACAACGGATAAGGGTTCTTCCGCAACATCACAAAGGAGATGAGAGGGTTGAAGACCAAGGTGTTGACCAACATGCAACCCACCAAAAGCAGCAGCAAGTGACCGTATGTCGTAAAGACTTCAAGGCCATTTTCCGACACGGCCGTGAAGACCAACCCGAGGATGCCGAACGGAGCGAACTCGATAATCCATTTTACCACTTTTGAAATCACCGTGGCAAAATCGTGGACCACGGCGATAGTAGCTCTACTGGCCAGCTTTTTCAGGGCAATGCCGATGATGATGGACCAGAACAAGATGGCGATGTAGTTGGCGTTGGCAATGGCCATGATAGGGTTGGTGAGCATTCCTGTCAGCAGGTTGGTGAACACCTCCGACAGCGAGCCCACAGCACCTTCCATCTCGGGTACCTCAACCAATTGCAAAGTCACAGGGAACAAAAAACTGCCCACCACCGCACAAATGGCCGCGATAAAAGTACTCAATATATAAACTCCTATCAAAGCGGCGAAACGATGTCCGTGACCTTTGCCTGCCTTGGCGATGGAGGAAGTCACCAACACCGCCACCAACACAGGGGCAATGCCTTTCAAGGCACTGACGAACATCCTGCCAAGGATGCCGATGCCTATCCACGAAGGCACCAACAACCCCAACACCGCTCCGATGACCAGTCCGATAAAGATGCGCAACATCAGGCTGACGTTGGTGTATTTCCTGACGATTTGTTTGGCTATATTCATGATACGTTTTTCCTTGTTCTCTGCATCAATTGTTCCGTTTTCGGCATACTGCTCAACCGCAGCCGCAAATCATCACTTTTTCCACCGTTTTAGCGTCGGGAAATACTGCCTCATCATGCCCTTGTACTCGTCCTTGGTCATGGGTTTGGGCATGTTCTTGTTGACCTCGTCCACAAACTGGGCGCAGAATTCAATCATCTCGTCCATAGTGCAGTCGTTTGTGAAGGCTCCGTCCTTGTAGCAATACATGCAATAGTCTTCGTTTTTGCTGCCATCGGCATTGGTGCCAAGCACTTGATCATTCAGAGGCATTCCGCAACTCTGACAAAATCTCATTTCGTTTTCCATAATATAAGTTTTGTGTTTGTATCTAATTGGTAATATTCTTTACTGAAATCATTTCGATTGCAAAAATAGCGTATAATCTTTGTTCCTGCAAATTTAGTTGTTTTTCGGAAAACAGCATAATAGGTTGGGAAAAAGATTTAGACAATAGCACTGGAATGGTTTTGCGAAATTCCTTTAGCTGCATAAATTTGCACCACCATAAAGTTGTTTTTGCCTCTGTTTTTATTGTCGTATTACAAAAAAAATAGGGACATGGCATTGTTTTGTAATTTTATAAATCATTGAAAGACAATGTTTTGAAAAATTGTCGTTTCAAAAAAGTATGGACATGGCCTTGTGGCACCTCAAAAACCTCTTGACAAACACTTTTTATGTTTAACTTTGCCAATAACAATACCTAAGCACCAACGGATAAAATTATCGGATATGAAAAACAAAAAGATTTACACCCTGCTTGCGCTCCTGCTGATGACGGGAGGGGTGACGATGCAAGCGCAAGAGTATTTACCCATTGCCCAGAAAGGAAACGA
>JAEEGK010026034.1_pt1 | contig 11945 bp, 18 predicted proteins | sample 8958771 | NCBI WGS metagenome assembly JAEEGK01 (sample SAMN16246547, study PRJNA631951) | gut metagenome | biome: gut microbiome; feature: rumen; material: SC-attached | host: Bos | place: Iran: Karaj | collected 2018-10 | reverse complement strand
GACAGGTCTGCCGTGTTCATTGAGCGGCCCCCAGTCTTGTATCTCTTCTACGTTTTCCATAATGATGACAGCCGGACGAATTGCTTTTGCGTGTTTGTACACTGCCCACGGAAGAACCCTTAACCCTCGGTTACTCGGCTGTCCGCCTTTGGCTTTGGAGTGGCTCGTACAATCCGGCGATGCCCACATAAAGGCTACTTTCATGTCGCCGACATATTGCTTCAAATCGACAGCAAAAATATCTTCCGTAAGATGAAGCGTCCCTGGATGGTTCGTTTCGTGCATCCTGATAGCCATTTCATCGTGATTTACGGCAATGTCTACGCATCTGCCAAGCGCCATCTCGATGCCGACAGATGCTCCGCCCCCACCGGCAAACAAATCTATTATCAGCGGTTCTCTCATACTTCTTTTCCTTGCAACAGTTCCATAATCTTTTCTCCCGATTCTTCCGGCCTGCAAAATACGAATTTCACGCCGTATTTCTTTTCCATTGTCAGGCAGGCTTTTGCAAGCGTTGAACCTTGCATACAATTCGGGTATTTACGTTTCCTTGCGTATCTGACAGCGCCGTTATGCCATCTGCCTATAGGTTTCGTGTAATCAGGGACGGTAATTTTCGTCCTCGGATTAACCCATCTGAACAGCGAATCAATATCCTTAACGCCGTCATTGTTTTCCACAAGCACGTAGAGTTTCGTTCCGTAGAATTTTGCCCTGATAAGTCCTCTGTGGAAAAATCCATGCCGTTTGACATACAGGCTTTGAAACAGGCTGATTGCATATTCGGGTATTCCACTGTCCATGCAGAGCCTTACAAGTTCCGCTTCAACAAGTCGTTCCGAATCGTCATCTACAATCAGGTGATAGATTTGTGATTGCAGTTCCGGTGCAATGTTGTATTTTACGGAAATGTCTCTGACCGCCGCAGCTACGTCTTTCTTTGCCATCTGCTTGACTTGTATATCGCCAATCAACTCAGCAATATCTTTCTTTGTATCAACGGCAATGTCCGACTTTCCTGCAAGCTGATAGTCTCCGCAAGCAAGGGCGTTCCGTACAACATGGATGCCGTGCTTTGAGAACCACTTGTGTTTTTGATCGTGCTTCTTTGCCTGCTGTCTGGTATCTTCAATCAATATCGTGCTTATCCCATATCACCGCCTTTCCTTTGGCTGTTGTTGTCAGTTACTACGGAAATTTCCGTTAGAGCCGTTGCCGGACTCGAACCGGCATGTGTGTGCGTCATATCCACTTCTATCTATCGTCACAGAAATCACAGGAAGGGCTACTCCTTTCTACCGAATCGGAATTTTTGTGCTGATTTACAGTTACAACACACGTTTTATCCACTTAAACTAAACGGCATCCTTATGACTTAGGCGCTAATTTGTGTTTTTTAAAAGTTGACCAATAAAATTCCAATCAAGATATTTTGGTTAATGTTCTCTTTGCGCCAAGATCATTTCATTTCAGCTTTTCCATATCGAACCTGTACTGCGGATAAGTGCAGTAACCGCTTGCTCCCTTGATACCTGTAGGCTTTCCCAGCTTGTTGTCTGAGATAAATTTCTCCGCCCACGGGCAGTTATTGGTATCGACAAACGCTTTGTCATTCGGAAGCGTCCATTCCGCAAGGTTGACCGTCAGTGTTGCGAACGGTTCGCCACCTTCCGCAATCAACATGATTGCCAGATTGTCTCCGAACATATACTTGCTTGTCTCAATCGTTACATTGTATGTGCCAAATTCTGTTTCGCATTTATACATCTACACATCCTCTCTTTCCGGCAATGCCAGGATTTCGCTGATAGGGCTGTATCTCCAGTCAACACCTACACTCTCGGTTTTTGTACAGCTATTTCCAAATTCGCCATCTCTCCCCCAATTGATAGGGCAATCAGGGCATTCATAGTCATCTACAGAATCAACGTATTCGCACAAAAAACAGTTAGCGGAAATTTCCTCTTCCGGGAATCTTTTACGCACCCACTCTCTTTTGAAACGATCTCGCTCATTGCGTGTAGGGCAATCGCCAAGTTCTTTCTGCATGTCCGTCCACATCTGCCGATGCAGCTTTAAGGCTTCTTCTCTCGTTAAGTCCATATCTCTCCTATCTGATAACGTAAATCACCGTACCTCTTCCGCAATGTTTGTAAATCCAATCAGCAAGCCAATTTTCCGTTCTAATGCAGGCAGGTGAATTGTGCGCTCCCAACTTTCCGCCAAGCAGATACATCCGATCATATTTGTATCTGGCTGACATATGGTAAGTCAGGCTATGTATCCCCCAACCTTGCCATGTCATCGAACAACTCCAATACTGCCAACGCTTGCCCTCTTTGTTTTTATAAACAAGGCGGTCTGTTTTCCAACCAATCTTGTGACTTCCGGCAGGTGTCTTTGTAGTTTTGGTTCCAGGAATATTCGCCGCTGACGAACACGGTGCAGCTTTTATAAGTTTCCGCTTGCCCTTTGCGCCCTCGTAGACAAACAAACACATCTTGCCGTACCGCAAGTCGGCTATAATCAAGTGTTTGGTATCACTTGATACCGTTTGCGCCTTTTTCTTTACATCCGCCGCAGGCGTTTTGGAGAATTTTCCGTGATTGAAGAACAGGTTGATTCGAACGCCGTTCTTGTCGAACATCTGATATTTCTTTTCGTTCTCGGCTTTCTCAATCTCTATCTGTTCTTTGGTTTTCTGCTTTTTCCCCATCTTTTCACCGTTTCCGGCATAGACAGGCGTGACCACCATCAGGCAGGCCAGAAGGATACACAGCAGGCGCTTAACCACAATAATTCACCGCCTCTTGTCGATTAATAAAAAAGTGGATGCCTGCGGAACACTCCCGCCATCTGTCTTCACAAAAGTCAGGTACACTGACCATCTTCCCGACCTTGTAGACAAAACTGCTGTCTCTGTCAGATGTGACCTCTATCAAGTTGCTTGCAGTGCCGTCCATATCCTCGATACGCAGGACATTGGCTTTGTCACATCGACATTTTCTCCCCGTTGCCGACAGCCGTCTGGCATCGGACGGAATCTCTAACACAACGATATGGTCAGATGCTTTTTTGAATCCGATAAACGACCCCGTGTCAGGACATGCCATCGGGATGAAAGGAACGTTTTTGGCTCCGTACAGGTTGGCTCCGGACAGGTTGGCTCTGGACAGGTCGGCTCTGGACAGGTTGGCTCCGTACAGGTTGGCTCCGGACAGGTTGGCTCCGGACAGGTCGGCTCCGTACAGGTTGGCTCCGGACAGGTTGGCTCTGGACAGGTCGGCTCCGGACAGGTCGGCTCCGGACAGGTCGGCTCTCATTTCTTGCCACCCTTCGCAGTCCTCGTCCCACCAGTGCTTATGTCTCTCCAATATCTCAGCAAGGGTAAACTCGCCTATCTTGATTTCTTCTGGTCGTCTCATCATTCAAGTCCTCCGTAAATGCTTGTCATATGCCCCTCACTGTTAAATGTATACGTACCGCCGTAAATCTCAACCGTGCCTGTGACCATCTGACCGTACCGCCACTCGCTGGTTTCGCTTTCGGAGAAGTAGTAAACTTCGCCGTTGATTGTATGGAAGCCGGTCAGCATATCCTCTTCGCTCCAACCGCCCGTATTCCAATAGCAGAACCTCGCATCGCCCTCTTGAATCCAAACGTGGGTCTGCTGTGTGTTGCCATCGTGATAGTCCTCTGCGGCATATACAGGGCTTCCCAAAAACAGGCAGGCAATCAAAATTACAAGTAATTTCTTCTTCATATCTAACTCCTTTCACGAATAGGGTTTCCGCAGAAAAATCGGATGCACCCTCGGTTTATCGTCATAACAGCAGGCGCAATCTGTATAACCATTGTGGTTATCCCACAGACCCTTACTTGTCAGTGCGGCTTTTATCTGCCCGATTGCTACCGTGTACTGCCATTTGGTTTCCAGCGAGATGCCGATGCCCACCGGAATGTGGTTCTCATTTGCGATTGCGCACATTCTTCGGAGCATCCGTTTCTGTCCGATTGTCGGCATGTCGTTTCTGCTTTTCTCAAAAAGAAAATGTGTACTGCGTCTATCCTCTCTGTTCATTTCTTTCCGGCCTTACTCCCCATGACTGCTTATAGCCCGACTTTGCGGCTAATTTGGCGATTTTGTGACAAAGGGCAGGATAGTTGTCCGTGATAACCATAACTACGCCATCATCCAAAACCGCCTTGTAACCGCTCTTGACGAGCATTTCCAGAAACTCGTCCTTGCTCATGATCGTTTAGCTAAACGGCACTTCTTCGTCGATTTCATCGGAAATGTCAACGAAGTCTCCGACTACTGCGCTTCCGGCTTCTTCCTGCTTTTTAAGGGAATCCACGAACCTAAACTTGTCTACCGTTACGTCCGTTGTGTATACACGCTTGCCGTCCTTGCTGATGTAACTGCCCGTTGTGAGATGACCGGTGACGCAAATCCTGTTGCCCTTTTTGAAATGTCTGCAAATGGTTTCTGCCGTCTTGCCCCATGCAATGAAGGACGGGAAATCCGCTGTCTGTGCGTTCTTATTGCTTCTCGGCACTTCCCTGTCCAGACCAAGAACGAACCTTGTCCGATACATCTTTTCGTCACCTGCAAGCACAGGGTCTTTCGTAAATCTGCCGATTGCCACCACTAAATTCATCATTCCGCTGTTACCTCACTTTCTGTTGCCGGAACATTCTTCTTTGCCAGAATGATGCAGACTTCATCCGGCTTATCGCCAATCTGCCTGCCTGCCGCATCACGGGCAAAATTGATCGCTGTACCTGCTGTTCCGAATTTAAATTTCTTGTAGCCGACTTCCACGATGTAGTCGTACTCTTCTGCATTAACGGATACTTCTCTGTTCTTCATTTGCTTTCCTTTCCTTTAAAACGGTGTGTCTTTAAGTTCTATCTCGTATCCTGGAACCGCCGTCTGCACGTTAATGCCGCTTCCTGCAGCTTCCGCAATTTCCGTTTCCGTATATTCCGTATCAAGCATTGCAGATGCGTGAATCAGGATTACATTCATTAGGTTGTTTGTTGCGTTGACCTGCACAATCCTCTTTACTGTGTCCAAACAGGCGTGTCCGGCAAGCACATGACTTGTCTTTGCGTCCGACAGTTCCAACATGTCCTGCGTGTAGTTGCACTCGATTATCATGTGGTTGAGTCTCTGCTTCTGGAATCTGAACGGCAGGTACTCAAAGTCCGTAGCGTATATCAGCCGTTGACCATCGCATTTGATGTAGAATCCGTAGCAATCAACGCCGTCATGCGGAACCTTGAACGGAATAACTATGAAGTCCCCGAAAGTTTTGACCGCCCCAGGAACCTCATAGGACTTCCAGACCTCGATGCCTGACTTGATAATTTCATCCGCCGACAAGCTGTGATCGTTATGACGATGTGTAACTAAACAGCCGATGATATTGTCAATTCGGTATGCAAGAAGTCTTTTTATGTCTTTCCATCTGATTCCGCAGTCAAGCATAAGTACCTGACCTGCCCGATTCGTAAGCGTGTAGCAATTGCCGGACGAACCCGTCGCAAGGCATTTAAACTTCATCCGTGACTTCCTCTTCGGTAATGTCGATAAAGTCCTCTGCGTTCTCGTTCTCTGCGATTTCCGCCTGTGCCGCCTTGTACTCTTCGTTCATCTCCAGCGCAGACCGGTGAGCGATTGTATTGAGCGATTTCGGGAATTTCTTGACGCAGTTATTAATCAGCTTCCGTGTAATCATGGCTTCCGTAGAATCAAGCCAAGCTGCGGAAATGTAGGGTCTTGCTTCGGGAACAGCAAGCATCTCGTCAACGGTTTCGCACTGGCGCAGCTTTTCGTAGATTTCCTCTTTCTTTCCTGCGATTTCCTCTTTCTGCTTGTCCGTAGCCTTGTATCTGTTGGCGCAGATTCCGAAAGTCTCATTCATCAAATTGTTTCTGATATGGGCGAACAGGTTTACGGTTACGTCTTTCCTGTCCGACATAAGGTACTGTTCTGTGCCGTCATTCAACATGATCGGAACGACTACCCTGATTACCTTGTTGGATTTTCCGGCAGGTTCCCATTCCGGCGGTTCGACCTTTAAGCCTTTACGCTTCGGGAACACAAATGTATCTCCGTCCTTGATAACCCATGTCGGGTAAACCGTCCTGACGTTCACGCCGTAGTTGCGGAGCATAGCTTCATATCCTGCGCCCTCGATGCCCATCTCTACGCTTGCTGTCCACACGCCGTTGACCTGTTTTCTCCTGATTTGGAAGTAAACTTCACGGGGCATAGCCGCCGCATCGAGTTTGAGTGAAGCGCAATGCTCGACCACTTCCCTGAGATTGGAAGTGTTGAGATTTTTCATTTCAGTGCCGGATTCCGTAACCAGATGGAAGATAGATTCCATAGCATGTGCGGCGCACCGCTTGTTGTCCTCGTCCAGCGGAACACCTACCTCGTTGAAATCCCTTGTAACAAGGTTTGTAATGCTGTTCGTCCACTGGCTGATTGACGTTGTAAATTCCTTTTTGGGAGCAACTTCATTTGCCATAATCATCACCTCACTTTACAGTTAACTTGTCATCATCCGTGACTTTCAACAGAATCATCTGGTTGTCCATCGCCGGAATGTTGAAGTCGTTGATTGCTTCCGCATTGTCGATAAATATCGGCGCTTTCACTCCGTAGACTTCCTGTAATGCTCTGATAATTTCCAGACCTGCAACGATGCGATGACCGTTGTTCAGCGAACCATAGGGAACGCCGTTGACTGTGCATTCACAGACTTCCCTAATTCCGCCGTTAATCTGGACATCGAACAGCTTGAAATTCACGCCGTTGAACAGACCGTTGACCTTGCTTCCGATCAGTTCCATCTTCCGGCGAACAAAATCCTGCACCATGTCAACAATCATTTCCGTATCAGCAATCCTCTGCGCTACCGCTTTCTGTTCTGCTGTCAGTTCTTCAATCTGCGCTTTGTATTCCTCGTTCATCTGCGCCTTGCCGATTTCAACATCGACCTGCCGGATAGCTTCAAGCAGTTCGCTGATTTGCCTTGCGGAATCCTGGTTATCAGGCTGTGCGGATTTGAGTGCTTCAATCTCTTCCGTTTTGGATTTGATCTTTTCAATCAGTGCCAGATAAGCCTTTGTAGGTGTCCATTCCGCCGGAATCTCAGAAACCTTTTTCTTTGCGGAAGAGTATGCTCTTTCCATTTTTTTCAGTTCAGCTTCCGTAGCGGTAAGTTCACCCTGTAAAGCCTTAATCTCTTCCTTGTACTTTTTGACGTTTGCGGATGCCTGCTTGCCGTCATAGGTAATCTGTTTGAGTTTTGCGTCATGCTTTTCCTGCCATGCCGTCAGCCTGCCGTTGTAGCGCTTCATGTTGTCGGCAATCTGCTTCTCTGTAAGGCGCTGACCGCACGTAGGGCAAATCTCCGCAGGCTTATCAAAATCAGGCTTTGCAGCTTTCTCGCTCCGCCATGAATCTTTCAGACGATTTACGGAATCCTCTTCTGCCTGTGCTTTCAGCGTCATGGAATGGATTTCTCTCCGCTTGTCTGCGGCTGTCCTGTCAAGTTCCGTAACCTGCCTGCCAAGTTCAAGCGACTTCTCCGCTTCTTTCCTGCGCTTTTCGTACTGCGCTTCCTCTCCCTTTTTCTGGATTTCATTTGCCTTGCGCTGTAACTCGATGCGCTCTTCCAGAAGTTTCCGGCGCTTGTCAGCAGTGTCATCAACCGCCTGTGCGTTCCTGAGTGCGCTTACCTTTTCGGTAAGTTCCGCACGTTTCGCTTGCAGTGCTTCCGCATCAGCATCGGAAATCTGAGAATTGAGCGTATCAATCCTAATCGGGATTTCCTCAAGCTGCCCTTTTAGCGTGGACAATGCTTTTGAATATTTCTTCTGGATGTCATCGGTACTTTTGGCGACCCTTAAATCCGCCATGATCGGTTCGTATCCGCCGATTTCCGTAGCTATAGATTCATTGGTCATGTCTCCGAACAGGGAAACCAGAATCTTCCTCTGCTCTTTCCAAGGCATATTGGGAAATGCCTGCGGATTTGTAATCAGTTTGAAGATGTCCTCGCTGACCATTCCGGCAACAGCTTTCTTATAGTCGGTTTCCGACATAGGATAGCCATCGACCTCGTAGGAATTGATGTTTCCCTGGAATGTAGGAGCCGTGGAGCCACGCTTCTTTACCCATTTCTGTTTCTGAGTTTTGGTAAAGACATGCTGTTCCATGCCGTTGCTGATTGTTGCGGAAACAAGGATTTCCGTGTTGTCAACAGGCTTTCCGTCCTTGCCCAAAGTCCTGATTTCAAACTTTTCGGAACCGGAAGAATCCTTACCGAACAGTACCCAGCAGAACGAATCGAATACTGTTGTCTTGCCGGAAGCGTTTGCTCCGCTGATTTCCGTCCGTACACCAAGGTCAATGTCAAGCGACCTTGCGCCCTTGAAATTCCGCAGTTCAATGCGGTCTAAAACATAATTTTTCAATGCTTCACTCCTTTCAAATCACAGGCCGTCAGCCACATCTGGAACAGCCTGTCTCTGCGTGTTTCCGTCATCTTGCGGAACCTGTAATCCCTGTACATGTTCCTGACCGTCATGCCGATGATTCCGGCACATGCAAGCAGACCAAGGATTGTTCCGATGACAATCATGTACCAACCTGTCATTCCTGCTCCTTTCCGGCACGGATGTCCATTCCGGCTTTAAGTGCCTGCGCCTGCATCAGCAGTACCGCCCTGTCAACCTTGTCGAGCGTCATGGCTACTTCGATGATGTTCCGAAGCTGACTGTCTTCGATTGCTTCGATGATGTTTCTGGTTTCGTCAGACATTTGCTTCACTCCTTTCAAAAGTCATCGTGTGTTTATTTCCTTTCGTTGACGTATCTTATGACCCTAATATTAACTTTCATTGAAAGTCTTGTCAATAGGGTATTTGAAAAATATTTTCATCTTGCATAGGCAAAACTGACATTGTAATTGACAATGAAAGTTTTATATCCTATACTTTAGGTAGGATTCCATAGGGGAAAATTTTGAAGAAAGGAGATGTCCAATGAACAACAGAATTAAGGAAATCCGAACGGATGCAGGTCTTGACCAGTACGAGTTCGGAAAAAGAATCGGTCTTAGTTCGTCCACCATTACAAACTACGAAAAGGGAACCAGAAAGCCGAACGGCGCAATCCTGCAGAATATCTGCCGTGAGTTCCACGTAGCCAAAGACTGGTTGCTGAATGGAACAGGGCCAAAGTATGTTGAACATTCCGCCATGTTCGCTGAATTGCTTTCCGCAGTAGATGATTCCGACGATCAGTTCATCCGAGCGTTTATCGAAACATACCTTGAATTGGACAAAGCCAGCCGTGACGTTCTGGAATACACCGTCATGAAGCTGTCGTCAAAGATGAAGAAATGAATAAAAGAAAGAGGGCAGGAACCGCAGCTACACGGCCTGCCCTTAGTTTTTGTTTCCGGCAATCAGAAGCCTTTGAATTTTCTGTACTTGTAAAGGATAAAATGAAAAATCCTCATCAGCGCATCCTCGTCTGTCATTTCAGTGACCATCCTTATGATCTCTTTCCGATAATCCATATCTGTCTCCTTTCCAAAACTGCCCGTTTATCGCCCCATATGGGCGAGTTAAGTTTTCCATAGGCAAATACTCACGGAAAATCCAAAAACGCTCTCTGGATACCCTCACGCCGTCAGCAGGCGCACAGGAATAAGCCAGCCCATGCCTGTTTTTGTTCCGTCAGCAAAATACTTTAACGCTTTAACGCAGACCCGTGCGAAAATACAGCCACAAGGGCCTGATTCCAGCAAGAGCAATTAAAGGCTGAACGATTGTTCCGAAAGTATGTTCTATTCATAGCGTAGGGGTTTAGGTGTCCCAAAAATTGGACGCCGGAAAAATTTAGGCTGATAGGGAAAGCCGGACGAAGCGATCAGAAGGGATTTTCCATGCAGACTTGAATGACAAATGACAAGAGCAAATGCGGTTCTACACCTTACACAGAACCGCATGTTAGCATTAAGTCTCATTAAAGCAAGAGCAATTATGTATTACACTTTATAAACACTAAATTTAAGTTAATACATAATAATGCTAATATAACTCTAATTTAATATTAGCATATTATGTTACTACTCTAATGTTTAGTAGTAACATAATGCTTATTATATATTATATATATACTTAAATGTTTGCTTATAACATATTATGTAATGTACTTCTTTATTTGAGAAAAGAAGTACATATAGAAAATCGTGGTATACCATGTGGTATACCATAAAAATTGTGCGCAATCTAATGGGCAGTTTTTGGCTTATTTAAGCCATTTTCTCGACCTCAAAATGTCTATTTTGACACGATGTCAGCATTAAAAAAGTATAAACAGAATATAAACAAATTATAAACTTGCACGATATTTCGTTTATTTGGGCAAAAAAATAAGGCAGGCTCCCAAAATCGAGATACCTGCCTTTGTCAGTTTACGGGTTTGCATTGTACGGAGATGCCTGTTTTACCCGTCTATTCGCCCCGTAGAGCCGTTTTTATCATGCTTGTGGTAATTTACACCAGAATTAGCAAAAACCGCCAGAATCGCCTGTTATGCGCCTTTTTCGGCATTGTCCGTATTTTCCGTGCGCAGAACGTCCTGCTCATACTGTTTCCTGGCTACAAGCTGCACTTCTCCGTATACATCGGACACAATCAGTTCGATTACGGAAATCGGCAGGCCGGACGCATTAATGACATCGCATATTCCTTGTCTGGTTTCCTTAATGGCCACACTTATAGGTTTATTCATGCCGCCCCCAAATCTTCCCAATAAGCGGGATAGGCAGACGGAGAATAAGTGCAGGCATAGCCTTCAGGAGCAGTACATACCCATTTCCGCCCGTTAAATGTAACCTTGTCGCCTGCGTAGTAGGCATCGTGAGCGCCCGTAGGCTGTACAAACTCAGCAATGTTGTCGGAAGATGCAGGTACGGAAATATCAATCTCGACACCGACTTCCGTACAAAGCGCATCAAACTTCTGTTCAATCAAATCAAGTCTCAGGTTGATAGCTGCGATTGCCGTAGCCATAGAATCTATCTGCGTCTGGAAATCGCCGTACTTGTCCTGCTCTTTGGCTTTCTCCCTTGCCAGTGCCAGAAGAGCATTTGACTGGTCGGAATCAATGTCTCCCCGAATCTCGAAGTTCTTAATCCGTTCAACAAGGGCGTTGAGATCATAATTTCCTCTGTCTATAAATTCCACGAATCCCTGATAGTAATTTGCCATATCCTTTATCCTTTCAGTTGCTTGTTACGGTTCCGTCCACAATCAGGTTTCCGGCTACGTGCGTATTGCCGTTCGCATCCACCCAAAAGGCATTAGACCTTGCGCCGTCACCGGTTCCATTTCCGACAACGAACAGAGCAGAGTTGCCCGTCTGGTCATCGTTGTACATTCCACATACAAGCTGACTTGCCCTTGTAGAGTTAAGGCTCCGTCCGATGCAGGCAGCGTAATGGTTATCGGCTTCATTTCTGCCACCAACAGCAAAAGACGCATAGGCAGTAGCTTTACAGTTGTTGCCCATCGCTGTTGAGTAGTCGCCCGATGCCGTACAACCTCTGCCGGACGCAAAACTGTACATACCTTGTCTGGAATCGCCGGAACGAACACCCATTGTATATGCCGGAACCTGCGACTTGCTGTGCGTGGCAATCCTTATCGTACAGGCAGTATCTTCCTGCGCATCTGAGATAATGTCATTGGCAAGCGTGAAATCAAACGTCGCTACGCCGTCAGCGCATGAAGAGTCAATCGTTACCTGACTATCTGAAAGCGTAGTAGTAACACCGCCCCTGATAAGTTGCACGTAGTAGTCATAGACCTCGATAAAGTATTCCGCCGAAAACACAGCGACCTGCGTAT
>JAEEGK010026030.1_pt1 | contig 11946 bp, 7 predicted proteins | sample 8958771 | NCBI WGS metagenome assembly JAEEGK01 (sample SAMN16246547, study PRJNA631951) | gut metagenome | biome: gut microbiome; feature: rumen; material: SC-attached | host: Bos | place: Iran: Karaj | collected 2018-10 | reverse complement strand
GTTTCTCATGTTTTTCAATGTTATTTCAATTTTAATATCCAATATACTTTCTCTGGAAGGGAAGAAAAAAACGAAATAAAAGAATTGATTAATTATTTAGGGAATTAATATTTTTTTTGTTTATTGATGTTTTTTATTTCCTTTTTGATAATATTTTTTCGGAGTATCATTTGAGTTTAATCTCTTTAAGATTGTTAATAACCTATTATAAATGTTAAAGAATCTTTATATAATTATCATAATTATTCATTTTTTTTTGGGAATAATAAATTATATTATTTGGCTTTATTTTATTTAATTTTTTTATTTTCAAAACTATCAAATTCACTTTTATATATTATTCTTATGATATCTTTTTTTTATTATTATTATTTTTATTGTTATTATTATTATTTTGATTACTTAAAGAATCATTAATTTTTCATATTTTTCTTTTTTTTCTTATTTTCTTCTTTAATTTTCAATTTCTTTGACTTTATTTTTACAACATTTCCTTTTATTAATAGATTTTGAATTAAAGTATTATTATAACTTTCATATTTACTATTATATTTATTAAAATTCTAATTTGTATTTTCAAGACAACTTCTAATAAAAGTTTTCTAAATATTAATATCATATAAATTTTCATTATTATTAAAATAATTTCTTGAGGTTTATTTAATCTTTTATCTCTTTTCAAATTAATAGGAGATAAAATTTTATTAGAAATTATATGAGATAAATGATATAAGAAATCAGATTGGCAAAGAGCTAATTTTTTTTTAAAAGAAATTAAATTAATATCATCATTTTTAAAATTATAAAATGATTAGTTTAATTTAATAGGAGGATTTTGTTCTTCATTATGTAATTTATCTTTCACTATTTTTGGATATGAAGTTTTATTTTTTTTCTTTTGAATTTAAAATTTAATCATTAATTTTCCTTCTCTGTTAATTTTCATCATTGGATAATAATCATCAAAAACTTTTTCTATAAATAGATCAATGTTAAAATTTGGATTCATTAATGTTTTTATTTTTTGAATACCTTTAAACATTTTATGATTAAGTAACCTTACTAAATTTTTTTTTTTAATAATGCATTTTTTAGAATATTTGATTGAAAAAAAGTCTTTTCTAAATTTAGTATGTTTATAGTTTTTTAAGATAAATTTTTATTTAATTTCATTTATTTAAATAATTATAAATTTTATATAATGAGTTCAAATAAATTTGAATCTCAAGAATATTTTAAACATTTATCTTTAATAGACGAAAATACAATAGTTCATAAAAAAGATAATAATAAAGAAGAATTTAAATTAGTAATATTAAGAATTTTTATTACACTTTTAAATGTAAATGAAGAAAAAAGCTATTATTTTGAATGTTTTGATATAAATAATGAAGATGAAGAAATTGAAATAATGAAATCAAAAGAAATGAAAGGTAATAATATAATAATATTCAAAGAAACAATTGAAATAAGATATAATCCAATAAATGATAAAAGAATACTAATTAAAATACATAAAGATGAAGATATACTATATTATGAAACAGATTTAAATAGATTAACTGAATCAATAAATATTGAAGATAAAATTGATAACATTAATCCTGAAATAATACAAATATCAAGTTTAAAATTAAATAAATTTGTTTTATTTCTTTTTGAAATTAATTCTTCAAAGAAAATAGATTTTAAAAAAGCAAAAAATAAAATAATTTATCAAATTAAAAATAATAATGTTTTATTATATAGAAGTGAACCAATAAGTGAAAACGGTAAATTTAAAGTAGTTGAAATAAGTCAAGATTTTTTATATCCTAATTTTACTATTTTATTTTATAATTATGAAGGAAAAATTGTAGCAGAAATAAAATTAAGTATTAAAGATTTTCAAAATGAAGAATTAATGGGAATTCCAAATGTTTTTTCTTTATCAAAAAATAAAGTCTTAACAATAGAAAATAAAAGTTTAATTAAAGAAGATTTAGAAGTTAAAAATTTTTTAAATGAAAATGAATTAAAAAAGAATGATGATTTAATGGAATCTAAAAGTGAAATTTTTTTCAAAGTAAATAAAAAAGAAATAGATTATAATAAAGAAAGAATTAAATTAAGTTTTATGTTAGAAAAATGTAAACCTTCAACTTTTTATAATATTAGAGTTTATTATGATGAAAATGATACTCAACAAACTTTCTCAACTAAAGATTATAAAAGTAATGAAGATAAAATTGAATTTCCAGAAAAGTTAGAAATTGATTATTTCTTTAATAAAGATAGAACATTTGAAATAAGTATTATTGTTAATGGAAGTTTTAAAAGATCAGAAGTTACTTTAGCTCAAATTTTATTTTGTAAAAATTCTATTTATGAAGCTAAAGTTAGTAATGATGTTAATGAAATAATTAAAATAAAAGCTGAAAAAATCATTGATATGAATTTGACTATGTTAAATTTAAACTTTGAAATTACAAGTTTTTTAAATCCAAAATATTATTTAAATAAATTATATTTTATTATGAATGTTAATCAAAAGAAAATTTATAAAAGCGAAGATATTAATTCTGAAAATCAAATAAATTCAATTAATATTCCAAATGAATTAATTGATAATGAGAATAAAAATATAATATTTGATTTTTATAATTATAGAAATGAAGGATTAGAATCAATTAATACAAATAAAGAAGAATTAATAAATGGAAAAACTTTTGAAATTATTCTTTCAAAATATAGGAAATATATTTTTAAAAGTAAATCAAAAATAATAGATAATTATTCATTATTTAATTGTATTAATGAAGAAGAATTAAAGATATATCCTTATTTTTTTATTGATTTCAGTTTATCAAATGGAGAAAAAGATTCTAAAAAATGTCTTCATTATTTAAGCGAAGATGAAGATGAACAAAATGAATATGAAGAAATATTATCTGCTTATTTTCAGGAAAATATATTTTATAATCCTTCGGGTGTATTCTTAATGTATGGTTTTGGAGGTGAAAAAAATGGAAATGAAATATTTGAATTTAATTCACATTCTGATATAAATAAAGATAATTTTATTGAAGAATATAGAAATAATATTAGTGAAGTTACTTTTAAAGAAAAAAGATTATTTAGTAATATTTTAAAAAAATATATTGAAAAAGGAAAAAATTATGAAAATAATAATAAATTTGATATAATATTTATTTTAACTAGTGAATTTTGTAGTGATGAAGAAGAAACAAAAAAAACTTTATTTGAATTAGAAAATTCACCTGTTTTTATTATTATCATTGGAATGGGAAATAAAAATTTTAATGAATTTCAAGAATTTATAGATAATATTAATTCTAATTTAAAATCAAGAAAAAAATTACTTCAATTAGAAAAATATAAAAATAATAGATATAATTTAAACCAATTAGTTGAAAATAGTTTAAAAAATATTCCAAATGAAATTATAAATTATTATTCAAATAAAAATAAAAAAAATTTTAAATAATAATAATAATATAATTAAATTTAATAATCTAAAATTTGTTCTAATCTTTCTTTAGATATTAAATCACTAATTAAACTAATTTTATTATTTGTTAACATAGAAACGATTTTTGATTGCTCAGAAATATTTCTTATAGTATATTTTCCAATATCTTGAAAATGTTTTTGTTGATAATATCTATCATTTAAATCACTTTTAATTTTATAATATTTTCTCATTTGACTGAAAGTTCTGTTATATAATAAAGGAAGATATTTTATTACTTTTTCTTCTCTTTTTAATTTATCTTTAAATTTATTATATTTAAATAATGAAATTAATTTTCTTTCTTTTATTGAATTGTGATTTCTAGAATTGTTTTTCTTATTTTTAAAAGAATTTTCATTCATCTGTAAATTTGTTATTATTATATTATTATTATTATTTGTTTCAATTGCTTCATTTTTTTGGTTATTTTCAATTTCAGTTTTTGAAAAATTTTTACTTTTTAATTGAATATTAGTTGTTAAAGAAATATTATCAAATGAAGTTGATTTATTTCTATTTGATATTAAAGAACTTATATTATTCATATTACTTTTTCTATAACTTAATTCTTTTGAATTAATTAAATAAATATAAATTGTTATTTGACATTTAATCCATTTAAATATATAATTCATTCCTAAAGAAGAAGGAATAGATTTAGGTAATTTCATATTTGGTAGAAATCTATTTAAATAAAAGTTAAATTGCTTTGAACTTAAAAATTCATAACGAATATTTTTCATTCTATTTATTAAATCTTCGTATTTAAGTTTTTTTCTAAAAAGTTCCCATTCAAAATTTTGATCTATATAAACTATATAATTAAAAAGTTCCATTAAATGTTTTTGAATAGGTAATAATTTATCTATTGATAATATATCTAACATATAATTTATACTAAATGAATTTAATAATTGAATTGAGATTTCTTTTGCTTTTTCATAATCTTCATTTGATATATTAAATTCTCTGAAAAAATTTATTTTAATATTATTTTTATTTAATTTTTCTTTTAATGCCATTTGAATAAGTTCATTATTTATATTATTTATTCTTGCTCTATTTTCTCTTATATCTCTATTTAAATATTCAATATTATTTTTTTTTGGTAAAAATACTTCAACATCTATTTGATTCAATTTCATTTTTATTTGTTAACAAAACAAAAATTAATTAATTTAAAAATATATAAAAAAAAATTAGGAAGTTAAGAAAAAAATATTATTATAATAATAAAATAAGTATTGGAAAAAAAATTATTTGAAATGTATTAAAAAGTTAAAGTTTTTTTATATTAGTATTATCAAAAAATAGATTAAAAAATATTAATTTGCTTATCTTTATTTTGATTTTTAATATAAAAAATAATTTTAATTATTTTTTAAATTATATAAACTTTAGGAATTAATTAATAAAAAAAAACACCAATTTTTTAAGTTTTAGAAAAATTTTTCAATAATTATAATATAAATATATTCAATTATAACAAAAAACCATTAAACCAATTTAAACAAATGAAAACTTCAAAAAAATTTAATCTTGATTTTTTTTCATTTTTCAATTAACAGTTGTACAATCTTTTTGTTTTGTCTTTTTCTTTTTTTATCTTCATTAAAATTATCAAAATAATTTTTACCATATCTTAATAAAAGATTAGTATATTCTTTTCCTTCTTGTACCATTTTTTTTTCTTTTTTTACAAGATCATATAAAGGAATTGCTTTTTTTATGCCAAATTGTTTAAGTGTATCTTTTTTAGATTCTTCAGTAAACAATTCAAAAAGTTCACATATTTTATAATTAAAAAATTTTCTAAATTGAGGATACCTTCTTATTAAAGTTGATACTGTTTTTATATTTATATCTTTTTTATATTTTATAAATTTCATATTGATTGGCAAATAAAGAACATTTTTTAAAGAACAATCCTTTAATATTAAATTTAATTCTGTTGAAACATCATTTATAAGCTTAGAGGTGATATTTTTAAATTTTAATCTTGAATCTTTATATATAAATTTTATATAATCATTACATAGTTTAATTAAAAATTTGAAGAAATGAACTTTAAGTCTTCTAAATATATTATCTTTTCTTTTTGAAGTTTTCTTATTTTTCTTTTTTCTTTTAACTTTATGAATAATAAAAATTTGGTTGGAAGAATCTTCTGAATTAATTGAATTTTGATTTTCATTTGAATTTTCAAATTCTGGAAAATATAAAGTATTGAATAAAATATCACTATTTAACAAGGATTCACTTAGATCTTCATATATATTTAATGTATTTGATTGTTCAAATCTAAAATCTTCATTTGATGAATTTAAATTTGGGAATGACATAATATGTTTATATTATTTCAAAAAGAAAATTCAGAATAAAAACTGTTTTAAATTATTAACTTAATTTTATTGAAGCCAAAAATTTTTTTTATTTAATTTAAAAATTCTTATATCGGGAAAATTTATCATTTTCCTTTTTATATATTATATATTTTCTTTTAGATTCATTAACAAAATCCATGGATCAAGAGTTTTTTATTTGACAACTGTATTTTGGTTTTATTTTTTTTTCAAATTTGAGAAATTTGAAAATATTTAAATTTAAAAAAATTGGTAAATGAAAGAAAAGGTATTTTTTGAAGCTTATTTTAGAAATATATTTTATAAATATGAATATGAATACTTTAATTATATAAAGGTGAAAATAACTTTCAGAAAAATCTAAAATTTTATTCCAATTCACCCACATATAAATATAGATTTTTATAAAAAAAAGTATTTGTGTATTTTAAAATGAAAATCAAAAATAATGAGTATTATTTTATTATTTCTTACTTATTTCAATTATAAAACAAAGAAGTAATAAAAATGTATTGTTATATTTAGCAAATGAACTAATTTAATTTTTTTTAAATAATAATTGATTAATAAATAATTAATTATTTTAAAAAGTTAAATATTAAAGTTATAATTCAAAAGTATAAATAGATTTAAATAAAAAAGTATTCCTAGTTTTCTATACATTAATATATAATCATAATTTAAATATTACTAATTATATCATGACTTCACATAAGTCAAAAAATTGAAAAATTATTTATAACATTTCCAAATAATTCTTAAATCAAATTCTTTTTTTTAAGAATAAATTAAGTATTTAATATAAGATAAATTATTATTTTTTGAAATAATTGGTATCATTTGAAAAAAAACATATATACATCACTAAGTTTTAAAGCTTTTTACTTATATGTAATATATGTAATAAATCAATTAAATATTAATTTCATTTTTTATTTTTAGATGACATTTAATTTAATTTTTATTTAATTTGAAAAATTATTTAAAATATTAATTACAAATTTGAAATATTTTAATATGGAAGAAATTTCAACAAAGAAAAAAGAAGAAGATGCTAATATTGAATGTGATATGTGTTTAAATAAATGTTTTAAATATGTATTTTTTTCTTGTGAACATAAAATATGTTTTAAATGTTTTTATAAAATATTATTAAGATCATATTTAAGAGATATCACTTTAAATAAAGAAATAAAAATATCATGTATTTGTAAAAGAGGAGATTTACTAATAGATTTAAATACAATTTATAATAATTTAAACTATTTATATGAAAATAGATCAAATTTTGAAGAAAATTTTAATGATAAATGTCCAAATCATTCTAATGAAAAAGTAAAAGATTTTTGTTTAGATTGTGTGGAATATTTATGTGATAAATGTAAAGAAGGAAAAAAATTCCATTTTAAACATAATACTGTTAATAAAGATGATTATATTAAAACTATAAAAGAGAATATTGGAAAATTACCTGATTTAAATTATTTTTTAGAAGAATATGAAAATAATATTAATAAATCATTCGAAGAATATTCAAAAGAAATATCTTTGAAGTTTGATTTATTGATTAATGAAATACAAAATTATAAAAATAAAGCGTTAAATGAAATAAAAATTAATGTAGAAAATAATATTCTACCAATGAAAATATGTCTTTTATTATATAAATATTATAATTATGAAGTGGAAAAATCATCAAATGATATACATCAACTTCTTTTTTCTTTAAACACAAAAATAATAATTCCAGAAATAAATTACCAAAGAGAAAAAACAGAATATGAGATAGATAATATAATAAAATCAATAAATAATTTAAATTTAAATAAAAGAATAACATTTAATTTAAATCAAAAATTTGGGAATTTTAAAATATTTCAAAGTATAGAAAGAGCACATAATACAGATATAAATTGTATGATCAAATTAAATGGAAATATAATAGTAACAGGTGATTTAGAAGGTTATATAAGATTATGGAAAATAACAGGAAAAGGATTATATAATTATCAAACTGAAAAAGCTCATGAAAGTCAAATTCAATCAATAATAAATTTATCTAATAAAAAATTTTCAAGTTGTTCAGGTTTAGAATCAATAATATTAATATGGAAAGAAAATATAGAAAATGATAAATATAAAATAATTCAAAAAATAAATTTAGAAAATAAAATATGTACAGCATTAAATACTTTAAATGATAAAGAATCATTATTATTAGCATTAAATGATAATAAATATTATATATATACAAATAAAAATAATGAATATATAGAAAATGGTCAATTTGGAAAACATGAAGGAACAATAAATTGTATAATTCAATTAAAAAATGAAAGAATTGTAACAGCTTCAGATGATAAAAGCATTATAATATGGAATAAAAAAAAAAGAGAATGTAAATTAACTTCACATAAAGATTGTGTTAATGTTGTTATTGAATTAAATGATAATTACATTTGTTCTGGAAGTTCAGATAAAAATATTATTATTTGGAAAAAAAATGCTTCTTCTAAATTTGAAAATCATTTAATTTTAGAAGGTCATTTAGAACCTGTTAAATGTTTAATTTATTTTAAAGATAAAAGAATTATTTCTGGTAGTCAAGATAATACAATAAAAATTTGGTTATTATCTAGAAATAATTATATTTGCTCTCATACTATTTGTGAACATAAGTCTTGTGTTTCTGGTTTAGTTAATTTTAATAATGAAGCTTTTATTTCTTGTTCTTACGATAAAACCATTAAAATATGGGTTTATGTTAAAAAATAATTTTCATTTTTTTTGTATGTTAATTTAAATAATGGTTTTTTATTTAATAATCTTAAAATATTATTTAATTAATATTTATTTTTTTCCTTATAAAAAATAATTTTTGATTTTTCATAATAAAAATTTAATCTAAAGTTTTTTCTTCAATAATTTTACAATTTCCTCCTTTATAATTAATTTCAGCTTTATAAAATTTTTTATTTTCAGCAATGATAATAATATATTTACAATCATTAGTAATATAGCATTTTGCACATTTTTCACTTATTCTAACTTGAGAAAAACTCCATTCACTATTAGCATAATCTTGATGAAAAATAAGTAATTTTCCCCAAAAAGCAAATTTATTTTGAACATTTTCATTATTTTGGTCAATTCCAGTAGAAAAAATATGAATAGTTCCAGTATCACTTGAAACACATAATAATTGATTATTATCTGAGAAATTAATATGAAAAATTTTTGCTGGATTTTTTCCTCTTCTTACTTCATGAATTTTTTCATTTTTTTCTATATCAAATATCCTTATTACTGTTCCTTTTTCTGATGCACTTGCTAAATATCTTCCTTCTTTATTTAATGTAAAATAGTCTATTTCATTTTCATGTGCTTTTATTTCTTTTATTTCATTATTATCTTTGTAATCTTTTATTATAATTTCACCTTTTTCTTCACTTGGATATGCTATTATATTATTATTTTCATTTGAAACATATGAAAATAATCCTTTTATGTTCTCTTTTGTTTCTATTATATCTTTTATTTGGAAATTCGGTAATTGAAATATAAATATTTTATCTAAGCATACTGTTATAAAACTAATATTATTTATTATTTTTTACTTTTTGTCAATGAATTTTATTCCCTTTATTTCTGAATAAAATTGGATTTTTGATATTATTTTTTTTAATTTATCATCAAATATTGATACACAATCAAAAGGAAATTTTTGATTAATATTATCTCCGACTAAAGCTATTATATTTGATTCTCTTAATATATCAATAAATTTTATTCCACCTTCTAAACCTAATTTTTAAATATTTTAATTTATTTTACATATTTTTAATTTATTGTCTGATATTGGATCTGATAAATAAACCCAACTTCCTTTTTTATCTCCTATTAATATACATGTATTTTCATAATTAAAATTATAATATAACCAGCTATCATTTTCTTTCTCTTTCATATTTTTATATTAGAGTTAATTAATATAAATACAATTGGATATAAACAATAATATAAATATATTAAATTCAATATTAAAATTGACAATTAAAAATTATATTATATTTAATTTTAATTTCCATCTGATAAAAATGGCAAATTATATTTACCAGAATTATAAAACAATATTTTATTCTTTTTAACAACAGGAAGAATATTTTTAATTTCATAATGAACAGCATTTTTTCCAATAGAAGATTCAGAAGAAAATTTTGAATTTTTATAATTAATAAGTTTCTTAGTTAAAAATTGTCTTTTTGAATAATACAATTCACTATTTCTATTTCTACTATTATGAAATTGTGTTGTTGAAGAAATTGAATTGTCCAAAAAAGAAACAGTTTTTTTTCCTGTGTTTCCAAAAGAAGAAGTCTTTGTTATTGATTTTGGAGAAAAAGATTTTTGTAAACGATGATTGTTGGTATTATTAATATTTAAATCTGGCAAAAATTTATTTGAAGATAACTTTTTCGCACTTAATCTTTTATTATGATAACTATAATTTTTTTCAAGTTTAGCTCTTAATTTTTTATTATTAAAACTTATTTTTAAATTAGTAGTTTTATTATCAATGCAATTATTATTTTCTTCATTTATTAAATTATTGCTAATAACAATACTTTTTGATTTAAAATCATTTTGAAATTTAGTTTTTTTAGGAGGAATCATAGCATTTTTAACAACATTATTAATTGAAAATTTATTATCTTCTATTAATTTATTTAAATTAAAAATATTTTTAATTTTTTCTCCCCTTCCACGAATTTTTTCATAAATTTTTTTTTGTTCTTCATATAATGGAATAATACTTTTTTTAAAATCTTTATATTTTTCACTAATAAGATTAATATTAATTCTAATTAAAGTAGTAAATTCTTTAGTAATTAATAAAGCATTTTTATAATTACATTCATAATTAAAACAACTTTCATAACCAGCAATTCCACCTTGAGTTAATTTAGAAATAACTTTTAAATTATTTTTATGAGTGAAAAAATCTTCTTTTGTATAATTAAATTTATTTAAATTTACTAAAGCACATTCACCTTGATAAACAACATATAAATAATCAGCTTTATCAAAAGGAGTATAAACAATAGTTTCATTTTCAAAAAATAAAGGTGTAACTTTTCTTAATAATTTTCCATCTTTTAAATCATTTTTAAAAAGAGGGAAAGTTTTTAATAAAAAATGTAATTTATTAATATCACTTTTTAAAAATTTTTGCGCTAAAATTCTATTAAAAGGATCTTTATCTAAATAAAATAAATTACAGTCTTCAAGACAATAAATCGAAGTTGTTCTTGGAATTGAATATACTAATCCCCATTCACCAAAACACATTCCATTTGTTATTATAAAATTTTCATATTCAAATTCTTTTATAAAATTATCTAATTTAATTCCTTCTAATTTCCCTTCTGGTGTTTGATGATTTGTTATTGATTTTATATATTCTTTTTCTTTTAATTCTTCTTTTTTTTTCTTTGTAATATTATAATCTATAATTATACCTTTTATTATTTTTTCTTTTTTTTCTTTTTTAATTTTTTCTTCTATTTTTTCATCAAGTTCTTCTTCTCCATCTATGTTATCCTTTATTTTATATATTTTATTTATATTTAGTTTTGCTGTTAAATGTCTTTTTCTTTCATTTTCTCTCTTTGTTTCTGGAGGTGATAAAGCGAAAGTTAATTTTTTGTCTTTTTCTTCTTGTTCTTGTTTTTTTTCTTCTTTTTCTTCTTGTTTTTTTTTTTTTTTTTTTTTTTTTTTTTTTTTTTTTTTTTTTTTTTTTTTTTTTTTTTTTTTTTTATTTTTTCTTTTTTTTTTTTTTTTTTTTTTTTTTTTTTTTTTTTTTTTTTTTTTTTTTTAATTTTTTTTTATCCTTTTCTTTATCAATAATATCATCACTATCAGAACTTTCACTTTTTTCTTCTTCTTCTTCTTCTTCATCACTTGAAATAATTTCACAATCAGACATAAAAAGTTCAACAGGAATATTATTCAAAGGTTCAATATATTCTTCATTAATAACATTAGAAGATAAACTTTCATTTGTAAATT
>JAEEGK010026029.1_pt1 | contig 11946 bp, 5 predicted proteins | sample 8958771 | NCBI WGS metagenome assembly JAEEGK01 (sample SAMN16246547, study PRJNA631951) | gut metagenome | biome: gut microbiome; feature: rumen; material: SC-attached | host: Bos | place: Iran: Karaj | collected 2018-10 | reverse complement strand
TGAATAAATAATAATAAAATTAAAAAAAATAATTTTTATATTAAATTTTCAAATGAATTATTAATATTATTTCTAAAATATTATTTTAAAAAAATTAATATTATATAATAATATTTATTTATTTTTAAATATATATAAATAATAAATATTTATAATAATTTTTTTTACTTCTAATTATAATTTTTTATATAATTTATAAAATATTAAATAATAATAAAACAAAAACTCATATAATTGTTATATAATTATAAATAATAATAATTCATTTATAATGATTTAATATTTAATATAAATTATTGATTTCTTATCAAAATAAAAAATATTTATTTCATTTACATATTATTTAATTTTTATTCATATCTTTATATACTGAAATTGTATTAGTTCCTAAATTAGAATTTAAATTTACATTTGAAGCTGCTTGACTAACATGAGTATTATTATTATTTTCTTTATCATCATTATTTTTTTCCTTTTTTTTATTGGATTCTTTATTATTTTCTTCACTACTTTCATCAGATTTTTTTTTACAACAACAAGCCCAAACTATTATTAACAAAATTAAAAGTAATAATATAATTCCAATAAGAATAAAAATTAATAAATTATTTTTTTTATCATCATCAGATGAAGAAGTCGAAGAATCATCCTCATTTGTTGAAGATGACATTGATTTATTTTTATCAGTTGAATTATTACCATTACTCTTACTATTACTATTATTTTTATTACTACCTGATGATGACTTATTATTATCACTATTATTTTTACTATTATTTCCAGAATTTTCTTTATTTCCAGAATTATCTTTATTAGTTTCACTACTTTTATTTTCATCATTATTATCAATAGTAGTTATAACATCATTATCATCATTTTCTTCATCATTGTAATCACTTAAAGTTCCTAATCGATGAACTAAAATATATCCATTAGCATCAACTGAAGTCCAAATTAATCGACCATCATTAAAATTTTTCATTTCTTCATTAGTTCCAATTGCATCGGTTCCAACTAAAATACTATTGCTAACTATTGAATATGAATCTTTTCCATTAATTTTTACCACCATCATCATAGTGTTTTTTCCTTTTGGTAAATTTCCAGTATTTTTATCTACATTTTCACTACTAGTACTAAGAGCATAAAGAATAATAAGAGAATTGTCTAATTTTCCAGCTCTGATATTAAATATATCAACACCAACTTCTGAAGAATCAAATTCTTTTAAAGGAAATAAATGTGCATCGTAATTTAAACTTGCATAAGAAAATAAAGCTAAATAAATTCCATCTTTTCCTTGAGAAGAATCTTTTGTTTGTGAAAAAACCATTGCAAGAATTTCATATGAAGGAAAATATACCAAACCACCTAGTTTAGCATAACTAAAATTATTTTGAGAGTAAGTTATAGTACCAAAAAGATTATTAACACTATGATGATAACGTTCTTTATAATAATATGTATTAGTAGATGTAGAACTATTTGTAAAATTAATTTTAGAAGTATGAAATACATTTAATCCTAATTTATCTGATAATGAAGCAGTCCAAACCCAATCTTTTTCTTCTGTTATGGATTGAATGAAACTTTGAGAAGTTCCCCAAATTGCTGAATAATCCAAATCTGAACCTGTTTCATTAAAACTTATTATAGTATCTCCGTTAAGGTTACTATCAGAACTATTATAATTATTATAAGAAAATATGAGAAATATTCTACCATTTGAATATAATAATTTGCCACTTAAAGGATTATACATAAATTCAGTTCCTGGAACTATTTTATTATTATCATTAGTAATATATTGTTTTATATTTTCACCATTATTGTTTTTATTTGAATAATTGTTATTCATTATATTTGCTGTATAAAGTAATGTAAAATTAATATTATAGATATTTATATATGAACGAGATAATGTTCCATCAATAGATGATATATATATTGCAAAACCTGTACTAGTTGCAGTTATATCAAGAACATTTCCATTAATATTTGTATTAAAATTTTTTACAAGACTATCATTTTTATCATATGATAAAATATGAATATAATTATCACTTTTGCTTTTAAAAGCTATATAATATCCACCATGAAATCTTGGAGCAACAGGTGCATTTGAATAAGTAAAATGAATTTTATTATTATAATTAACAGTCTCACTTGTATTTAACTTTTTATAATCATTATTAAAATTAAATGAATTAAATGTATAACTAACATTCTTATCAACAAAAATATTTTTACATTTATAATGTAAATAACCTAATATATCATAATACCAATTTTCTATCATATTCAAACCATTATTAACAAAAGAATAACTAATATTAAAATTATTAATAATAACATTATCATTATCTTTATTAATTCTCCATAAATTTCCAATTAAATTTGTATTATCAACAGCAAAATTTTTACTATCACCAACATAATTATAATTTGATTGAGGAGTTACTTCAATATCAGGTGTAAGTGATTCTATAATACATTTAGCATAAACTGGCTGAGTAATAGTAGCTAATGAAACATTTTTTATTGAAACTGTTCCTGCTGTTTCATTAACATATAATGTATAGAAATAATAACTTAAACTATCATTATCAGCTTTTGTATTTGATACAGCATATGACCCAGAAGGAAGATTAAATTTATCAACATCTGTAATATAGTTATAAACATTAATACTACTATTACTAGTAAGATTTGCCAATAAATTTTCAAAATCTGAGAGAACTGGAATTCGATAATTAGGAGGACATACATTAGTTTGTTTATCTGTAGAATAAGATGATATTCTAGTAGAGTATGAAAGCCATATTGTTTTACCTATTTCAAGTTGAGTATATGTATTTGAATTATATGTAAAAGTAGATAATTTATATGTTGAAGATGGTGTAAAAGATTGAGGAAGAGATTGTTCTTTTGTTGGACAAATATAAGCGAATTGGTTGGTGAATGAAAAAAGAATTAATATTAATATTGAAAATATTAAAAACATTTTTTATTAATTTTTATATAATAATATTGTATTAATTATTTTATATATTGAATAATATTGTATAAATTATATAATTATAATTATGATTTAGTAATAATAAAATTTATTATAAAAATTGATACAAATTTTATTCTATATATATAAAAATCATAGGTTAAAGCTTTTAATTAAATGATATTATTATAAATATTTAATTTAATAAGATATGCAAAAAAATAAATATATAATAAAGATATAAAATTATTTTTAAATTTCAAATATTTTTTCAGATTAATTACTAAAAAATAATTATAATAATTTTGAAATAGAATTAATAAAAAAAAATTATAAAATTTGAAATTCTAATATTATAGAAAAAATCTTAATATTAAATAATAAATGTTATATATATAATTTAATATAAAGAATCAATTGTACTTAAATTATAATATGACTTTTTAAAATTAAATTATATTAAATTTTTTGAAATATAATATAAATTAATAAGAATAATAAATAAAGTTATTAAAAGAAAATTATATTAAATTTTCATAAAATTAATAAAGATTTAGAAATAACTTAATATAATAATATTTTAATTTAAAAAGTTTGTTATAATTTTAATTTTATATAAATTTAAAATTAAATATAAAAAATTTAATAATTTATTTTATATTAATTCAGTTTCTTCTTTATGTTCTTCAATAATAATATTATCACTATTTCCTAAATTATTATTATTATTACTACTTCCCATTTCATTATTATTATTATTAAAATTATTACTACTTCCATCCATTTCATTCACATTATTAATATTATTATTATTATTATTTTCATTATCTCTTTTAGCTTCTTTCAAAGCTTCTTCAATTTCTTTTTGCATATTTTGTTTCATTGTAATCATATCTTTTTTCTTACCTATTGTTTCAAGCATTAAAGGTCTATTAGCAACTCTTTGATTAATATTTCCTAGAATTTCCATATATTTATTTTTATCATCATTTAATTTATTTATAAAATCTTCTTGTTTTTTTTTTCTTTGTTCTTCTAATTCTTTTCTGTTATCAACTATATCTTTACTTCCTTGAACTCTTTCTTTTAATCTATTTTGTCGAATTTTTCTATTTTCATCTTCAATTTTTCTATTTTCTTCATTTTTTTTTCTTTGTTCAATTTCTTTTCTTCTCGTTTCCATTAATAATGTTAATGCCTTTGTTGTAGCTGGTTCAATTGCAGGTTTTTTTTGCATATTTTTAATAATTTGGTCTATATTTTTTTTCTTTTGTGGGTTTTTAACATTAGGGTCGTTTTCAAAATCTAAATAAGTACATAATTCTGCTTTTTTTTTTGGTTCATGGAAAGTGAAAGGTTTAGGAACAGTTTTTTTAGCAGCTTTTTTTCTTTTATCTAAATTATTCATAAATTGTTCTTGTAATTTTTCAAAATTAGGTGTTTCTTTTGCTTTGAAAAGTCTCTTTTTTTTCTCTTCTTCTTCTTCTCTCAAAAGAATTAATTTTTTTTCTTGTTCTTGAAGTTTTTTTTGTTTTTCATGCATTTCCATTCTCGGAGGTAATTTAGCTTTATTAAATGTTTCTAAGGCTCTTGCATGAGTTCTTTCTTCTCTTGCTTTTTTTGAGTTATTAATTAATCCATCATACATATTAACTTGGCTTTTCCATTGAATAGGATTTGCTTTAAATTTTGGAAATTGAGGTGCTTGTGGAATTTGATTAATTCGATTTATATATTTTCTTTCGTCTTCTGAATAAAATGAAAATGGTTTCATATTTGCTTGAATTTGTTCTTTGAGTTTGTCTGTTCGAGCTTTGCGTTGAATTCGCTCTCTTTCGATAATGTTTCCTAAATTTGTGTCTGCGTCGAACATTTTTTTGTTGTATTTATTTGCGTGAAAAGGATGGTTAAAAACTTCTTTTTCTTTTTCTTGACGATCGAGGAGAATTTCTTGGATTTTTAATAGTTTTTTTTCATGATAATTTTTTTTTAAGAAATTAAAAGGTTTTGGAATTGTGAAGTTTAAATCGTTTTTTTTTGTAAATGTTTGAGAAAAATTTAAATGAGATGTGCTTTTATTATGACGAAGATTATTGTTGTTACTATAATTAATGTTATTAAATGAAGTATTATGATTAGGTGATTTTGAATGTGGTTTTTTATTAAGAGATTTATTTAGTGCATTTAAACGAAATTTTGTTGAAGGATTTTTAAGAAAATCCATAGTTGTTGTTGACATTCCTGGAAGATTTTCATTGTCATCTTCTTCTTCTTCAATATTTATGTTTTTATTGATAGGAGCTGTATTATAAAAATTATTATTATTATTACTGTTATTAAAATTATTATTTGAATTTTCTATTGGATTTTTTTCTTCTTCATAATTATTATTATTAGTATTATTATATGTATTATTATTATTATTGTTAAAATTTTCTCCTTTGTTTAATAAAAAATTTATAAATTCTTCTTCATTCATAAAGCCATTGTTATTTGTAGGAAAATCGTTTAATTTTTGAATAAAATCATTTATATTTTCAAATCCCATTTCATGCAACATTGAGTCATTTAATTTCATATCATTTGGTATTTGTTGTTTATTAACTTCATTATTATTATTTTTATTTAACATTGAAAATATCATTTTAATATAATTTATTTGTTGAGTATTTAAACTTTGACCTAAAATATTACTCCCATTTATATTTACACTTTGTTGAGGATTTAAAGTAAAATAATTATTATTATTTATATTATTACTCCCATTTAAATTATTATTATTGTTATTGTTGCTATTATTAAAATTATTATTATTGTTGCTATTATTAAAATTATTATTATTGCTACTATTATTAAAATTATTATTATTGTTACTATTATTAAAATTATTTTGTGGTTCATCGTTTCCTTTAGTAACATAAAAATTTTGACTATTACTAATTTTTGGATTAGTAACTTTAAAAGTTTGACTTAAATACATATTAGGTTTTTCACCTTCTTTAACCATAGTATCTAAATAACCAGGTTCATTTCTAAAAGTTCTTTTAACACTACTTTCTTTTCCTTTATGAGGATGAGTTAATAAAGGTCTTTCAAAATTTAAAGGTTTATTACTATCAGAAATATCATAATAATAAAGTTTATGTAAATCATCATTATCTAATGTTCCACTTAAACCATCTTTTCTATTAACAACACCATTTGCATTTTGACTTTTTATTTTAGTTGTGTTCCATTCTTCTTCATAGCCAAATTTATCCCCAATAGAATTTTTTTTATTTAAATAATTTTCATATTTATTTATATATTTTTTATCATAATTATCTAAAGGTTCATTTGAATTATAACCAGGTCTATTAATTCTATTTAATTTTTTTTTACGTTCTAAAAGTAATTGTTTTTGTTTTTTTTCTTGTTCAATTTCTTCTAAAGATTTTTTTTTACGTCCATAATATTCATTTTCAATATCTAATAATTTTTCCTCATTTTTTGCTTTTTCTAACAAAAGTTCTTCTAATGTCATATATTCAGGTTTTTTTTTCGTTTGCACATGTTTAACAGCTTGAACTCTATTATCATTTGCAGCCATAAAATTAGTTGCAACTGAAGGTTCTTCAATTGTGAATGGATAATTTATTTGTTTTTTACTAAAATTAGGATTTGAATTTATTAATTTATTGTATTGATTATTACTTTGTTGTTTTAATAATGAAACTTGAGCATCGATCATTTTTAATAAATTTTCATTTGCTGGAACATTCGAATCTAGATTAAGATCATTAAGGTTAATTTCTGTATTACCATTTTCAATGTCATTATTAAAATTATTTTTACTATATGTAAATAAAGGATTATTTTCATATTCGTTATAAGTAGGATCATATGAACTTAGTAAATTTTTTTTCTTTTGAATTTCTAGTTCTAAAGAACGTTGATATTCTTCTGATGGATTTGTTCTTTTTACTAAAATATCTGAAGGAATTCGAAATCCTCCTAAACTATCTCTTTCTTTAATTTCTCTTTGTTTTAAAGCAAATCTCTCTGCAAGTTGATTTGATGTTTCTATGTTTCGCATTGCTACTTTATAGTTTATTGGATCTTGAAGAGATTGAGTTTGAAATTCATTTGATAAATTTGTTGATATTTTTAAAGAATTCATTTTAAATTGGTTATTGTATTTTTTTTATTATTTTTATTTAATTATTAATTTATTTATTTTAAAATAATAATTTTTATATAAATTCTATTTTATTTAATTATAATAAAATTTTATAATGAATAATTTTTAAAATTATAATATTATTTTTATTTAATATTTATTAAAAAACTAGAAATTATTCATTATAAAAATAATTATATTTTAAATATTTTATAAATTTATAAATAATTTATCAAAATAAAAATGTGTATTCATCTGCTTTCAAAAGAAGAAATATATTTTAATTACTTATTAACTTATAATTTTAAAGAAAATATATCTCAAATTTTTTCATATTTCACATCTTTTACACAATTAAAAAAATTACATAATAAAAATATTTTCACTTATTTAACAAGTTCAAAACAAAATAATTTTTTAAATTTAGATTTTATAACTTCTTTTGAATTATTAATAAAAACAGATATTATAACATTAGATTTAATAGAAAAACAAAATTCTTTAAATTATAACTTATTAAAATTTAAAATAAATAAAATAAATGAAAATTCTAATTTGAATATTTTTTATATATTTTTTTCTTTTTATATTAATACTAATGATAATAGTACAGTTGTTGTATTGGAAATTTTAGGATATAAATATTATGAAAATTTAAAAAAAATTGGAAATAGTATAAAAAAATATTTTTCTGAAGAGTTTAAAAAATTATCTATTTTTCTTTATAATAATAATCACAATAATATAAATTATGAATCAATTTTAATTAATAGACCCTTATTACAAGTAATAAAATATTTAAATAAATGTAAAATTTTAAATAATTGTAAATATTATAAATTAATTAAAATTGATGGTAACAAAGAAAAAATAAACATTTTTTTAGAAAATGAAATTAGTTCTTTAGAAATAAGTGTCATTTGTTTATCAAAAATTAGTAGTTTTGTCGAAATTAAAAGAAATTTTAATATTTATTTATCAGGAAATGACTTTATTAATAATAAAAATGCAGATATTTATTTTTTAATGAGATTAAAAGATAAACTTGAAAAAGAAATTTTATATTAAATTTATTATATATCAAAATTATATTATTATATTATATTTTTATTGCTTTAAGTTTTTAATAAATTAATATAAAAATTGTTTTTTATATTAATTTTATTATTCTATATTTGTTAAATTTGTATTATGTGATTGATAACTTATTTTTAATATATTTAAAGTAATTTTTACTTTGTTTAAAATAAAGAATATATATATGAAGATTTTTTATAAATTCGAAAATATAAATATTTAATTATAAAAAATATTAATAAAAATAATTATATTTAATAGTATATAAATATTCAAATTTTACAATTATATATTTAAAATAAAATAAAAAATAAATTTAAATCATTTTTTCTTTTATTTTATCAATTATCATTAAATCAGCAGGTAACCATTTAATTTTATCAATTTCTTCTTTCATTAACCATCTTGCATTTTTATGTTCATTTAATTTTAGTTCTTTTATATTTATAATCTCACACCAAAAACAATCCATAGATAAATGAAATTTAGGATAATCATATTCAATTGTATCTATTAATTCTCCAATATTAATTAAAACATTTAATTCTTCTTTTATTTCTCTTTTTAATGCTTCTTTTGGTGTTTCATTTTGTTCAATTTTCCCTCCTGGAAATTCCCAACCATTTTCAAATTCACCTTTTCCTTTTTGAGTAGAAAAAATTAAAGTTTTATTTTTATTAATATCAAATGATTTTATTACTGCTGCAACTACTCGAATAGTTTTTTTATTCATAATATTAATTAATAATATTAAAAATTCAACTAAAATTTAATTTGTATTTATAATATAAATTTATTATTTATAAATAATTAATATATAATAATAATAATTATAATTATATTAAGCTAAATAAGAAAAAATATTATTATCATTTTTGTCTCTTTCAATTAAATTTCTATTGATTAAATTTTCAAGTCTTTCTTTAATAATTTTTAATTCAGGATTAAAATAATTTTTTAAATTTTTAAAAAGATTTTCTTTAATACTTTCAAAAGTCATAATTTTATTTTTTTTTAATTCATGTATTATATATGCATCAATTTGATATTTTCTATCTTCTAACATAAAATGATCAATTTCTTTTTCATTATTATTATTATTTTCAATATTATTTTTATTTTTTTTATTCACATATTTAAAATTTAAATTAATTTTTTCTTTATTATTAATATTATCATCACTATTATTAAATTTATAATTAACTTCTAAAGTTTTTTCATTATTATTAAATATTAAAATATTATTTTTAACTAATTCATGATAAAAACTTTCTAATTCAGAAATATTAATTTTAGTTTCGTTTGAAATAGTATTTAAATTTAATTTTTTGTTTTTATTAAATAACATGAGAATACATAATTGATAAGTATTAACAATTAAAGTATAATTATTATTATTATTTGGTTTAAAATTAATTTCAGCCCAACTTAATTCAGGAAGATAAATTAAATAACGATATTTAAATTTATTATAATAAAAATTATTAAAATTTTGTAAAATAGATTTTAATTGATTTGGAAGATTAATTGAAATTAATAAATAATCTTGAATATTTGGAAGATTTTCAATTTTTGGTTTTTGAATTTGGTCTAAAGGCCAATTTTCTTGACTTAAAATTTTTATATATGTTGATTTATTATTATTATTAATATCATTTAAATAATTTGAGTTTATTTCTATGCTACTAAGAAGATCTTTAATCATATTTTCTATTTTTTTTACGAAATTACTTCCACTTTCTTCTCTCATTATTTTATAAAGAATAAATTCATTTTCTTTAAACATATTACTATTCCTTATTAATCTTTTTGCTAAATTTTTTCTATAACCAATTTCAAATAAATCTTTATTATTAATTAATTTAAAAATTACAAAAAATTTTTTTTCAAAATTTTTTAAACTTTCATTATTTTTAATTTTTTGACATAATTTAATTTCTTCATGAATTAATTTATTAAAATTGAAAATAAAATTATTATCTTTACTATTAATAATATTTTCAAAACTAGTTTTAATTATATGTTCACATTTATTATTATCATTAAAACTTTTTTTTAAAAACAAATTAAATTTTTCTTTTAAATTAAAAATTTCTTCAACATATTGATAAAAATTTAAATATTCATTTTTTTTAATAATAAAATTTTTATTAATTTTTTCTAAAAACTTATTTAAAATATCCTTTAAAAAATTATAAAAATTTTCTTTATAAACTTTATTTAAAATTTCATAAGAAAAAAAAATATTATACCATTTTGAATATAATTCAATATCATTTAATTTAAAAAATTTTTTTAAACCTTTTGTTAATATTTCATAATTAGGTCCAATACTATATTCAACAATGTCTGTTAAAAATTTCGTTTTTTCTGAAGTATTTTTATAAATAGTTTCTTCTAAATTAAAAATATTATAAAACATTGTAATATATAATTTTATTTCATATAAAAATTTTGATTTAATTTCTTTAATATTAGCTATTTTTAGTTGAAATGCATTTGAAAAATTTTCGTAATATGATTTTAATTCTTTATTAATTAAAGGAATTAAATCAATGTTATAAAATAAACATCCATATTCTTTGTTTGATATTATTGAATAAAATTTTAAAAATTTATTTATTTTTTCATTTGATATTTGATTTTTGTTTGTTTTAGTATTATTATTATTATCATTTTCTTTTTTTTCTACTTTTTCACTGTTTTCACTGTCATAACTATTATCATCAATATTCATATTATTATTATCATTATTACTACTAATTTTATTTGTGCTTAAATTATTATCATTATCATTATTATTATCAAGTAAAATTATATCTTTACTAATATCTATATTTTCAATTTGAATTTTGTTATTATTAATATTATTTATATCAATTGATTCATTTCTTACATTATTTAATTCTTTTACAAAACAACTTAATATTTTATTTTTCATATTTTCTGAAAAAATAATATTTTGATAAAAAATTTGCATACATCTAAATAATATTGGGGTTTCTAGAAAATGATATTTTTCTTTTATTCTATCCATATAACTTAAAGTATTACAAATTCTATTAATTTTATCATCAAATTCTTCGAAAATTTTTATAAAATTATCATAAAAAACATCATTATTAAAAGACATTAATTTATTATGATAATTATCAATAATTTTTGTGATTAATTTAATTACTTCATTATATAATTCTCTTGCCATTCGATTTATACACAATTCATGACATTTAGAATAAGCTAATTGAAAATCAATTTGATAATCAGGAACAGTAAATTCGTTATTAATCATAGTCAATAAATTTTCGATTTTTATTTGAAATTCTTCAGCATTCATATTATATTTTGAATAGGAATAAAAAAAATTATTATTGTTATTATTGTTATTATTATTATTGTTGTTATTATTATTAATTATAATATTATTATTGTTGTTATTATTATTATTATTATTGTTATTGTTATTCAGAATATTGTAATTATTGTTGTTGTTTCTAAATATTAGATTGTTTTCCTGATAAGGATTATAAAACATATTTAAATTTAGCATGAATTTTTAAATAAATTATATTTTATTAATTATAAATTAATTTTATAAATAAAATTTTTTATTTAGGTTAAATATAAGAAATAATTTTAAATTTATTAAGTTAAAAATGGGGGATTGGGGATTGGGGATGGGGGATTTGGGGATTGGGGATTGGGGATTGGG
>JAEEGK010026026.1_pt1 | contig 11948 bp, 16 predicted proteins | sample 8958771 | NCBI WGS metagenome assembly JAEEGK01 (sample SAMN16246547, study PRJNA631951) | gut metagenome | biome: gut microbiome; feature: rumen; material: SC-attached | host: Bos | place: Iran: Karaj | collected 2018-10 | reverse complement strand
AGCTAAGTCGTAGAATAATATACCGTGTACATATTTTATTAAAGGAGTATGAAGTAAATGACTAGCGTTAACGATACTCAAATCGGCGGATCACATTACAAATCATTACAGTATGAGCATTGGGACTTCGCCAGTGATATTTACGGTAGTGATCATTATCTGAAAGGTTGTTGTACGAAGTATTTAGTCCGTTGGAAAGATAAAAACGGAATTGAAGATCTTAAGAAATCTTATCACTATTTACAGAAACTGATTGAGAAGTCTGGAAATATGGATAATATTCATATACCTAATGACTTTTTTGCTATTCTTTCTAAATTCGTATCACAACTACCGTCTAAGGAAGCAGATATAGTATATTCTGTATATACAAATAATTTCAAGTCTGCTAAAAAAGATTTAGAAGAATTGATTAGAGATAATAACAAAATAATATCACATAGGAGTATTTCTGAATGATTTTATCCTGTGATATAGAATGCTATCCTAATTACCTGCTGGTCGTATTTAAGAGAATATCTGACGGTAAATATCTAGTAATTGAAAAATTCAATGATTCACCACTGGATACTGCCAAACTGCTCAGAGTTATGAGAAATAACACTATCATAACATTCAACGGCAATAATTATGATATACCAGTATTGTCTGTAGCAATTAGTAATTGCGATAACGCTACCATAAAACGCTATTCAGATAATTTAATATCTGGAAAATTCAAACCGTGGAATGTGATTAAAGATTATACCTACTTACGCCATATAGATACTATTGACTTGATAGACGTTGCACCACTCAAAGCCACACTGAAAATTTACGGAGGTAGACTTCACACTAAAACTATGAAAGATTTACCGTTAGAACCTGATTCAACAATTTCAGATAGCCAGCGGAAAATCTTAGTAGAGTACTGCAAGAATGATGTAACTATTACTGCTGAATTATACCATAATCTTGAATATCATATCAAATTGAGAAAAATGATGGGCGATGAATATGGAATAGATTTACGCTCAAAAGGTGATGCCAAAATTGCAGAAACAATAATCGTAAAGGAACTAGAGAACGCTGGAATAAATGTTTCAGATAGCAGTGTGGAGTGTGGTACATCATACAAATATACTCCACCTGAATATATCCAGTTTTCTACTCCAGAATTGAGAGAAATATACGATCAGTACTGTAATGGTGATTATGTTGTTTCTGCCACTGGTCATATTGACTTTAGTGGCTTCAAGTCTAAAAAGTATCTGCTAAATGGTACTGAATACACTTTAGGAATAGGAGGTATCCACAGTAACGAAAAATCAGTCGCATATTATGCTGAAAACGGTATGGAAGTTTGCGACTGTGACGTTACTAGTTACTATCCTAATATCATACTAAATAATCGTTATTATCCTGTGCATTTAGGCGAGATATGCTATAGGGTATATAAGAGAATTGTATCAGAGAGAATTGAAGCCAAAAAAGCAGGAAATAAAGAAAAGGCTACTGCTCTTAAAATACCTATCAATGCGAGTTTTGGAAAATTCGGTTCCAAGTTTTCCAAAATGTATGCACCGAATCTTGTTATATCGGTCACTATTACCGGACAATTAGCACTACTGATGCTCATTGAAAAACTTGAGTCTGCTGGTATTTCTGTAGTATCTGCAAATACCGATGGAATAGTATGCTATTATCCAGCAGATAAAAGAGAAGTGCGTCAAAAAATTATCCAGCAGTGGAGTGGTATCACTAATTATCAGATGGAGGAAACGTATTATAGAATTTTAGCCAGCAGAGATGTGAATAACTATGTAGCAGTAAAGACAGATGGAAGTGTCAAGGGTAAAGGAGCCTACGCGGATTTGAATGATGACTATTATAAGTTACGGTCTAATCCTTCTGCTAGTATCTGCTATGAAGCCTGTAGAAAGTTTTTGTCAGAAAACATTCTACTAGATAATACGATTCTATCCTGCAAAGATATAAGACAATTTGTTTCTATAAGAACTGTTAACGGTGGAGCGGTATATGCCGGTGAATTGATAGGTAAGTCTATAAGATATTATCATAGCAGTAATTCGCTGGAATGCTTTTTCTATTCAGATAAAATACCTACGACTGCAGGTCATAAAGTACCAGATACTGACGGGACTGTTCCCTGTATGATACTTCCAGATACTTTTCCAGCGGATATAGATTATGACTGGTATCTGGATAGAGCCAAAACAGTTTTGAACGATTTGGGAGTTATTTATATCTAAAATGTGAGACCTCTCACAAATTTTCACAAAAATATGCAAAAATATATTTGCATTTTCAGAGAATGTGACGATAATAAAGGGTGTAGAGAGGGAAACAGTTAAAGAGGTAAACAAAATGATGTACACTGAATTCAATATCATTATGGCTTCACTTCACAGAAACTACAAAGAAGTATCTGTACGTCTTTATCGTGATGTTGTCGAGCCTATGTATATGAGCACTAATATCAGTAAGACTGATTTCTGTGAAATGCTGAATATCAAGGCACTGGAGAAGCAGGATAATATCAGATGTATTAAACTGCTGGAGAAAGAAATCAAATCAGCAGTTTTCCAGTTCAATCAGAATGTCATTAATGGCAAAAAGTTCGTATTTAACAAGGTAGATATAGACTGGGAAGTAATTGAACTGATAGACGGTTCTGTTAAGCCAGAAATGAATAATTATCAGTTAGAATACGTTATCAATAGAATGCTTTATGTACTGTTTGAAAAGCAGGGAAGAAAAGATCCAAGTGACTACATTCTTGAAAAGGTAGACGGTATGATTAGTCATGTAAGAATTCTTAATAATGGCTCTGAAGAGAATATGGTATTATAGCATCATAGCCTGCTGGATAGAAAACTGTCCAGCAGGTTTTTATCTGGACAGAAAAGGTGAATATAATGATAATTAGCAAGGCTCTGACAAAATTATATCATGATGGATGTATTGCTTTTGAGAAAATAGAGGGAAATCGTACAGATAGATATTCTTTCTGGTATGATGGTACTACAGTTACTCGGTTCCTGCACGTTTTAATACTTGATGAAAATAATAGGCTTCAGGCTCATTTTGACAGTAATGTTTCTGGATATTTTGAGTTAAAGAGTATTGTAGAAAACAGTAAATTTCACGAGTGTGAACCTGAAGCCGACTGGGTAGAATACTTTGATAATCTTGAGGTTAGATAAATGACAGATAAGAATTTGAAATAGTTGCAGGATATCATACATGATACTTTCATGCTTCAGTCTCGTATTCATGTGTGGATGTGTCATATCGTAAGCGGAGGTGAAGATGGAGTTACATGGGATGTATATCCGCACCAGTACACACATCTGAGCAACGCTAGAGAATATATTGACGAAGCAATCAATCTGATGATGAATGAAATCGAGGTAGAAATGAAACGGAGGGAACAACTTAAAAAGTGCCAGCAGATTTCAAAAGAAGACTTTGAAAAGTTAAAAATTGAGACTCTTAAACGTGAGATGAACGCATATAGAGTTAATAATGAGGATTAAGGAAAAATGAAACTAGATGAAAGAATAGTAGACCGTAAGTATATATTCGATGTATTTAATGCAGATAAAGCAGAAGAGTACATCGGTGAAGAATGTTATATGACAAATGACTTTCCACTGTTTGAAAACTTGGATGTAATGCGAGTTTATACGTTAGATTCTACTGAATACGGTTTCTACAACGAGGAAGAGGATTTGACCTTTGATTTCTGTCTGCCTGTTAGATTTGCGAAGCCAGTAGAGAAACGATATAAGCCGTTCACTCCTGAAACCTTTGAGCAACATTACGGTATAGGTTCAGTCATTAAATATCGGAGCAAAAATGAAAAACATTTCATATATAAAGCAATAGTAGAATCAAGGGTAGATAATGAAACTTCAAAGGAAGTTTATTTCGTGATAAGGAAGTTTTCATATACTCTTGACGAGTTATTTAAGAATTATGAACTATGCGAATACGGTGAGGGGAAACCGTTTGGAGTAGAGGTACAAAATGGATAGAGACGACTTTTTTTACGGATTTCTGCTTATTGTGGTAGTGGGATTATTTGCAGGGTATTCAATACATAAATATCTGGATACTCCAGAAGTTTACTTCAGCTTTTCTACGAAGAAATGTGTCAAGGTAGTATATTCTGACGGTCATGCTGGTAACTGCCAGAAATTACCGAAAAAATACCATCGTATTTGGTCTGAGTAGTTATCTCACGTTTGAAATTCAATTATTTTTGATTATCTGAATTTGTGTCATGTGTCACTTTTTGAATTATGTTATTATGCCTATCTGCCAGCAGTTTAATTCCTGCCCTAATCGCTGGTGGAATGGAGTTACCATATCCCAAAGCATCGATATTTTCAATTATCGAACCGATTTCGTTTATCATGTATGCAATTATGACTGCCTGCTTAATGCAGGCAGTTTCAGCAGTTTGGTCTATACCGTATCCGATAGCCACGAATACAAACATTATGAGTTTTTTGACTATACCCTTACTGCCTGTTCTACTGCTCCATTCACCCTTTCTGAAACTTGCTATAGAACCTGTAATATAGTCGATAATTGCTATAATCAGTAGCCACTGGATAGATAAATCTAAACCACCGTAAAAGTAACTTACTACTGATCCTACTGTACCACATACCGAAGCCACAACACTGGGAAAATACTCACAAATCATAGTCTTTTTCTCTTCATGAATTATAAAATTATTGAACTCAAAACTGTTATTCTTTCCTGTGAAATTTTCAGTTCCAGCAGATACGCCAGTATGCTTTCCAGATATGATTTATTTTCACCAGTGGCGTTATCTATATCGTCTCTAATATCTGAGATTAAATCATCTAGTTTTTTGTCCATCAGTGCAAGCCTTAATCAATGCCTTAAAACGAATCATTTCTTTATCGCATTCACGGGCAATAGCCATACTTCGCTCAATCTTTTTTCGTAATTCACTTCTGGTATAGCAGACAGTATTGGACTGATTTCTGGTATTGCCGGACAATCCTGTTCCAGTGTCCTTTGTGGGTTTATTGTTGTCGAGCATCCGCTCATTACAATTACTGATAGTATCAGATAACTGATATTCAAGAATTTTGTTATTTTTCTCATATTCATTCAATTCTCTGATATACTGTGATTCTATATCTCTTTGAGCCTTGATTGCGTTGTGCTCAATTTTTCGTATTTCTGTATCCCTGCTTAACTGTGCTAAATTGTACTTTTTGTTCCATTCTGATGTGCTTTTGGCGTATCCAACAGTGTACGCTATACTACCCCATAGCACTGCTAAAAATACCAGCAGAAAAGGCTTATAATGTGCAATCAAGAATTGAATAATGAACATTCAGCTTCCCTACGTTTAACTAGACCGGATAGTTTAGCATGATTAGAGAATACCCATCTACCGAATTGCTGACTAGCCTGCCTGTACTTTCCAACATTGAGTAGTTTGAGCATTGTACTAGACAGAAAATTGTTTTGACCGATATTGAATATAAGACTGCATAAAGCATCAAATTGATTTTGAGTTAAAGGTACTTTTACTTGACTGAGAGCAGGATAGCATATAGACTCGATATCCTTATCCAGCAGTTTTTCAGCGGTATCTGCATTGATTTTAAGTCCAGCGGTAACATCTTTACCTGTATGACCGTATCCAATCGTCCATATACCTGCTGGACACTTATACGAATTGAGTTTTAATCCTTCAAAGCGTTTTATCAGTTCAATACCGTTTTCAGATATTCTCATAATCGCATAACTCCCAATCCTCATTTTGTAGCATAGCAGTAAATATACAAGTATCAATGAGTTCAACATCTATAGGTTCGTTACATCTTAAATACGTAACGTTCACTGAATTATTTTCCCATTTGATAATTATAGTATAATCTCTGAAACTTTTATTTTTCAGTGCAATTATTTTGTTATCTTTAATCATACTATAGCAATTACAGATTCGCATTTATCAGTCTCTCTAATTCATTTATTCTATTTCGTGCTTTTTGCCGTTCGACTGAATAGTCAGCATATTCATCATCAGTTAATCTGCCCTCAGCGTATTTAATCGCTTCGTAATCAGTGCTATTCAGATATTCTTTCCACTCTTTAATTTCACGCTGGTATATTTCTATCTGCAATTCAGATTCAGACTTCATAGGACACTTATCTTTCAAATAAGTCCATCCATTTTTATCTGATACTTTTACATCATCCACGCTTATTCGGTTATCATACCAGCCGAATTTATATGCTAATTCAGGAGATTCAGTAAAACTGCCTAAATGACCGTCTTCATATAATTTTTCATAGTAAATCGTATTTTCCGGTGCATTTTCCCATGGGAGCGGTTCAGGTTCAGTATTTTCTGCTACCTGCTCCTGTTCAGTATTTTCTGTTTCCTGCTGGATATCTTCAGCAACAATATCATCAGTTATTGTATCTTCCATATTGCTCCCCTATCTATTGCTGATATTATAAATTATTCTTTGTTTATTTTCATCACACTATATGATATACACAAATTTGAATCTATTTCAGTGCATTTCAATTTATATGTTTCTATTTCAGTAACAACGGACTTTTCAGCCGAAGCATTACCGAGAAATGCACCCAAAATAACTCCGATGCAGATACCAGCGACAAGAAGAAAACTGTCTTTCATTTCCTGTCCTCCCGTCTTTCACGCTCTATTATTTCTATCATTCTGATGTGCTCACGTTTCACACCCTCTTGATAACCTAGACCGAACATTAGCCAGATACCGACCAAATAAATAATAAATAATATAATTGTAGTCATGCTTACTCCTTAGACGTTACCGAGACATGGATAGAAGCAGGCTAGATCGACAGTGCCAATTACTCTAACGCGAACATTAAAGTTTTTGCGGACTGGAACATATACCCAAGAGAACCCTTCACCGTCTACGGTTAAACCCTGTGAACCCATATAGTAAGCAGTGCCAGCTGAGTTAAATACCATAGCGGTAACTGTTCCATACACAACGAAGGAACAATAACCGTCCACCGTAGCCGTGTATAAATTATCTGCTCCCGTCGTGTCAGTAATAGAACTGGATATATTTATATAACTTTCAAAATTTAGCATTCCTAAAGCACCCGGATCTACTCCGTTCAAAGTCTTCCATTTGCTTGTAGAAGTACCTAAAGCGTTATTATTTGTTGTGAAAGGAATTACATCATTTCTGATTAAACCGTCCCAATAGATAGTTTTTGTTCCGTTAGGCTGAACTTCTACATTGAGATTTGAACTTATATCTGCACCTGTCGGGTCTAATACGCCATTCTTAAACACGTTCTTTGCTCTGATTTCCGTGGCTGTTCTGCCGGATGCGTAAATAACGCTACGAACAAAACTTGTATAAACGTTATTCTTATCGGCAAGGTAGATATTTGTAACTATGTTACTCGCTGGAATGCCACCGATTTCATAAGTTGTATTCTTATGATAGACAGGAGATGGAAAGAATGTATTATCAAAAAAAGTTTTCTGTCCTGCTATGCTCTGATTAGTAGTACGATTCACATAACCTGACTTGATATTTGTACCGTCTTCATCACCAATGGCTTTTGGAGCAGTATCATCTGTCAAATGTTTACTCGTATCTGCAATATGGTCATCGTATGCAGTAACTTTCTGACTGGTAATAGCAGAATTCACTGCATCTAACTGCTCTTGTGTGAGTGCATTTTGTTTTCCTGCTATTGCAGTAATAGCGTCATTTAATTTCACCAAATTTGTTCTAAAGTCATCAAACCAGTCTCGTGTGTACTTTTCTGGAACAATGACTCCGTTGCTCAATACTTCTCTAGTCATTTAATAACTCACTCCATAAGAACTTGAACCATAAGCGGATACACCATAACCCTCACGGATAGGTAGATCGTCTCTGAAAACTGTTGGGTCATAATTAGTCATTTCAATCGTGCAATCTTTTTCAGTAGGTTTTACTGATTCTATCCAGCAGGGTACTATCTGGACACTGGAAATACGAGGATATTCTAATTCCGACCCATATCCGTTATTCCACTCAAACGGTAAAGACGATACACGAATAGTATTAGTATTTCTCCACTGACTTATTACAGTATAATGCGGAACACCCTCAATATCAGTAATAAAACACGATCCAAATCTTTTTGCATTACTATTCCAATCAGCAAAAGACGGATATATTTTTAGATCATAATAATTATTTCCAGCGGTGCAATTTATTATTCTTCCTGAATATCCTGCTACTGTTCTTGTATCTACTGATACACGATCATTCCCTGTATTAGTATTATAGTCAGTATTTACATTATTACTTTCTTCACTAGAAAATAAATTCCAGTCATTAGTATCCAGTGCAATACCTACGAGGTCTTTATAATAAACATTCAACCCCTCTATATCAGTCTTAATTGTTATTTTTATTCTCTGCCGTTTCAGAGTTCTCAATCGTCTTGCACCCATGGCAATAGCCTGTTCACGATCAGTAACTCCGAATGTGTGCAATTTTTCTTGATATATTGATGTAGGGTAGTCAGTTATTACTAATTTACCGTTGCTATTACCCACTGAGCAGTCAATATGCAGATATACAGTCGCAGTCTTATATGTCTGGATATCCGTATATTCTACAACAATTTCTTCAGCATCTTCTTTTTTCGGTAACGACACATCTATTGAAATACTGCTATAATTTGCTGGAGTGAATAAGTATGCTATATCTGTCACTCCATACCGATTATATCTGTAATATGCCAACTGAGTTCTAGTATGCTCTGATACCTGCACCAGCCTTATATAATTCGCTCTTACTGATAATTCAGAATAGCCAATATGGAGTATATCATCTAATACTTGTAGCAGTGTATTATCAGTATCTACAGTCCCATTCAAAGATAATCCTCTTACATTCCATATTGCATCCATTTCAGATAGATTTTCAATATCAATCAAATCTGCAAATTTTGAATTATCGCAGATATATTTAATAGCAGGTGCTAAATTACTTGTAGGCTCTAATACTCCTGTTTCGATATTTGGTAATTTACGAGTCCATATAGTGCTAATCTGATTATCTGATAATTCCGATAAGGTTTCATTTCCTACGAATCTCATTAGCATTACAGTCATATCATTATAATACTGAGGATTCGCAATTACAGATTTCAAACCAGTCCATTTTACCTCATCAAAATAATTATTACTGCCCTTATGCTCTGGAGTAATTCTATATATACGGAAATACCAGTCGCCAGCAGATAAATTAAATTTTTCTGTATGAGCGACTGGATCTTTTCCAGTGCTAGTATACTTTGGAGGGTTATATGAAGTTATGTGTTTAACACCATACGAAGATAATTCTATTTCTCTATACTGCCATCCAACATCGCCTTTACGCTGATATTCTATTCTTACTTTGACAGTATGCTTCTTAATCTTTCCACTGTCAGTCATATAATATATACCGGCAGGAGCACTCAGATCTATTTCTACTTCTGAAGTATCGACTCCGATAGGTGATGCACGATATGGTCCAGCGATTAAATTATCACTCGTACTGATATTTTTAGTTATATTCTTTACTACTGTACTCTTTGACTGTGAAAGACAGTTCCAGAAACCGTCCCAGCCGGATAACTCATTACCATACTTATCACATCTTACTACTTTGAATTTCTTGATATTAGGTACATCACCGACGACTCCGTTTTTTATGCCTATCCAACTATGATTAGTTACAAATTCACTAGCCAGTGGTGCCGATCTGGTCTGGTGACTTGTGTGCATATTACCAGATTCTCCACCGTAGATATCGATTATCTTGTAGTATCCATTATCGTCGATAATGCCGTTTTGTGCATCGTATAAATTCCAAGCCTTTTCTGCTTTAGCAGTAATTCGTACTGCATAACATGGTATGCCGTCGTTCTCGTCTATCTTAAAACTATCTGTATCATCATAAAGCAGTGTTATTCCTGAAGTGTAAATTTCATAAGCAGACTCCAGCGTAGGATAGTCGACTCCCCAACCAACTCTAGCAGGCTGATCTTCAGTAGTAATTTCTTCTAATTCTGGATAATCGCGTCTAATAGTTTCCAGCAGGTCAAATACAAAGTGAGTGGCAACATTATCATCCTGTCCAAGAGCACCGTATGAATAATGACTAATTGCAGATATATGACAGTTATTGTACTTATGTGTATTGAATGCCACACTACTTCTACCATAGTAGTCACCATACTCAGCATTACCTACAAAATCGATATATTTACCCTCTAGATCCTTATTAGCGTCACATCTAACACACTTAAATCTAACTGCCGGAACTATCTCAATATCAAATTCATGTGATTTATGCAGTCGCCTGTGAAATGGTATATATTCTCCGCTTATCTGCTTTTCTATGTAGTAGTCAGTGTCATATCTGTACGTCTGAAGCCGGCCACCCAGATATAATGGATCCCATATTACATAAGCCCAACTAACTGCATTCAGACCGTCATAAGTATAGATTTTTTGATTATCACCTGCAGTAGTTGAATATCTTGCCTTTCCTCTTTCGATTTTAGTAAAACCAACATAATGATTCCATGCTAATCCAGATATTCTAGAGTATGTACCTGTGTTTCCTATCTGATAACTCCATCCCGACGCGGGAACACCGTTACTTACTGCCCATCCTAACTCATTACCGAATCTTGACCAGCAACCTGCATAAGAAAATTCACCCAGCCAAACGACAAGATCTAAACCCGACAAAGATGTTGATCCAACATAGCTTATATAGTCAGGTTCAGTCCACAAATTCGCAGTATAGGTAGTATCAGATGAAGAATGTGGTCTACGTGCTTCAGCGGTAAAAGGAGTTAACTGATATTGATGAACGTGCGGAAAAGGACACTCATAATTAGTGCCAATACGCTTTTGAGCACTACAAGCCATCAGTTGTGGATATCCGTCATTCACGTCTTGAAATGCAGGTAAAAGCACCCACTCATCAGATACTCCAGATATCTGGAGAATATCACCTACTTCGTACTTTTCCTGCTGTTCATCATAATTCTCAAACCATACAGATTCGTATTCTAAATGAGTCGTGACTGTATCTGTGCTATCTATACAGTGTATTGTATGACCTGTGCTAGTAACTTCAGTAGAATTATACCAGCATTTTGTAATATCAGGATCAATCGTGTTATTAGACAAATCCTCATTAGGTTCTGCAATATGGTAAGATATTCCAGTCAAGTCTCTTATCGGAGTAGCACCTATGTAAATATCACTTCCGTCCGAAGAATGCTGAAAATACCCTATTCCCTGTGACAGTATTACATCCATATAGAATTCATTATCTACATAGTAGGTATGAGGATCTGATAGATAATCTGGAAACTTTTTGAATGTGCCAAACTGCTCAGGTATTACATCACCTAGTTTGACCTTATTGCCCTGCACATTTACATCATAAATAGATCTAGATTCAGAACTTGTATCTGTGCCAGTCTGTGACCTCATTTTGTTTAATTGTGTCATAAAGTACACAAAACTGACTGCCATGGCAACCAACATAATACCGACCATCACAGATACACCAGCAGGCTCTACTATGAATATCAATTTGGTATGATTTTTTAATGAGGTATTTTTCCAGGCTTCGTATTTAATGATTTCATTATCTAGCCATACGGTAATATGATTATTTTCCAATTCATCATTATTGCTTATTGCAGATAAATATGAATATACACTCATATTCTCAGCAGGCTCTATATTTTCCTGCTCAATTATGAATGATAAATCATTGCGAGGTCTTACCGATACATTAAGCATATTCGCATCCCATTAAATAGAATTTTACCGTCCACGGATGAAATCTAATAGCATCTGATATAGAT
>JAEEGK010026024.1_pt1 | contig 11949 bp, 7 predicted proteins | sample 8958771 | NCBI WGS metagenome assembly JAEEGK01 (sample SAMN16246547, study PRJNA631951) | gut metagenome | biome: gut microbiome; feature: rumen; material: SC-attached | host: Bos | place: Iran: Karaj | collected 2018-10 | reverse complement strand
ATGGGACTTCCCGTGAAGCGCTTCATCGCTGCCAACAACGCCAACGACGTGTTCTACAACTACCTGCAGACGGGCGTTTACCAGCCAAAGCCATCTCTACAGACGCTGGCAAACGCTATGGACGTAGGCGACCCCTCGAACTTCGCACGCATCATCAACCTCTACAGCGAGAACGGCAAGCTCAGCGAAGAGCAGACCCACCAGCGCATCACCAGCCTCATCAGTGGGGCCACCTACAGCGACGAGCAAATCAAGGAGACGATGCGCCAATGCTATGCAGAGACAGGCTACATCCTCGACCCACACGGCGCCTGTGGCTACAGGGCATTGGAAGAGCAGCTGAAGCCCGGCGAGGTGGGCATCTTCTGCGAGACGGCCCATCCTGCCAAGTTCAAGGAGAAGGTTGACGACATCCTGGGCATCGACATCCCCATTCCCGAACGGTTGGCAGCCTTTATGCAGGGCACCAAGCAGAGCATTCCGCTCTCAGCCGATTTTGCTGAGTTCAAGCAATTCCTGCTCTCAAGAGCTTGAAGTTAAAAATGATTAAGGCAAAAGAAAAAAGACGCTTGCAGCAATCACCAACTGCCAACTCTTTCGTACCTTTGCATCCTATTCATCCCATCATTCAAATTATCGCATTCATGAGAAAAGGATTTTTGGCGCTCCTGGCACTGTTTGCCCTCACCTCTCTGCTTGCTTCGTGCAACGACTACGAGACCTATGGCGACAAGAAAGAAAAGGAGCGCAAGGCCATCCGCCAATTTCTGGCCGATTCAAGCTTTGTGGTCATCAGCGAAAGCCAGTTCCACGAGCAGGGCGACGTCACCAATGTCGACAAACGCGAGTTTGTCTACCTCGACAATAATGGTGTCTACATGCAAATTGTTCACCGAGGCTGCGGCAAGCCCCTGCAAGATGGCGAGAACGCCTACCTGCTGGTGCGCTTCATGGAGAGATGCCTGCTCGACTCGGCAGCCGTCTATAACGACGTGAACCCTTACGATGTGGACGTGATGAACGTGCGCCGACAAGGCAACACCTACACCGCCTCGTTTGTGAGCGGCATGTGGATTTCAGCCTACAACAACGAGTCGGTGCCCGCCGGACTGCTCGCCCCTATGAGCTATCTGTGCATGGGTCGCCCACGCTCAGCCGACGACCACATTGCCAAGGTGCGCCTCATCGTGCCCCACACGCAAGGCCACAGCATGGCTTCCAGCTATGTTTATCCCTATTATTACGAAATCAGTTTCCAACGTAAGACAGATATATGACACTCATCAAATCTATTTCGGGCATCCGCGGTACCATCGGCGGACGCACGGGCAACACGCTCAACCCGCTTGACATCGTAAAATTCACCACGGCATACGCCACCTTCATCAAAGGAAGTAAAATCGTAGTGGGCCGCGACGGACGCATCAGCGGCCCCATGGTGCGCGATGTGGTGTGCGGCACCCTCGTCGGCATGGGCTACGAGGTAATTGATATCGGCTTGGCCACCACACCAACCACCGAGCTTGCCGTGCGCTGGCACGAGGCCGACGGCGGTATCATCATTACCGCCAGTCATAACCCTACGCAATGGAATGCCCTGAAGTTGCTGAACAGCGAGGGCGAGTTCCTCACCGCTCAGGATGGTGCCGAGGTGCTGCGCATTGCCGAGGCCGAAGACTTCGACTATGCTCCCGTTGAGCAGTTAGGCCATGTTACCTTCGACGACACCATGAACCAGCGCCACGTGCAGTCAGTACTCGACCTGCGTCTGGCCGATGTCGAAGCCATCAGAAAGCGCAAGTTCCGCGTCTGTGCCGACACCATTAACAGCGTGGGTGGCATCATCCTGCCCCAACTGTTCGAGGCTCTCGGTGTTAGCTACGAGATACTCAACGGCGACTGCACCGGCCAGTTCGCCCACAACCCAGAACCTCTGGAGAAGAACCTACAGGGCATCATGGACCGCATGAAGTCCGGAGGTTTTGACCTGGGTATTGTTGTCGACCCCGATGTCGACCGTCTGGCTTTTATCTGCGAGGACGGCAAAATGTTTGGCGAGGAATACACACTGGTCAGCGTGGCCGACTACGTGCTCTCTAGTATATCTAGTGCCTCTAGAGATTCTAGCCCTCTTACCACCGTATCCAACCTCTCCTCTACCCGCGCCCTGCGCGATGTCACCGAGAAGTATGGCGGCCAGTACACAGCCGCAGCCGTTGGCGAGGTCAACGTCACCACGAAGATGAAGGAAGTGGGTGCCGTTATCGGCGGTGAAGGCAACGGTGGTGTCATCTATCCCGAAAGCCACTATGGCCGCGACGCCCTCGTGGGCATTGCCCTCTTCCTGTCCTCTCTGGCACAGAAAGGCTGCACTGTCAGCGAGCTGAGAAAGACATTCCCCGACTACCAGATAGCCAAGAACCGCATCGACCTCACCCCTGAGACCGATGTCGACGCTATCCTCGTCAAGGTGAAGGAAATGTTTGCCCAAGACCCCGAGGCTCAGGTCAACGACATTGATGGTGTGAAGATTGACTTCCCCAACAAGTGGGTACACCTGCGCAAGTCGAACACCGAGCCCATCATCCGCGTCTACAGTGAGGCACAGACGATGGAGGAGGCCGACCAGCTGGGCAAGCGCCTCATGCAGGTAGTCTACGATATGCAATAATCACTTTTTTACCCGGAGTAAACTAGAAGTTTACCCGGACTAAACTATGAGTTTGCCCGGAGTAAACTGAGTGTTTACTCCGGGCAAACTTTTCGCTTAATTACATGATAAGCGGCAATAGGAATACCACTGGTTAGAACGGACGGCCACCTCCGAAGCCGCCACCACCGAAGCCGCCTCCGAAGCCACCGCCTCTGCGATTGCCACCACCACGGTTACCACCGCCACGATTGCCACCACCGCCAAAGCCACCGAAGCCCATACCTCCCATGCCACGACGGGCCTCACGGGTTCCGAAGAAGTTGACACGATAGATGACGTGGAGCATAGCGTAGCTGGTAATGGCATTGTACTCATTATCGGTACGAGCCATAGCGCTGATGGAGCGCGAGAAGTTAGACTGCTGGCGCATGATATCGTAGAACTGGAGTGAGAGCGTAAGTGGCTTGCCCTGGAGGAAGCTGTGGGCAATCTGTGCGTTCCAGATGAATTCGTTGGTATTCATCGATGCATCGCTGTAACCTCGACGGCTGTTCATGGCCAAATCGGTTGCAATCTGCGTGCCCCAAGGCATAGTGAGCGTGGTGTTCATACCATAGGAGAAACTCCAGGTATCGAGGTCAGACTGCGGCTGCAGCTCGTTGCGTGAGTGGGTATAGTTGGTAGATCCATTGAGTTCAACTTCCATCCAGTCGTTACGATAGCTGAATCCGAGACGTCCGCCAAGATTGTTGGAGTTGGTGGTATTTTTCACAGCCTGTCTGTTCTGCTCAAGGTAGCTTACGTGGTGGTTGAAGTTGTCGCTGAGCGAGATGTTGTAGCTGAAGTAACCGAGGGTATCGATGGCCGAGTTGAAGGTGATGTTACCACCGGCGTTCCAGTTACCGTTGATGTTCTCAGGACGTGAGATGCGTCCACCAGTTTCTGAATTATAGGTCACCATGTTGGCGATACTGTTGTTGGTGAACTGGAAATTCAGGTTGGCGAAGACGAAACGCTGATGCTTGGGATAGTAATTGTTGAAGCGCAGGTTGAATGACTGTGTAAACGAGGGCTTCAGATCGGCATTACCCGTAGTGATGTTCAGCGGGTCGCTGTTGTCGGTAATGACAAGCAGGTCGTTCATCGATGGCTGGCTGGTGCTACCGCGATATTCAAACCGCAACTGTCCCTGTTCGGAAATGCGCCAACGGAAATTGGCCGTCGGGCTCCAGTTAACAACCGAACGGTTGACAACGGTGTCGATACCCAAATAGCGCTGTGTATATTCCGATGATTGGGGTACAAACTGTACACCAACGTTGAAATCGTAGGTATTGCGGATGAAGCGCAGCATTACCTCACCTGTATGTATGTAGTTCTTGTATTCAGAATAACGGCTCTGGTCTTTCGTATAGTAAAGAGCGTCGGTATAGTTCCTGTCAAGCAGATTGAAGTAATCGCTCCACTGACGGTATTCAGGTGTAACACCGCTGAAGTCGTAGCCTCGGGTGGGATCATTGAGCAGCGGGTTGGAATAGTCGTAGGTGGAACGGTCGTTCTCATTGTAGCGATACTGGAAGGTATAGCTGAACTGCAGGAAGGTGGCGCGGGCAATGGGCTCGCTATAGGTGGCACGTACGCTGTAGTCCCACGAGGTGGTAGGCGACAGGTTGTAGCGGTTGGTCTGATACTCGGAAAGATCATTTACTCCATTGAACCTGGTGGTCGACTGGAAGAGCTTGGTTTGGTTGCTCGACAGCGTCTGGTTTTCGTTGTCGCTATAGTTACCCGTAAGCTGGACGGTAACATTACGCCCCGTGTTGCTCAGGCGGCGGTTAACCTGGAATGTACCGCCCATGCGTTTGTTCTCGCCATAAGTGAGCGAACGGCTGCCGTTGGCATTGACAAGGATGGAGTCGAGATTGCCTCCGTTGTTCTTCATGATTTCCTGCAATACGGCAGCATCTATCTGAGAATCAATAATGTTATAGGGGTCGCTACTGAAGGTAGCCGAAAGATTGTTACTCGTATTGTCGTTAGTTTGATAGCTCCAGTTGGGACGGAAGCTGATGTTCCACAAGGTATCGGGCGTCCACTCGATACGTCCGCCAACACTCCAGCTGTTAGAGCGTGAGTAGCTCTGGTTGACGGAGTTCTGGAACGAGCCGGTGGAACTGCCATAGAAGTTCTCGCTGGCACGACGCGTCCATATGTCACCGTCGCGATGGTTCCAGTTGATGTTGGCCTGCGCAATAATCAGCTTGGGTTTCTCATAGTTGAAGTTAAGCATGCCTGACTTCATGGCGTTCAAGCCACCGCCACCCATGCCACGACCACCTCCGAAGCCACGGCCACCGCCGCCGCCAAAGCCCTGATCGTTGGTATTGTTAGCGTTACCCATACCCATGATGCGATAGTCATCCTTCATGTACATACCAAAGAGGCGGGCAGCGTAGCGGTTCTCAGTACCTGCGGCAACATCGGCATTGGCAATGGTACCGCGGTTCATACCGGCACGGATGCCGAAGTCGATGACCGTCTGCTCGTTGCCGTCGTCGATACCCGTAATACGAGCCAAGTCGCTCTTCTCGTCATAGGTCTTGATACGATCGATAATACTTGTTGGCAGATTCTTCAAGGCTGTCTTGGTATCGCCAAACTCCTTACCATCCACGCGTACCTTAGTTACTGACTTACCATTAATCTTGATGTTGCCCTCGTCGTCGACTTCAGCACCTGGCAGTTTCTTCACCAGTTCCTCTACTACGGAACCCTCGGCAGTACGGTAGGCACCAGCATTGAAGATAACGGTGTCGCCCTTCGACACCACCTTGGCAACATTCTTCACCACCTCGACATTCTTGAGCATCTTGGAGTCTTCCGAGAGGGTGATGGTACCCATCTGCACAGGCTTTCCGTCGCTGACGGTAATACGCTTGGTATAGGTCTTGAAACCTACATAGGTGATGCGGACGATAAAGTTTCCATTGGAAGGGGCGGTCATCTGGAAGTTACCATTGGCATTGGTAACAGCATTTCCTACTAAAGTGGAATCGCCCTTCAGCAGAGCGACGGTAGCCTGGATAACCGCCTCTTTGGTGTCCTGTTCTACTACTTTTCCGCTGATGGTTCGTTGTGCCAGCGCAGCGGTGAATGTTGTCAAGGTAACGACAACGGCAAGAAGAAATCTTTTCATATAAAGTGTGCTATTTACAACAATCTGACGTGACACGTCAAGGAAAGTTTAATGAAGAACACAAAAATTTCCCGATTATTACGACAGATAATGGTTACTATGTATCCTGAACCTTTCGCACGCTACTTGTCCAACACCTCGTAGACAGAGTTGTTAGACTTATATTCAGGCACTATTTCCTTCATCTTACGAACGGTAGCCATATTGTCGTACTTCCTGGAAAGCTCTATCAGCTCGTCAATCTGCTTGCTGACCTCGGCAAAGTCGTAGGAACGGACAGTAGCAATACGAATCTTCTTATGGAACGTGGGCTTTGTGTTCTCCTTTTCATTGAGGACCTCCTCATAGAGTTTCTCACCTTCACGAAGACCGGTATACTCTACTTCCACGCCCTTGGCTCCCGACAGTTTTATCATACGCTTCGCCAAATCAGCAATGCGCACGGGTTTTCCCATATCAAAGACAAAGATCTCGCCTCCATTACCCTTCGTACCGGCTTCCAACACCAGCTTACAGGCTTCGGGTATAAGCATAAAATAGCGGATAATATCAGGATGCGTCACCGTTACCGGTCCACCGTTACGAATCTGTTCACGGAACAGGGGAATCACCGAACCATTAGAGCCCAGCACATTGCCGAAACGTGTGGTCACAAACTGTGTCGATGTCGTTGGCAGCTTGCCAAGAGCCTGTACATAAATCTCACAGATACGTTTCGAGCAGCCCATGACGTTGGTGGGGTTCACGGCCTTGTCGGTAGACACCATGACGAATTTCTTCACTCCATACTTCACCGACAGGTCGGCAATTACCTTCGTACCATAAATATTATTCTGTACGGCCTCGCTAGGGTTGTCCTCCATCATGGGCACGTGCTTGTAGGCTGCAGCATGGAATACATAGTCGGGCTTGAACTGACTGAAGATATGCTCCATACGATCCTGTTTGCAGATGCTCGTCACCACCGTATCAACCTGTACATCAGGGAATTTCTTTTCCATCATCAGACGGACATCGTGCTCCGGAGTCTCGGCCTGGTCAATCAGCATCATCGCCTCTGGACGATAGACAGCCACCTGCCGCACCAACTCTGAGCCTATAGAACCTGCTGCACCGGTTATGAGCACACGTCTCCCGCTCAGCAACTCGCCCATGGACTTCATGTCAACAACAATCTCGTCACGAGGGAGCAAGTCCTCAACGCTAACCTCCTGAAGGCTGACATTGTCTTTTTCCTGCATACTCTCAGAATCAAACTCCTTGACGCTTCGCGACATAAATATCTTTACATCCCCCTCAAGTAACTTGTCCTGAAGTTCAACATTATTACGGAAGTAATTTACCAACGTAGACGGTATCAGCACAGCCTTAATCCTGTATCGACGGATAACTCCTACAAGGTCGTCATTCACGCTGTAAACCTTTTCACCCATCACAAGGTTGTGACGGTAGCTATCGTCAGGCGATATAAAGCCCTTTACTACAAAACGCCTCGGTTGCTGTGTACGGATGAGCTTTGCCATGCCAACACCACCCTCCTTGACACCAAGAACCAGCGTCTTCAGTGCTCGGATATCTGTGGTGGTTACATCGTAGACGGTTTTTACCAAAGCCCTGACTCCCCACTGGGCAGCCATACCAATGACATACATCAGCACGATATGGCGGAAATGCATGTGGTAAACAAAGTCTATCTGATACAAATAGACAAAGGCATGCAGGGCATAGGCCACTATTAGTGACACAACATTGGCATAGAAGACATGGAGCAGGTCAATAAACGATGAATAGCGAATGATACCAGAATAGGTATGGAACATTCGGGCACCAATAATACTGGGCAGCGTATACATAAATAGTGTCTGTGTCATCTTGAGCGCACCAATCGACTCGTCAACCCTATGAATGAATACCCAATAGACGAATTCTCCCGCTAAAAGTAGGAGCAGCATATCGATAACAAGAATCAGCCAATACGGTAAGGCATTCTTGCTAAAATACCACGCTATCAGTTTTTTCAAGGCACCTAAAGAAATAATATTCTTTCCTGGCATATTGTCATTAAGATTCGACAGTTCAACTATTTGCGGTGCAAAGGTACAATAGTTTATTGAAATAGCAAAACTTTTATCAAACTATTTCAAAATTACCCCCCCCTAAAATAATACTCTGCTGGCAGATTAACGTTAATATTCCTAAATTGTTTGGTGCTTATGTCATTTTTTCTTAATTTTGCCGCCCAAATGGAAAAGCAGAAGGTTATCATATCGACTAAACTGGAGACTTCAGTAGCCTCTGCGGTGGGCGAATGTGAACGCGACCGCATCTTCATCTTAGTAGACGAAACAACAAAGCAACTGTGTCTGCCACTGATAGCAGGTTTTGACTGCGTGCGTGGTGCCGACATCATCACCATCGGAGCTACCGACCAGAACAAGACGCTCGATTCGCTTACTCATGTATGGAGCGAATTGCAGCGAGGCGGAGCTACCCGCCACTCACTGATGATCAACCTCGGTGGTGGTATGGTGACCGACCTTGGAGGCTTTGCCGCCTCTACCTTCAAGCGCGGTATGAATTACATCAACATTCCAACAACGCTGTTGGCAATGGTCGATGCTTCGGTAGGCGGAAAGACGGGCATTAACTTCGGCGGCCTTAAGAATGAGATAGGTGTATTCAGTACAGCTAAGAGCGTCATCCTCGATACCGTATTCCTTAAGACAATGGACCATGAGAATATTCTTTCTGGCTATGCCGAGATGCTGAAGCACGGGCTTATACAAAGAGAAGATGGCGACAGCATGTGGGCAGAGCTCATCAACTTCGACCTTGATGTGATAGACTACTACCAGCTAAGCCGTATGCTGGCAGATTCGGTAAAAATAAAAGAACGCATCGTAGAAGAAGACCCCACGGAAAAAGGCATCCGAAAAGCGCTGAACTTAGGTCACACGATAGGCCATGCTTTCGAGGCCTTTGCCATGAAGTCTTCAAATCAAGCAGGTCATACTGGGCCAATTCTTCATGGCTATGCCGTTGCCTACGGTATTGTCTGTGAACTCTACTTAAGCTGCATCAAGACGAGATTCCCGACAGAGAAGATGCGCCAGACAGTACGCTTTATCGATGAGCATTATGGCAAGATGGCCATCACGTGCGACGACTACCCCACCCTGTTGGAGCTGATGACCCACGACAAGAAGAACGTGGCAGGCGAAATCAATTTCACACTGTTAGGCAACGTGGGCGACATCCGCATCAACCAGACTGCCACCAAGGAAGAGATATTTGAAGCACTCGATTTCTACCGCGAAGGAAACTAAGGGAGCGAACGCTTTAGAAACTGAAATACCAATTTAAAACCTAACTTGTAAATAATTACTTACTAACGCGTGGGGCGCGACTCGTGAGAGCTGTTCCCCACTATTTTTTCTGCCATACGACGGGCTGGTTTTCTGGTTTCAGTAAGAGGAATGCAATCAACATGGACGTAGTCGCGGGGAATCCAATAGTGAGGAAGTACCCTTTGGCATAGGGAACGGGCCTCAACGGTGTCGCCCTCGGTAAGCAGCACAACAATCTCACCAAACTTCTCATCACGGCGCTTCGTTATTAAATAAGGTACGCGCATGTAAGAATGAAGCAACCGCTCCACTTCCTCAGCCTGAATCTTAAGACCACCACTACAGATGACATTATCCTTGCGGCCAAGAATACGGAAAGACTGGGAACGGATTTCAGCAATATCGTTAGTTATGAGGAGGCCATCGTGGACGGCGGGTGCATTGATGACGAGACATTGATCGTCATTGAGTGACAGCGTGACACCATCAAACGGGGTGTACCAGTCGGAAGCATCGGATCCGTTAAGGCGTCGAAGAGCTATATGCGACAGCGTTTCCGTCATTCCGTAGGTGCTCCAAACGGCATTGGGAAAGGTGCGCAACTCATTGGCCAAAGCATCGTCGATGGCTCCGCCGCCAATAATCAGATGGTGTATACTCATAAGCCGCTGTTTCAACAACGGCTTATGCAAGCAATTATATACCTGCATCGGTACCATCGCCGCAAAGTCGATAGGCTCCACCACCGTAGCCAAGGGTTCCCCACTAGGTGGTACCGTAATCAGCCGCATGCCACGCACCAGGCTCCGCACGACCATCATCTTGCCCGCAATATAGTCGAGAGACATGCAGAGCAATGCCGTATCCCCCTTCTGCAATCCCAGAAAATCACAGGTGATACGTGCCGAAGCTTCCATGCGCCGTTTCTCTGCCCACATCGGCTTTGGCTCTCCCGTCGAACCGCTGGTGTGTACCAGCACCGTAGGGCTGTCGTTATGCCATTCAGCTAAGAATTCTTCGATATCCATAGTTTGTCGCAACGTATTTCCAGCGGCATTGGTATGTTATCGGTAAACAACTGTCCTGTACCAAGTCCCTGGGGCATAGTAATGGCATTGCCATAGACGGAGCTGCAGAACTGGGCAATAGCATTCAGTCCTACATTGCTCTCTAAGGCAGACGTGATCCACGATCCGATACCGTGTTCCTTGGCAGTTTGTATCCACTCACGACAACCCATCATACCACCATGCAGCGAGGGCTTGAGAATGATGTATCGAGGTTTGATGATATTGAGCATGTGGCGCTTCATCTCCGGGTCGTTCACACCTATCAGCTCTTCATCTAAAGCGATAGCCAGAGGAGACTCCCGGCACAACTCAGCCATATAAGCCCACTGTCCCTGACGGATGGGTTGCTCAATGCTGTGAATATTGTATTGCGACAGCAGTTCCAGCTTATAAAGGGCTTCTTCATAGGGAAAGGCGCCATTGGCATCAAGACGCAACTCCACTTCATGGAAAGAGAAACGTGAGCGGATGCGCTTTATCAGGTCGAGTTCCTGCTCAAAATCGATGGCGCCTATCTTCAGCTTCACGCAACGGAATCCCTGCTCCAACTTCTGTTCCATGCGCTGCAGCATTTCGTCATAATTGCCCATCCACACCAAACCGTTGATGGGGATTCCCTCCTCACCACGAGTGAAAGGTGTATCGAATAGATGTTCGCCATTCCTCATACTCTGCATCGCTGTCTCCAGTCCGAAAAGCATGGAGGGATAGTCGCGCATGGCCTCGTAGTCGATATTTCCCGTGCGCTCCACATCATCGCAGAATTGGCGTAGCACCTCACCATAGTCAGGACGGGCATCACAACTGAGATCAGGCAAGGGCGCACACTCGCCAATTCCCGTTCTGTCGCCATCGGACAGATGAACAAACCAACTTTTTCGCTCTGTATAAACGCCTCGGGAAGTTCCCGCTGGCTGCTTGAAATGGAGCACCCGCTCCTCAATATCTATTTTCATGCGTCAGCTAATTCTCTACTTATCAAGGTATTTTCGGATATTGTTCAAAGTCGGGCTTTCGCTTCTCGAGAAAAGCCTTGCCCCCCTCCTGTGCCTCGTCAAGGAAATAGTAGAGCATGGTGGCATCGCCAGCCAGCTGTTGGATACCCGCCTGACCGTCGAGTTCGGCGTTCAGTCCGGCCTTGATCATGCGCAGGGCTATGGGGCTGCGCTCCATCATCTGCTCTGCCCAGCTCACACACTCGTCTTCTAACTGCGACAAGGGCACCACCTTGTTCACCATGCCCATCTGCTCTGCCTCGCGGGCGGTGTACTGCCGGCAGAGGAACCATATCTCGCGGGCCTTCTTCTGCCCCACGATGCGAGCCAAGTAGCTACTGCCAAAGCCAGCGTCGAAGCTGCCCACCTTCGGACCCGTCTGTCCGAAGATGGCATTGTCAGAGGCTATGGTAAGGTCGCGCACCAAATGCAGCACATGTCCCCCGCCTATGGCGTAGCCATTCACCATGGCGATGACAGGCTTAGGCAAACGGCGTATTTGCATCTGCACATCGAGCACCGAGAGGCGGGGCACGCCCTCGTCATCCACATAGCCGCCACGGCCCTTCACGTGCATGTCGCCGCCGCTGCAGAACGCATGCTTCACATCCTCCAACCGCTGGCCCTCAGCCACTGGGCTCATAGCCCCCGTGAGCAGCACCACGCGTATGCGCTGCAACTCGCGGCA
>JAEEGK010026022.1_pt1 | contig 11949 bp, 11 predicted proteins | sample 8958771 | NCBI WGS metagenome assembly JAEEGK01 (sample SAMN16246547, study PRJNA631951) | gut metagenome | biome: gut microbiome; feature: rumen; material: SC-attached | host: Bos | place: Iran: Karaj | collected 2018-10 | reverse complement strand
AATACGCGATGTATGCAGGTTCCTTTCCGAACACCACCACGAGGAGCTCGGTGTGGATTATGTAGAGGTCAACCTTTCCATCATCCAGTGCATGCAGGCGGATATGGCGGATAAGATCAAGAAGTATATGAAGGAGTACAATATCGATCCTTCATGGCTTAATTTCGAGATCACCGAGACCGCGGCGGACGGCGCATACGAGAGAGTACTCGAGACCATGAACCAGATGAGCGCCGAAGGTATAAGGTTCTCGCTTGATGATTACGGTTCGGGTTATTCCAACCTTCACAGAGTCATGTCCTTCCCTTATAAGGTCATAAAGCTTGATAAGACGCTCACAGACGAGGCCGTTGATCCTTCCAAGAGAAGGATCCTGGGTGAGGCGATAAATCTTATCAAGAGTATGGGTGCACATATTGTCGTAGAAGGTGTAGAATCAAAGGAGGTATCTGATTGGTTCGAATCTCAGGGATGTGATTTCATCCAGGGCTTCTATTATGCAAGGCCCATGACTGAGAAGGACTATGTGAAATTCATGAAGGTGGATTAGATTGAACTTAATAATTTTTCTGTATCTGATCGCTTTTATCTTCGCGATCTTCAATATCGTGCTTCTTGTGGAGTCGGGTGTACGTCCCAATATATACACCGTTCTCCTTATGTGTTCCGTCGTTGTGTCCAATTTCGGATATCTCGCAGTTTCCATCTCGCATTCGCTTGATGCCGCAATAATCGCAAATTGTCTTATATATCTCGGAGGATGTTATCTTCCTTTTTTCGTTTTCTGTATCGGTGCGGATATGACCAAGATCAAGATCCCGCACCTTGTAAGATTTCTTATGTTCCTTATGTCGACATTCCTTGTCGGTCTTTCCTTTACCGTAGGTAATAATTCAATTTATTACAAGTACATAGGCATTATGGATGCCGGCGGATACACAGTTCTTGTAAAAGAGTACGGTCCGCTGCATGTTCTCTATTTCTTCCTTCTTGGTTCATACATAATCGGGAGCGGGGTTATGTGTGTTCTTGCATTCGTCAGGAAAACCGTCGTGTCGTACAAGACCACGATCATGTATTTCCTTTTCCTTGCGGTGAATGTTGTTATCTACGCTCTGTCCAGGGCTCTCAACATCGAATTCGAATGGAACTGTTTCGGATATCTTGTGAGCGAGCTGATAATCCTTATGATCTACAACAGGCTCGAGATGTATGACATGACCTATAATGTCATGCGTTCATGGGAGAAGATGGAAGAGTACGCATATATTGTCTTCGATAAAAAGAAACAGTATCTCGGCTCCAACGATCTTGCGCGCCAGTACTTCGAGGATCTGAACACGCAGGAGATCGATATGAAGCTGAAGGACAGCCTCGGCCGCATCTCCACACTTCTTGTAAATTTCGACAAGATGGTCGAAAAGGAAGAAAAAGGAAATAAGGAAGTTTACCGCAAGATCATAAGACTTTCCGGCAGGGTACTTAAGAGCGAGGTCAAGTATCTTACCAGAAGGAGTTCACTTCTTTTCGGACGCAATCTTATCATAGGCTATCTGATCGAGTTCTACGACATCACCAAAGAGAGCGATTATATCTCCTCGATAGAGGAAAAGAATGAAAAGCTTGCGATAGCGGAGAAACGTGCACTCGAAGCGTCGAATGCAAAGAGCAGCTTCTTAAGTTCGATGTCGCATGAGATAAGAACACCCATAAATACGATACTCGGAATGAATGAGATGATCTCCAGGGAATCCCAGGATATGGTCATACTCGGTTATTCGAGGGATGTCGAAAAAGCGGGACATATACTTCTGAGCCTTATCAACGACGTGCTTGATTTTTCCAAGATCGAAGCCGGCAATTTCGACATCATGGAAAAAGAATATTCGATCATCGAGCTTACATCCACATGCGGTGAGATGCTCGAAAAGAAAGCGGCCGAAAAGAATCTTCGCATATCGCTTGATATAGATCCCGGCATGCCTTCCGTTCTTATCGGTGACGAGGACAAGATAGAGCAGGTACTCATAAACCTGATCACGAACGCAGTAAAGTATACGAGCGAAGGATATGTCAGGATCTCGGTAACGGGAGAGTACAGGGATGAGCTGTTCGACCTTACCGTTTCGGTCAGCGATACCGGAATAGGAATACGCAGCGAGGATATCGGGCATATATTCGACAGCTTTGCAAGAGCCGATGTCAAGAGGAACCGCCATATCGAGGGAACGGGTCTCGGACTGGCGATCACCAAGAAGCTCTGCGAAGGAATGGGCGGAAGCATAAGGGTTTCGAGCCGCTACGGTGAAGGCTCCGTATTTACGGCGAAGATTCCCCAGAAGATCGCGGATTCCAAGATCGTAGGAGCCGTAAGGATCAATAAAGAAGGAGACAAAGTGAAGAGAAAGAAATACGAGCCGTCATTTACGGCACCTGCCGCAAAGGTTCTCATTGTAGATGACAACGAGATGAACCTTGCCGTATTCGTGTCGCTCCTAAAGGCAACGAAGGTACAGATAGACAGCGCCACTGGCGGAAATGAGGCACTTGAGCTTACAAGACAGAAGAAATACGATTGCATCTTTATGGACCATATGATGCCCAATCCGGACGGAATAGAGACCATGCAGATGATCCGTGCCGACGAGGATAATCCCAACAGATCGGTGCCCGAGATCGCACTTACCGCAAATGCGGTCTCCGGAAGTATGGAGATGTATCTGGAAGCCGGATTTGACGGATATCTTTCCAAGCCTGTCGATCCCTATGAACTCGAAGAGGCTGTCAAAACCCACATTTCACCGTATCTGATCACTCCCGCGGTCAAAGAATGACAAGATGGTATTGCTTTTTATCAAAAAGTGATATACTAATATACAAGTTATTTATTTCCTTTTTATCAGGAGAAAACAAATATGTTACCCGTACTTGAAACAATTTCAAAGATCGGTATCGTGCCGGTCGTAAAGCTTGATGATGCAAAGGATGCGGCTCCCCTTGCGGATGCACTCTGCAAAGGAGGACTTCCCTGTGCCGAGGTTACATTCAGGACGGATGCCGCTGCGGAATCCATTGCGATCATGACAAAGGCTCATCCCGAGATGATGGTCGGAGCGGGAACCGTTCTTTCCACCGAACAGGTTGATGCTGCTGTGGATGCCGGTGCGAAGTTTATAGTCAGTCCCGGTCTCAATCCCCGTATCGTCAAATACTGTGTGGACAGAAACATTCCCATCACTCCCGGAACAAACACTCCTTCCGAGATCGATACCGCGATGGACTTCGGTCTTGAAGTGGTAAAGTTCTTCCCTGCCGAACAGAGCGGCGGACTTGCCAAGATCAAGGCAATGGCTGCTCCCTATGTGAACATGAAGTTCATGCCCACGGGCGGGATCAATGAGAAGAACCTTCTTTCATATCTTGATTTCCCCAAGGTCATCGCTTGCGGAGGATCCTGGATGGTTCCAGCAGACCTTATCGCAAAGGGCGAATTTGACAAGATAGAAACCCTTACACGTGATGCTGTAAAGACCATGCTCGGATTTGAGATCGCACATGTCGGCGTAAATAACGATTCCGAGGAAGATGCTGGGAAAGCTGCGGAGAGATTCGCATTCCTTTTCGGAATGAATGTCAAGGACGGAAATTCATCCGTATTCGCAGGTTCTGCAGCTGAGTTCATGAAAGCACCCGGAAAGGGCACAAAGGGTCATATCGCGATCAGGACCAATTTCATCGAAAGGGCGGTCAATTATATGAGCACCGTACTCGGCGCAGAGTTCGACGAGAGCAGTGCAAAGTTCGATGATAAGGGTAAGCTCAAGGCAATCTATTTAAAAGAAGAGATCGGCGGATTTGCCGTTCATCTCGTTAATAAGTGAGGTCAGAAAATGTCTAAAGTTGTAACTATGGGCGAGATCATGCTCCGCCTTTCCACACCGAATAACGAAAAATTCATTCAGGCAGATGAGTTCGATATCAATTACGGCGGCGGTGAAGCCAATGTTGCTGTGTCACTTGCAAATTACGGACACGACAGCGAATATGTCACGGCGCTTCCCGAAAATGAACTCGGAGACTGTGCGATCGCAGCCTTAAGAAAGTATGGTGTAAAGACAGATAATATCGCAAGATGCGGAGAAAGGCTCGGTATCTATTATCTCGAGAGCGGAAGCTCGGTAAGACCTTCCAAGGTTGTTTATGACAGGGCTCACTCATCAATCTCAACCGCAACCGCAGCCGATTTCGATTTTGACAGGATCTTCGAAGGTGCCGACTGGTTCCATTTTACCGGTATCACTCCCGCGATCTCCGATACCGCAGCCGTTCTTACCGAGGAAGCTCTTAAGGCGGCCAAGAAGCACGGTGTAAAAGTATCATGCGACCTCAACTTCAGAAAGAAGCTCTGGAGTTCGGAGAAGGCACAGAAGGTCATGAAGAACCTTATGCAGTATGTCGATGTCTGCATCGGAAACGAAGAGGATGCAAATCTCGTTCTCGGATATAAGCCCGGCAATACCGATGTTACAAGCGGAGAGCTCGAGCTTGCAGGATATAAGAGTATTTTCGAACAGATGGTGGCTGACTGTAATTTCGAATACTGCATCTCATCACTCAGGGTAAGCCGCAGCGCATCCGATAACGGATGGAGCGCATGCATCTATTCAAGGGATACGAAAGAGTTCTATCACTCCAAGGAATATTCACTTCATCCGATCGTGGACAGAGTCGGCGGAGGTGATTCTTTTGCCGCAGGCGTTATATGCGGACTCCTTGACGGAAAAGACTTCAAAGCGGCTCTCGAATTCGGTGTTGCGGCATCGGCACTCAAGCATACGATACCCGGCGATTTCAACCTCGTAACACGTAAAGAGGTCGAAACACTTGCGGGCGGAGATGCATCCGGAAGAGTGCAGAGATAATTTGACATTGTAAGCATCAGGAAATATAATTTACAAGGCTCATCCTTTTAAGGACGAGCCTGTTTTTAAGAGTAATTTTTTGATGAAAAAAGAAGTCCGTACACCCAATGTTATAAAGATACTTCTGACCATCGCTTTTATCTCGATGGTCATGATCATATTTGTTCAGCAGATGAAGGTTCCTTTCATGCTGGAGGATCTTTATTATGCAAATAATCTGGTCACCGGAGAGCCGCTTCAGACATTCAGTGACATCACGATGAGCATAGGCTGCATCTACTTCTGGAAGGGCGGAAGCCTTATCGCGGGATTCATCCTGCAGCTGATACTGATGGCAGGCGGATATGCCGCTGATATCATAAACATGCTCATGATGATCGGATGTGCATACCTCCTTTTTGCTCAGTCGAGGGCGGCCCATCAGAGGATCTTTTTCTCCGTATTCGCGTTTCTTCTTATGATCGCCCTGAACGCCGATTGGAACAATACTTATTTCAGACAGTTCGGAGCCGTGAATTTCTTTTATCCGTCATTACTCATGCTTCTTGTTCTGAATATACTTTCCGCTATGTTGGATGATCCCGATAAATACAAGGATCTCGGAATGGGCCATATCATCGCGCTTTCCGCCACCGGTTTTGTTGCGGGAGCATGGGCTCCTTCGTACGGCATCATCAGTGCCTGTGCACTCGGAGGAGTCATTCTTCAAAGAGCCCATGTTCAGAAGAATCATAAAAACGGAGGATTGGTCCTTGCACTCTTTTTCTCGGTGATAGGTGTGATCCTTTATATGGTATGCCCCGGAAACTATACGGAAGGTTCCGTAATGCTGACCAAGTATATCGGTGCGGATGTTTATCCTTCCGTTGTGATTGCGCTGCTGGTACTTGCGATCTTCCTTAAGATGGGCGGAAAACTCAGGCCCTCACAGTACCTTCTCTGCGGCGTTATGATGATAAGTGTCGGACTTTCACTTTTCTGCGTCCTCGTGCTTCCCGTTGCGCCCAATGCGGTACTTTTGTGTACGATGCTTCTCGGTATCGCCACATTCGTTTCGCTTTTCAATTCGCTTAACAAGATCGTTGAAAGATACAGGATCTATGCTTACGTGCTCTGTTCGATAGCACTTTTATATGACGTATTTGTGATACTTGAAACGCAGCTTGGAGTAGAGTGATGAGATTACCTTCACTTGAAAAAGAAATACCAAAAGAGCTTTTTGCGAAATTCTGGATCCCGGCAATGAATTCGGTGATGGTCCTGAGTTTCATCTTAAAGTTCTATCAGTTCGGAAGTGACGAGAAGGAATTCAGCCTTGTCGGGGGGCTTTCCGGTGCATTTCTTTTCGCGATCGTCACGCTTATCACGGCTTATATCACGGGTTCGAGGACCATCGGTTCTTATGTCCGTTTCCTGATCATTTACATCGCGTTTGTGCCCCATCTGAAGCTCAGCTATCTTACAAGACTTACGGATCTGTCATACACCTTCCACATAAGGGATCACAGCTTCAGCGCAAAGTGGCAGGGCTCCCTGGCTCTGTGGGCATCCGATGTATCCGAGTACATGAGGATACTTATTCCAATGACCCTTTTGATGCTCGGTGCGACCATACACGATAAATTCCCGAAGTGGTACCGCATACTTCTGATCACTGCCGTGGTGATGGCACTTCTTCTCTATGTGTTCGAGGGAACGGTCAACCTGTTCAAATACGGAATATCGATGATCTTTGTCATCATCATTTCCGACTGCTGGACCAGGATGCGACTCATGGAGGAACGAAAACCGCAGGTAATGGTGCTGTGGGCGGAAATGCTTCTGTTCGCCGCTATGTGGGCAAAGGGACTGACGCTCATAATAAGATGATTCATACGGGATCCCCACGGATCCCGTAATTTTTGAGATACGTTTTAGGAGAATACTGATGGAAGAAGAAAAGAAGGATATCATTCCCGAAGCGGAAGAAAAAACAGTAACCGATTCGGAGACTGCGATGAAAAAAAAGGAAGACAGTGAATTTGTAAAAAAGCTTAAGGGTGGTGTAATTACATCCTGGTTCATCGGATATATGCTGATGGTTCTCGGAAGCCTTCTCGGAAGTGTTGTGGTACAGGCGCCCCTTAAGTTACTCGGACTGCTCACCGACGATCACCCCGTTATTGTGACCGCCGTTACATATCTGGCATTCATCGGTATATGGGTGGCCGTTCTTGTTTTCATCCGCGCTTTCAAGAAGGAAACTCCTTTTCTTGAAAAGATAATCGGTAAGATAAACGTAAAGGCAGTGATCGGATGGATACTCGGTCTTGTGCTTATCGGCGGAATGAATTTTGTATGTATTCTTTTTGCAAAGAATAACGGTGATATCTACCTTTCGCTTTTCGGAGTGGAGATACTTCCTCTGATCTTTCTTTTCATCTCCGTATTTATCCAGTCCGGAGCGGAAGAACTTATCTGCAGGGGATTTATCTACAGAAGGATAGAAAAAACATATAATCCGATTGTTGCAACCATATTCAATTCACTTCTTTTTGCGCTGATACATGCGGCAAATCCCGGGGTTACGATGCTGTCCCTTTTGAACGTATTCCTTTGCGGCGTTATGTTCTCACTGGTCATCTATTACACCGACAGTATGGCTTTTGCAATGGCCGGACATGCGGGATGGAATTTCTGCCAGAGCATTATTTTCGGTCTTCCCAACAGCGGACAGGTATTCCCTTATTCGATCTTTAAACTTGATGCATCGACGGCAAGGGATTCATTTTTCTACAATGTCGGATTCGGCGTAGAGGGCACCGCACTTGCCGTTATCATGCTTGCGGTAGCCTGTGTTGTGATCATCATCCTCGGTCAGATGAAGGTTTTAAAAAGGCCCGAAAACATCAAACCGCTGATCTGAAAAAATAAATAAAATTATTTGTTGACAAGTAGGTATATTTCTGATAAATTATCTACTGTTCGCGGAAGTGTTGGAATTGGTAGACAAGCAAGATTAAGGTTCTTGTGGCTGTTAGGTCGTGCGGGTTCAAGTCCCGCCTTCCGCATCCAAAACAAAAACCCCTAGGCTAAAGCCTAGGGGTTTTTGTTTTGACCCGCAACGGGTCCTTTGGACCCGACGGGTTCATATCTCGCGGCACCGGGGAGTGCCACTCGGTCGGCGCAATTCTGACGTCCACCGGGTCTTCACTTCGTTTCGGTCCGCGCAGAACTAACGTCCACAGGACGTTATGCGCCCTCATGCGCCCCGCCTTCCGCAAAAGTGATAAAACTTAATGTTAAGCAATTTTTATCTGATTAAGCTATAATGATGTAAAAGGGGGAATTTCAGAAAGGCGGTCAGATATGCTTATAGGAAATATTATTAATCTTGTTAATGTATTTTACATCATTTTATCCGTCATTGTTATTTACATATCTGCTGTGAATAAAAAAAGGAGAGTCAGTATCTCTCTTTTGTACATAAGTTTTTTAATTTTGATCTTTTGGTATCTGATTGCTTATTATATTCCGGGTGAATTGTGGATTCCCGGCGACAGGGATTCCATAGGCATATATATACTTGTGTTTTTGGCGGGCATCATTTATTTGATCTCTCTTATCATCAATGCGGTTAAGGTGATAAAACTGCCTATGCAGGAAAAACCCGAAAGAAAAGAAATATTGTCTATTGCTTTAACTTTTCTGGTAGTGTTTGCACTTCCGGCAGCTATAGTATTATTCGGAATCTTAGGACAATACTATATGATCAGGAACAGTGATGCCGTTGTGATCATTTGTTCCAGACGTGACACAGATTCTATTGTGGGGTTATTTGATAATGAATCACTTGGTTTTGTGATCAAAGGAGATAACGTGCACAGATTTGACCTTTATCTGGTTGGCGGCATCCAAAAAATCCTTGATGATGATATGGTCAAGGCAGATGGTACCGATGGCATTTTTAAAACCGAACCGGGAGAGTACAGAGTTATTGCGAGAGATGAGTACATTCGCATTATGCGCGGAGATGAACTGATATATGATTATGATACGACTTTTGGAAACTATTACAATAACGAAGTAAGGGAAAGTTATTACAGGCAATGATGATTTCGTAATGTGATCCGATCCGGTAACACAAGAGATACGTAAATGATGTCCGATAAACGCAAAACCATATATCTGATCATAGTGTTTCTGTTTCTCATTATCGTTTTCGTGGTACTGCTGAAGATAAGGGAATCGCATTTTGAACAGGCATCGGGATCCGCTGCTCAGGATACGGTCAGTATGCAGGACGGAAATGATGTTGCGGATACCTTGTCGGACTTTGACAATAACTCTGTAACGGAAACGGTGACTGTAGAGAATGATAATACCGTTTCCGAAGACGAGGCCGAACAGAATATTCCGGGCGATGTATGGAAAGCTGCATTTGAGATATACGAAAAGAAGTGCGATGCGGAGGCGACGGTTGAAGAAGTAAAACCGCTATTAACCGGTATTGCGGAAAGCGAGGCGGAACTCGATGCCGATCTTAAGGCGACGGAAGCTTTGTTCTCATACTGGGATGCGGCAAACGAAAAAGATTTCGTCAACAGTGAGATACCGGATGATCTCCCCGACGACAACAGTCTCTGTATCGTAATACTTGGCTATTCCCTTTCTCCTTATGGCGAGGTGAGGGATGAACTGATGACCCGCCTGGATTCCGGAATCGAAGTTGCGAAAGAATATCCCAACGCATATATTCTGGTCACCGGCGGAGGGACGGCCCTGCTTGCGCCCACGCTCAAAGAAGCCGACAAAATGGCGGAATACCTTACAGAGAAAGGCATTGATCCGTCGAGGATCATTGTGGAGAATGCTTCCCTTTCCACTTCGGAAAACGCGGTATATTCTGAAAGACTCTTAAGAACCGGTTATCCCGAAATAAAGGATATAATAATAGTGACCAGTGACTATCATGTGCCCATGGCGTGTCACATATTCGAAGGTTGGTTCATAATGGTGAATTCGGATCTCAGGGTTATTTCAAACTATGCCTGCAATCCCCACAATCCCACAGTTTTCAGAACAAAAGATCAGGTTTACTGGATGGAGGAGCTGCTTTACTTTTTATGACCTCCGGAGGAGGGGAAAACTGCCGGATAAGATGACAAAATAAGTTTATGGATCTTTTAGGGATGGCTTTTGAAAAAAAGCCATCTTTTATTGTTTAATACTGGGTTTTGTTATATAATTAACGGTGATTTTTTTATAGAGAAAGGAGCCGATTTATGGCACTGCTTGAAGATTGGAGAACACTCGCATATAACGAAAAGGCTGACAGAGGACAGATGCAGAAACTCTGGGCTGATTATTTTGCTAAAGAGAAGGATGTTTACGCTGAACTTCTCAAGAACCCCGATGAAGAGGTAAAAGGAACCGTTAAGGAGCTTGCCGACAAGTTCGGTATGGATCTTAAGTTCATGACCGGTTTCCTTGACGGAATAAACGATTCGCTCAAAACTCCCAATCCCATCGAGGAGATGACCGAGGATACCGAGGTTTCACTCGCATTCGATAAGGAGCTTCTTTACAAGAACATGGTAGGCGCAGGTGCCGACTGGCTTTACGGCCTTCCCGAGTGGGAAGCTATCTTCGATGAGGATAAGCGCAAGGAGCTTTATCACGAGCAGAAGGTTGCCGGAACCGTAAAGCGCGAAGGCAAGAAGGTTTATCCCAACGATCCCTGCCCCTGCGGAAGCGGCAAGAAGTACAAGAAGTGCTGCGGAAAGGCATGATATGAGAGAAAAGAAGACGGATGAGACCGCCTCAAACGAAAAGAGGAGTGAACGCAGGAAATTCAAGCCCACGGCCGCATTTTACGGACTGATCTGTGTGATCATAGGCATCATCGATCTGGTCAATCCCGAGAGAATGCTTAACATCATCGCCTATGCACTCGGCATTTCGGCGATAGTATGCGGACTTGTTTTCATCATCGTTTACATGGCCAGGGACGTTAAGTATAACCTTAACAACAACGATTTCCTCAGCGGACTTATCGCCGTGGTCGTCGGCATCGTTATACTTATCAAGTGGCAGCAGTTCATGGAGCTTCTGCCCATCGTTCTCGGAGTTCTCATCATCGTCAGCGGATGCATCAAGCTTCAGGATGCGATAGATCTCAAGAAACTCGATCATCCCGCATTTGTGATGATATTGGTCATTGCACTGGTGTTCATTGTTTTCGGTGCGGTACTTGTTGCAAACCCGTTCAAGAGTGAGATCATCCTGATGAGGATCATCGGAGTATCGCTCGTGATTGCGGGAATGACCGATCTGTTCACTTACCTTTTCTACGAAGGTATCAGAAAAACACATCAGCCCGATGCCATAGAGACAACCTATGAAGAAGCTGATGATAAGGCAGATGAAAAGAAATAAAAGAAAGGCACCCAGATGAAAAAACTTGAAGAGTACGTAACAACTATTCCTGATTTTCCCGAAAAAGGCATAATGTTCCGTGACATCACATCCGTGCTTCAGGATGCGGACGGTTTAAAGCTTGCTATCGACACCATGCAGGATAAGATAAAGGATCTCGATTTTGATGTCGTTGTAGGTCCTGAATCAAGAGGTTTCATTTTCGGAATGCCCATTGCATATAACCTGCATAAGCCTTTTGTGCTTATCAGAAAGAAGGGTAAGCTCCCCAGGGAGACCGTGGAGAAAACCTACGATCTCGAATACGGTACCGCTACAATCGAGATGCACAAGGATTCCATCAAGCCCGGACAGAAGGTTCTCATTGTAGATGACCTTATTGCTACCGGCGGAACCACACAGGCAATGATCGATATGATCGAAGGCCTCGGCGGTAAGGTTGTCGGAATTGCAGTGGTCATGGAACTTGCAGGCCTTAAGGGAAGAGAAAAGCTCGCAGGTTACAGACTCGATTCATGTATCATCTATCCCGGAGCATAAGCTGCGGGAGAATATATATTTTTTCAATGTTGCGGATATGAAGGATATTAACGACACTAAAGATTGTGCC
>JAEEGK010026021.1_pt1 | contig 11949 bp, 8 predicted proteins | sample 8958771 | NCBI WGS metagenome assembly JAEEGK01 (sample SAMN16246547, study PRJNA631951) | gut metagenome | biome: gut microbiome; feature: rumen; material: SC-attached | host: Bos | place: Iran: Karaj | collected 2018-10 | reverse complement strand
GAGCCTGACTACGACCGTCTGCTGGCACCGGCAGGACTGTGCATTGATAAGGCCAACTGGATGATCCGTTGTGTGGAAAACCCTGATGCGTCACAACTGGCCTTCCAAAAAAGTATGGGACTTTAATTTGATATCGATATGAAAAGAGCGGCATTACTACTGGCTGGCGCTTCGGGCCTGATACCAGCAATCCGCCCATGCTCGAAGGCAAGCCGATGGGCTTCAACCTCGCGAACCTGCGCGACAGGGTGCAGACCCTAATACTCTAAATCACATGCATATCTTTTAGCTTTGAATCAGGTTTTTCCAAACTTACACGTACAGTCCAGCCTTTATATTCGCCAACTTCTACAGACATGCTCAATGCTTTTAGAAATTCTGCACTTTTGATGATTTGATCTAATAGTTCTTGATTAAATTCCATATGCTTTAATGTTTGTGCCTTGGCCTCGTTGCTGCGGGCCACTACGCAACCGTCGTTGTTCGATATAGATCATTCATATTGTTTGGCTGCAAAGGTAAGAAGAAAACTTCAAAAAAGCAAATTATCCTCAAATAAATTGTTCATTTAGTCATTTAGTCATTTAGTCAATTGGTTTTTGAAAATGGAATAATTAGTCATTTAGAATATAATATATTAATATATATATTATAATATATATATTAATATATTATATTTATAGATTTGTGAATGACCGATTGGATTTAGCAAATGACTAAATGACTAAAACTAAAGATAAGGGAATATGAATTTATTTTACACACAAAACCTCAATTGTTCGCTGCCAATTTAAACATAAAGTAAATCCGAAGTTTAGTCTAAGTAAAGCCTGATTTTACGAAAACTAAAGTCGGAGTTTAGTCTAAGTAAAGTCGGAAGCGCGGAAATAGCCTAAAAAAGGCAGCTCAAGGCTGCCCGAGGTGTTGGTAAATAATGTTTACTTCTGCAGGGAGGAAGGTGCGACGCCGGAGTCTTGTCAGGTGCTCGAGATCGGGTTCTTCACTCAGCAGAGATTTGAGTTTGAGCCAGGCTGAGCGTGGCTGGATGTAGGGAAAATAACGTTGGGCGAGCTCCATTCTGCCCATTGAAGAAAGATGATTGACCATCGAAAATGAGTTTTAATAGTTAAACATGTTTGATGGTACAAAGGTACAAAAAAAACTTGAGATATGCAAGAAAACGACAAATATTTTACTAACGACAAATATGATTTAATAAACGACAACTTTGACAACTTAGACAACTTTTTTCTGGCAGCACTGCTGCCTATGGCGACATGTTTGTCGCCCCGTAAATGTTGTCTTTGTTGTCATAGTTGTCGTAAAAATCAAGCCCTCAGTTGTCGAAAGTTCATATAACTTCATAGAAGGTGATTCGTAATGAATAAATGCTTGCATAATTAAAAATAAATGATTAATTTTGCAAAGTGATTCGGAAGAGAGGAACGCAGTGCGCAGGCGGGAGGCTCGGAAGGGTTGCAAAAGAGAATTTTTAAAGCTTATGTTTAATTAAAAAAAAGAAAGGAACAAAAGAAATGGCAAGATCAAACATTCCAATGGTAATTAACCTGCGTCAGAACACCAATGACACCAGCACTGCTTACGGCAAGTGGTTCGCTGAAGTAGACTCGAAGGAGCCTCTGAACCTGAAGGGTTTCGCCAAGCACATGACCGGTCACGGCAAGATTGCCGACTACCAGATGTGCGTGCTGGTGCTGGGTCAGGTCGTCGACTGTATGAGCGAGCTGCTGGCACAGGGTCAGCCCGTGAAGCTCGACGGTCTGGGAACGTTCTCACCGAGCGTCGACGGACAAAAGCTGGGTAAGGACACCCTGGCAAAGGCCGTGGAGGCCGGTGCCGATTCGATGATCAACGGCATCAAGATCAACTTCACGCCGGAGAACATCAAGGGTGAGAAACTCACCAGCCGAGCCTTCAAGGAACAGTGTGTGTTCGAGCTCGGGTACGTCGTGGAGAGTGAGGTGCGCATGGTCGGTGGCAAGGAGCGCCGCGTGCAGAAGAAGACACCGATCAGCTACCTGCTGGCACCTGCAGCTGACGGCAACGGCGGTGGCAGCAACGGCGGTTCTTCGCAGAACGGAGGCACCCAGAACGGTGGAACCTCTGGCGGCGGTTCTCAGTCTACAGCACTGGCTTCGCCGACAATCAGCGGTACGACTCCGTTTGCTGAGACCACCTCGGTGAGCATCAGCGGCCCTGCTGGCGCAGAGATCCGTTACACCACCGATGGCTCGACACCTACGGCTGAGAGCACGCTCTACAGCGAGGCATTCACCCTGAGCGACACGGCTACCGTGAAGGCTATCGCCATCAAGGACGGTGAGTCGAGTGAGGTTGCAAGCAAGCTGTTCACCAAGGGTGAAGGTGGTGACGAAATGGACCAAAACTAAGGTAATCTCTTCCCCTCCTGAGTTCTTGCGTCCCTACGGTAGCAAGCGGCATAGCCGAGCGAGGAGGGGTTAGGGGTGGTCTGAACCGCCTCAGACAATACGATGGTTCAGACCCCCTCTAGCTCCCCCTAACTTAGGGGGAGAAACAGATACTCAAATCGCAGAGATAACGATGAGTTATGAAGAAGCGTTTCATTGAGATTGCGGTGAAGGTCGTAGTAGCCGCGCTCACAGCATTTCTGACAGCCATCACAACGACGAGCTGCATGGGGTACGGGCCAATTGCGCTCTAAGGAGCGCGGCGAATCACAGGGGACAGTCCCCCAGTGCGATAAGTCGCACAGATGGGACAGTCCCCATGATTCACCCGGAGCGCAGAAAACGACGAGAGGACTGACAGATGTCAGCCCTCTTTTTACATAATGGAGACTATGTACTCAAAACCATCAATTGTCCCCAAACTTTAATTATAAAGGGTTATAGGCGGAGGCCGAAGAAGGCGCGGGCGCGCCATTTGTTCTGGTTGACGATGACGACCTCGTCGTCGAAGACGGAGTTGTTCATCACCAGCGTGGCTCCGGCGAAGTAACGGGGCGAGAAGTTATAGACCACCGCAGCGCGCTCGTTGAAGATCATATTGAAGCGCATGTGCTTCGCCTCCCGCTCTTCGTTGTTCACGGTCAGCTTGTTGTAGTTGTAAACGACGAAGGTGGGCAGTAAGGAGAGGTGCAGCAGCCACTTCTGACCGAGGACAAGGTTGTATCCATAGCCGCCACCGATGCCCACGTGACCCAAACGGATCTGCACTTCGGGTGATTTCGGACTTCTGGCCTTTAAGTCGTCGGTGGTCTCGATGCTGCCACCCTGAAAACTAATGCCCGCCAGCCATGAACCTGCGGAACGCCGTTGGATGTAACTCTGTGTAAAGGCGGCAGGGTAGGAGAAACGACGGTGGTTGAAGGTGTAGTAGCCCACGAGGTTCACCACTTTCATCTTCGCGTCGCCTGACTCCATACTGTAGAAGTTTCCCATCCGCTCAATATCGCCCGACAGCGATTCTGCCCGCTGGTAACTGAAGTCGAGGCTCAGGCGGCTGCTATAGTAGTTCAGATTGAACTCATAGTCCTTATAGACTCCGCTCAGCTTCGCTGGATTGATGGCCACGGCGGCAGAGAGGCCCCGATAGGTGGCAGCAATGCTCACGGTGGTCTTGTGGCTGGTGCTGAGGTCGGCTTTTGAATGGATACCGTTTTCCTCTGCTTTGGCGTGGATGGTGTTGCCCGTCTGGTTCAGCCTCACCTTCAGCGTCCACCGCCCCTCAGGCCTGATGACGTAGTTTGTGTCGTAGGGCGTGCGGTAATAGCGGGCGGTGAGGGCACTGTCCAGCTTCGCCTTCTTCTGCTGGTAACGGCTCTGGGCATACACTGGCAGAATCATCGCCATCGCAAGGGCCATCATTATAAACTTCTTCATATCGGGGCAAAGTTACAAAAAATCTGCGAAAGTGCAAGACTTTCGCAGATATTTTTTTAATCCTGGCCTGTGGCCTGACGGTATTCCAGCTGCTTGGTCTGGAAGTCGGCGTAGGCGTCGGTATAGCGGTCGCGTGACTGCTGGAACTGCTCCTGAGCCAGAAGCAGATCGCTCATCTTGGTCTGTCCCACGCGGTAATAACTCTTGTTCAGGCGCAGGTTCTCCTCTGCCTGGGTGATGGCATCGCGGGCAATGAGCAGCTTCTTGTGGCTGGTCTCAACAGCCGACCATGCACTGTTCATACGGATGATGAGCTTCTGACTGTTGTCCTGAAGCTGTTCCTCGGCATCTGCGAGGGCGAGCTTCCGCTTCTTGATGTTATGGCTCCCGCTCCACCAGTCGCTGATGGGCACGATGACGGTGGCAAACAGCATGCCGTTGCTATCGCCGCCCAGGAAGTCGTTATAACCATAACTGGCACCAACGCCCACAGTAGGCAGATTCTTACCGACCGTCATGTTGCGCTGGATGCGCTTGCTCTCAACGTTCTTCTCCAACAGACGGTACTGGGGTGTGGCTGCGAGCGCCGAATGATGATCCTGCCGCAGGGTCGCGGGGAGCTCAGGAACGACATCGAAGCCGAAACCTTCGGGCAGACTGACATCGATGGTTTCATTAGACTTGCCCACGTGCTGTGCCAGAAGCTCCATGATGGTGTTGAGACCGTTCTCCACCTCTAAGGTAGTGCTCTCCACCTCGCCCTTACGAAGCTGCACCTGCAACAGATCGTTGCGGTTAACGGCTCCCACGCGTACCATATTATTAACATCCTTCTCCAGCTCTACCAGCATCTCATGGACGGTGCCGAGCGTCAGCAGTTTCTCCTTCAGGGAGACAATCTGCCAGTAGTATTGCTCGGTGGTCAGCTCCACCTGGTCCTCAGAGGCCTCCAGCTGTATCTCGCTGGCCTGAACGCCAACCTTCGCCAATTTGTTGCCATTGATGATCTGGCCACCCATGAACACAGGCTGCAGGGCCGTAATGGACCCATAGATTCCACTCTTGATCATGCTGATGTTGGAGGGTATGAGACCCTGGGGAATCATGGCGGCGAGTACGTCTGGCAGTTCGATGTCAACGTCTATCAGATATTTGTTGCTCGTGAATCCTAAGCCCAAAGCCGACAGACGGGGGAAGTAGTTGGTGAAGGCCGACTTCTTCTGCTCCTGCGACTGCTGGATGCTGTTACGGGCAGAGCGGAGGCTGTAGTTGTTGTCGACGGCCAGCTGCTTCAACTGCTCCAAGGTATAGGTCTGCGCTACGCTAAATGATAAATGACAAATGATAAATGATAAACTTATCAGAAGTCTCTTGCTTATCTTAGTAATCATAATTCTCAATTTTCAATTCTCAATTCTCAATTATTTTTCGCTTTTTCCCATCACCTTCCAGTAGGCTATCGGCATGATGGTGAGGATGAAGAACATGGTGATGAGTGCGCCATAGCAGATGACACAGCCCATCGGCGACCACAGGCCCGAGCCTCCGAACACCATCGGCACCACACCCATCGAGGCGGCAGCCGACGTGAGGAAGATAGGACGCATACGGCGCTCAGCAGCCACGTGGATGGCATCCTTCAGCGAGAGGTGCTCCAGCTCGCGCACCTCCGCCGCATAGTCGAAGAGGATGACGCCGTTTCGCACAAGGATACCCATCAGCGACACGAAGCCGAGGACGGCGGTCAGAGATACGGGCACGCCGCCGAGGAGGATACCCATTGCCGTACCGAAGACGCACAGCGACAGGCATACCATGATGAGCACGGCCTCGCTGACATTCTTGAAGTGCCACAACAGCACGAAGAAGATGATGGCAATCGAGATAATCAGGGCACTGATAATCTTCGGCGTGGTCTCGTTGTCATCTTCATATTGACCGCCAATTTCCATCTGCATATCTTCGGGCAGCTGGAAAGTCTCTAAGAACTTCATGATATCATTCGTGACAAAGCCCACATTCTTGTCGCGGGCCACCTCGGCCATCACCGTCACGGTGCGCAGACCGTTGCGGTGGCATATCTGGCCGTACTGCCAGGTGGGAACAACCTCTGCAAACTGGCGCAAAGGTACGCTGGGCATGAAACTACCACTCTTAGCCACACTCCTCAATTCATTAAGATCAGTGGGGAGGGCAGCAGAGATACCAATCGGTATCAACTCGTCCTTCACATCCTGCTTCGTAGCCTGGTCAGCATCCTCGGTCTTCATCTTCACGTTGATGTCGTAGTCACCCTCCCAAGCCGTACTGACAGTAAGACCCTCACCATAGCGGAAGGCCATCTGCAGTTCTACGTCCTCATTGGTGATACCTAAGCGCGAGGCTTTCTCGTCGTCGATCTTGATACGGGTGGTAGAGAGCGGCTCCAGCATGTTACTGCGCACCAGCATCAGTTCGGGCATCCGGCGCATGATGCCTACCAGACTGTCACTGTAGTGTGCCAGCTGCTCCAGGTTGTCGCTCTTCAGGCGTATTTCCACGGGTACGGCCACGGAAGAATAGCTCAACTGCTTGATCTTGACGTATGCCTCAGGGAAATAGTTCGTATAGGCATCGGTACATTCATCCACCAGACGTTCGGTGGTCTTGTTGTCCGCGGTGTTCACAATGAACTGGGCGTAGTTCTCGCCGGCAATCTGTGGCGCATAGGCCGTATGGAAACGCGGCGAGGCACAGCCCTTGAACGAGGCAATGCTCACGACGCCCTCCTTCTTGGCAATCATGTGCTCCAAGGAGTCGGCTACCACGGAGGTGCGCTCGATACCCGTACCGACGGGCAGGTAGATCTCTACGGCAAACTGGTTACGGTCGGCGTATGGCATCATGCGCTGCGGCAGCTGGGCGAAGATCCAGGCGCCTAAGACCACGCTGGCTACACCGCCGGCAATAGTCAGCCAGGGATGATCGAAACACTTGGCCAGGAGCTTCCGGTAGTACTTGTCGAGAACGTCGAGCAGGTTGAAGGGCTTCTTGCCGTCTGCGCGCGTCTTCGTCTCCATGGGTTTGCGGATGAAGAAGTACTGCAGGATGGGCAGTAGCGTCTGGGCGATGATCATCGAGGCGAAGAGTACGATGGAGATGGCCCAGGGGAACGAGAGCAGGAAGTCGTGGAACTGTCCCTCCATCACGATGAGGAAGGGGAAGAACGTCACTGAGATACACAGTGTGGCGGTGAAGATGGACTTCAGGAAGTGGACGGTGGCATCGATAGAAGCCTGCCAGCGTGTCTTTCCCTCGGCCATCATCTCTAAGTAGGAGTCGATGATCACGATGGAGTCATCGACGATCATGCCTAGCGTCACAATCAGGGCGGCCAGCGTCACCGTGTTCAGCTCGATGTTGAACATATAGAACAGTCCCAGCGAGACAAAGATGGTGATGGGCATCGTGCCTGCAGCCACGGCGGCCACACGGAATGGCATGATCAGCACCACCACGAGGATAACCGTAAAGATGGCGATCATCAGTTCGTGGAGGAAGTTCTCAATCGAGTCGTCCACCACCTTGGCCTGGTCGGTAATGGCGTTCAGTTGCACGTCGTCAGGGATGTGCTGCTTGAAGTTGGCCAGCTTCTTGTGGATGGCCTTACCCATGCTTGACACGTCCTGTCCTTTCTTGATTTCCACCGACAGCAGGATACAGCGTGTACCGTTGTTGGTGATATATTTGGTCATGCTCGGATATTCGCGCTTCACCGTGGCCACATCCTTCAGGCGTACATTATTACCCTTGCTGTCAATATAGATCAGGGTGTTCTCAACGTCGTAGATCTTGTTGAGGGCGTGATCCACATAGATGGGCGACTTGTAGTCATTGTTTTTCACACGTCCGGCAGTGGTCACAAAACCCTTGCCTCTCAGTATCTGGGCAATCGTCAGGTAGTTGATGCCGTAGTGTGACAGCTTGTCCGAGTTCAGATAGATACTGATCTGGTCGTGTTGCAGTCCGAAGACACTCATCTTACCCACGCTGGGAATCATGCGCAGCGAGTCAATGAGCGAGTTCATGTAGTCGTTCAGTTCGCGATAGGTCTTATCCTTCGACTCCATAGCCAGCAGCAAGGCCGAAGTGTCGCCGAAGTCGTCGTTCACCTGGATGGCCAGCACACCGTCGGGCAGTTCGTTCTTGAATCCCTGCACGCCGTGCTTGAACTTGCTCCAGAACTCATCCTTGTTGTTCAGTTCGTCGTTGAGTTCCACCTGGATGATGCTCAGGCCATCTTTCGAATACGATACTGTCTTCTCCTTCTTCACCTCTTTATAGGTAAAGATGTATTTCTCCAACGGTTTCGTCACCTGCTCTTCCATCTCCTGGGTGTTCACGCCAGGATAGACGGCAACCACGATGCCCTGACGGATGGTGAAGTCGGGGAACTCGTTCTTGTTGATGTTCGCGAGGCCATAGATGCCCAGAGCCACAAAGCAGCTCACGAGCAATATGATGATCTGCCGGTAGTGCATCGACCACTCCTGCAGCGACATCTTCTTTTCTTTGTTCTCTTCCATAATTGTCAATTATCCATTATCAATTGTCAATTATCCATTATTTAACGATCTCCACGCTCATGCCGTTGCTCACCTTCTGCTGTCCGGCTACGATGATCTGGTCGCCGTCAGAGAGTCCGCCGCTGACTTGAGCGCCCTGGGCTGTCTCATTGCTGATAAAGATCTGACGCTTCACAGCCTTGCCGCCGTTGACCACCCATACAAAGGTCTTGTTGTCTGAGTCAAGCTGCACGAGGTTGGCGGGGATAAACACGCCTGTCGTGCCCTGCATATAGTTGGTGAATGCCTGACAGATCATGCCCGGCAGCAACTGTCCCTCGTGATTGTTGATGGTGGCCTTCACCTCGTAGGTACGTGAACGGGGATCGGCACTCACGCCACGCTCCGTGACATTGCCGGAGAACTGGCGGTTGCCCAAGGCAGGCACGATGATCTTCATCGACGAACCCTTCTTGATGCGCTGCACGTCATCCTCAGGCACTGAGATCTTCACCTTCACACTGCCGATGCTCACCAGTTTCACGACAGACATCCCCGGTGCGGCAATCTGTCCCACCTCGGCATTCTTCTCAGCGATATATCCGCTGAAGGGAGCGTAGAGCTTCGTGTCGGTCAGTGTCTTCTTGGCCATTGCCTCTGAGGCCACGGCTGTCTTCAACTGGTTCTCGACGGCGATCCACTGCATCTCAGGCAGCGAACCGTCATCGTGCAGTTCCTTCATACGGTTGTACGTGTCCTGAGCCTGCTCCAACGCGGTCTTGCTGATGGTGTAAGCATTCTGCATCGTTGTGGGATCAAGCTCGGCAATCAGCTGTCCTGCACCCACGGTCTGTCCTTCGTTGATGTAAATACGTTTGATAGTACCCGAAGTGGCAAACGACAGCGAAGCGCCACTCTGCTCCTCGATGGTACCCGAGAAACCCTGTTCGCCATTCACTGCCTCAGCCTGAATCTGCTGCACTTTCACTCTTACCGTCTGCTCAGCAGCGGCCTGTTTCTTCTCTCCGCAGCTGCACAGCGCCATCAGCGCCCCTGCAGCCATCATGAAATGTACTTTTTTCATTTTCGTGTTATGATTTATTTTTTTTATATGTATCTCCGTGTAATTCCGTGTTACTCCGATGCTAGAACTCATATCCGAGGTTTAGATAGAAGTACGGCTCCTTCGTGCGGTTGCTGTAGCCGACGGTGGCGCCAACGGGACCGAACATCGTGTTATAGTAGAAAGCCCCCTGTACGCCGAGCAGCGTGCTATAGTCGAAAAGCTCCTTCAATTTGGGAGCCTTCTGGGCAGCGGCTATGCGGAGCAGGATATAGGCCTTGGTGCCGATGCGCTCCTGCGCCTGCAGCTGTGCAGCCACGAACTGCTTCTCCACATATTCCATATTACCAACGCCTGCGAAGGGCATCTGCTGCTCCACGTAGTGTCCGAAAAAGTCGCCGCCGATGGTGTTGCCGAAGACGGGTGGCACCACGTCGCCTAAGAGCAGACGGCCGTAGATCATCGGCTGGAGGGTGAAGCGCTGGCCCATGGTGAACGACATGCGCCAGTTGGCACTCACGTCACTCATACCTGTCTGACCGTCGAGTTTGGCGAAGTTATCCGTCAGGTAGGCATATTCTGCGTTGAACCTTGCACCACGGGTGGGGAAGTACCAACTGTCCTCGGTGTTGAATTTCAGACGGGCACGGTAACTGAAGAAGTGCTCGTTCCCTAACTCCACCTGGGCCGAAGTCTCCGAGCCGAGTTTACTGCGGTAGTGCATGTAGTCCCAGCGCACGCCTATCTGCAGGTTGAAATGGCGGAGGTCGAAGTTGAAGGGTGTCAGTTCGGCCTGCGACTGGTTGTAACGGATGTTCCAGTCACGGTCGCCCTCCACATATACGTCAATGTCATTACGATAGAACGAATAGGTGAACTTCGGACGTGTGAAACTGCGCGGATGGACCGTGAACTCACCACGGGCCATCATGCGCTTGCCCAGTCTGAGAGTGATCTCCGTATTCGTAGGCACAGCAGTCTTCAGCGGGATGTCGAGTCCTAACTGCACGGCAGCGTATTCCTCCGTGTCGAAACGGAAACCGGCGTGGAACTGCACTGACTTGCGGTTACCAGCCGAGAGGACAACACGCACACCGTCGGCATTGGTCCAAAGAGAGTCTACCTCGTCATAGATGCCGTGGATCTTCCGTGTGGCACCAGTTCCCAATTTCACAGGCACCAAGTGGCATTCAGCCGTCTGGTAGAACAGATCCATACGCATCGAGGTGGTCAGCTCCTGCTGCAGCTTCGAATCGATGCTGTCGGTGCGGTTCAAGTGGAACTTCTGGCGGAGGAACTTCTCGTCCTGCGGCGTCATATTCTCAAACGCGATGTCGATGATGCGATGCTTTTCGGTCATCACCTCCGGGCGCAGCGGATGCAGAATCTGGGGACGGAATGTGTCGTCGATGCCGATGCGCTGCTTCAGGGCGATGATTTCGTCCCAGTGGCGCATGGCCTCCTCCTCACCACGGCGCACCAGGGTGTCGATGGCTGCCAGCGAGAAACTGGCGGCGTTGTAGCCCTTCGTGTCCACAGACAGATGCAGGTCGGTGATAGCGAGGTTCTCGTCGAGTTTGTTCTTACAGTTCACGTCCACGATCTGGCTGATGATGCTCATTGTGCCACCCATGTCCTCGGCCGTCTTCGGCGCACCTTGCACCGTCACGCCGATGATGATGTCGGCTCCCATCTCACGGGCGAGGTCTGCCGGATAGTTGTTCTTCAGACCACCGTCCACCAGCACCTTGTCACCCAGTCTCACAGGCGAGAAGGCAGCGGGGATGGCCATCGAGGCGCGCATAGCCTGTGGCAGCCGTCCGCTGTGGAAGTCCACCTCGTCGTTGGTGATGATGTCCGTCGCTGCACAGGCGAAGGGGATGGGCAGGTCGCGCGTGAAGTCGAGCGAATCGGTAAAGCCCACGCAGAGCTGATTGAAGAGTTCTGCCAGGTTCTTACCCTTGATGATACCGCCCGCATTCACATCCTTCTTGCCGATGGTCATACCTGTCGTAAAGAAATAGGTGTTCTGCTTCTTCCAGTCGCTGAGGCTCTGGTTGCGCAAGTCCTCCTTGTCGGTGATCACGTAGCTCCAGTCCTGCACCCTCACCATCGAGTCCAGAGAGTTGGCGTTGTAGCCGATGGCATAGAGGCCGCCGACGATGCTACCCATCGACGTACCGGTGACGATATCCACGGGGATGCCCGCCTTCTCCAACACCTTCAGCACGCCGATATGTGCCATACCCTTCGCGCCGCCGCCGCTCAACACGACGCCGACCTTCTTCCTTTCCTTTTTGCATTGTGCATGATGCATTTTGCACTGTGCACTATCCATTTTGCATTGTGCACTATCCATTGCGCATTGCGCTTTCACCATGCTGCACATCATCGCAGCCATCAATATCAATACTATCTTTTTCATTGCGGTAGCAAATTTTTCACTTTTCACTGTTCA
>JAEEGK010026017.1_pt1 | contig 11951 bp, 6 predicted proteins | sample 8958771 | NCBI WGS metagenome assembly JAEEGK01 (sample SAMN16246547, study PRJNA631951) | gut metagenome | biome: gut microbiome; feature: rumen; material: SC-attached | host: Bos | place: Iran: Karaj | collected 2018-10 | reverse complement strand
TACTTCTCCTGTATGAATTATCTTTGCTTGAAATACTATCCCAAATGAACCATTACCACATACTCTTTCTACTTTATATAAATAATCTGAATTCTTATTGTTCACATGATGATTGTTTTCTTCCATTTTTTAAATTTAAATTATATATTTTTAAGTATTAGATTCTTTTTTATTTATTTTTTTTGGAGAAATTATTTTATAAAAATATTTATTATATGATTTTAATTTTTGTTTAATATTTAAAAATTTTTTCTTTTTTTACCTAATAATATATATCTATTTTTAATTATATTTATAGAAATATTTGATTCATTACATAAAGAAAATAAATTGCATATATTATTATTATGAAATAACAATTTTTTTGTGTTTATTTTTTTTCTGTGAATAATTGTATTTTTTTTATTCTTTTTTCTGATTAAGTTCATCATTATTTTTCTTTTTTTCCTTTCTGATGAAGTTATATATTCTGAGATTTTTTTAGATTTATTTTTAATGTACTTTAATGTGCGAATTATCTTTTTAAATTTATTCAAATCTTTTTCATATTTTTTCGTTTTACAATTTAATTTATTCTTTTCCAAAGTTTCACTTTTATATAATAAATTATTTTGGTATTTCCAATCTGATAACTCATTAGAATTCAATTTTAAATTATTTGAAAAATATATATTGTCAGCTTCTTCGTTTTCATTTTCTTGAAAAGAAATAAAGTGAGATACAGATTCAGAGACATCAAAGTATTTAGCATCACAATCATTTTCATAGTCAAAATCAAAAAACCAAAATTCCATTTACTTTAAAAAATTTATAATCGATGATATTTTTTATATCATATTTTTTTTAATTCTAAAAAAAAGCTTTAAATATATAAAAAAATTTTGGAGAATTAAAAATAAATGAATAAATTATAACATAAAAAATATAAAAAAAATATATTTAAGAATTTCCAATTAAATATTCTTCAAAATCATCAATATCATCATCTTCTTTTTTTTTATTAAATTTATTATCTTTATTCATTTCTTTATCATCAACTTTATTATTTTTATTATTGATTTTACTTAATATAATATTAGTAATATTTAATTTACTTTCATCATTATCACCTTTATCATCATTTTCACTTTTTTCATCTTCTTTATCTTCAATATTTAAAATAGAAATATCATTTCTTTCATTTTCTTCTATTTTATCCCATAATCTTTGATAACATTTTAATTTAGGATTATTAAAATGAATATATGGATCTTCTGAATTTAATATTGTTCCACAAATATAACAAAAATGAATTTGTGGATTACACATTACACAAGTCATATGATTACATCCATTTGTTTTTTCATATGGGGTATTACAAATTGGACAATTTTTACTATTTTTAATTAACCATTTTCTATCTTCTTTTGTTAATTTAGAAAATATTTTTTTTTTACAATCTTTATTATGTTCTTTATCAATTTCTATTATTTGATTACATATTAAACATATTTTACAATCACAATTTGGACATGTGATTAAATTTTTATCTTCATAATTATTTTTATTATATATATATAAACAGTTTTTTCTATAATTTGGACACCAATTGAAATTTTTATTTTTTAACATAAATAAATTTATTAAACTTCTAGTTATATAATTATAATCTTCTGTTTGATCTATGAATAATTCAAATATATCATTATTTGAAATAAATGTATTACACTTAATACATTTGATTGGTAAATTTTTTAAATATTTTATATCATTTATTATTTGCATTTTTAAACATTCTACACAAAAATAATGACCACATATTTTTAATTGAATATAATTATTATTTTTTATATTATTAAATTTTTCTAAGCATATTTCACATATTTTATTATACCTATTTAAATTCTTTATTTTATTTTCTCCTTTTAATATTTTCTTAACATAAATTAAATATTTTTTCCTAAATTCTAATTTTATATCATTTATATCATTTTTTGTTATTAAAAGTCCTATTTTTAACTTAGAAAATTTTTTTATCAAATATTTTAAAGATAATTTTTCTTCTTTTTTTCTTATTGAATATATTACTTTTTCTTGAAGAAGATTTTCTAAATATTTTATGAAAATAGATTTTAAATAATTTCTATTTTCAGGTGATCCATAAATTATTACTTTATTATCAAAATAAATAAGAGAAATATTACAACAATGTTTTTTTGCAAATTTATATAAATCTTCTTTATTTTCTAAAAAAGTATCTTTACTCTTATATTTTAATTCGCTAATTGCAAATCTATTTAATTGTACTGTTATTGGAGAAATATATTCTTTTATTAATTTATATTTTTCAGGAGAATTATTTATTATTTGATATTTGAAAGAATCATCAAAATAACTTTTGTCTTCAAAATTTAATTCTGGAATTTTAATAATAGTTATTTCATTTTCTAAACAATAATAAAAAAATTTAGTAAAGAAATTTTTATCTGAATTATAAACTTTGTTTTCAATTTGAAACATATTATCATTCTCTTCAAAATTTATTTTTTGACCAACTATTATATTTTCAGGTATATTATATTTATTTAAAATATAATAATAAACTATTCTATTTTGTTTGGTCTCATCTTCATTAATAATATAAGTACTATTTATTTTAAGTGTATATCTAAAATAATTTATCATTTTTTTATGAATATAATCATTTGTATCATTTTTATTAAATAAAATATAATAAACTGTATAATTTCTTGCTTTTGAATTTTTATTTTCATATTCAAAATTTTTTAAAATTAAATCTGTATTTTTTAAGAAAAAAGGCATTTCTTCTGATTTTTGAAATGTTATTAAAGTTTTATCATTAAAAGTAAATATTCTTTTATATCTAATTTTTTTACTTCTACATAACCAAGTTAAATATTTAATAGATATATTATTAATATTTTTTTTATCAATTACTTCATAAATTAAAGATTGAGAATTTGAAAAAGAATCAAAAATATTTTCTATATTTAAACCTTGAGATAATTCAATTGTTAAACATCCATTTTTTAAACATTGATAATAATTTGATATTTGTTTATAACTTTCTTTTCCTTGTTCAATAATATCTGAAATTTGTTTAATTTTTTCTTCACTTTGTTTATCATCTTGTAAATAATAATAAATTAATAAATTATTATAATAAGTAAAGTTATTTGATTCTATTTTTTCTTTTATAAAATTTATAAAAAAATATAAACCTATATTTTCAAAAGGTTTTATTTTGTATTTTAAATTTAATTGTTCTAAATTTTGTATTTTAAGTGTTGTTTCATTTCCTTTATTTTTCATTACTTCAAAAATTGGATTAATATTTTTATAATAATATGTATCGTTAATTTCGTAAAATTTTTCATTTATTTTTTTATATTTTGATAATGAAAAAAAAATATTTACATCTGTTTGAGTTTCCCTATCTTTATAAAAATCAAAAAAATAATTGTAATCGATATTTACATTATTATTTAAACTAAAATAAATCTTTATATCATATTCATTAACATTTTTAATAAATAAATTTTGTAAAATCATTCTATTATTTAAAATAAATGAACATTGTTCAGTATAAAAATTATAATAAGCATCATATATTCCATTTAAAATCTCCTGAAAATTGACTTTCTTAATTTCTTTACATAAAAATATTATTTTTTTATGAGGTAGATAGATCAAAGGTTTATTTGAAATTAAGTTTAAATAAATCATATTCCAATAAATTAAATCATATTCATAATTTTTAATATTTTTAAAATGATTTTTGACAATTGTTATTTTAAATTGAGGAATTGAATTTAAAATTTTATTTAATGTGTTTTTTTGAATTTGAAAAAATTTTTCATTTAAAGAATAAACATAACAATAGTAATTTTTAGCAATTTCACAACTTTTACATTTATTATAACTTTTAAATTTATCATTTCCTTCATAATGATGTTGGCATTTAATTAAAGAATATTGTCTAATAAAAAACAATATTATCATTAATTCTCCATTTTGGAAGATTTTATTAATAGTAAAATAATTTTTTGCATTATAAATTTTATCAAGTTGATGAAACAATTTATAGTAAGAATATTTATAATTAATATCTTTTATTTTTTCTTCATCACAATTATAGACTTTACAACAAAGTGCTTTATTGATTAAATTTTTTGTCAATTCTTGAGAATAATATTTAACAGAATCTTCAATATAAATAGGATTTTGATAATCTACAAAATGTAATTGAAAAATACTCATATCAATATCGTTGTTGAATAATTCATAGTTAAAATTGTTTATTGTAGAAATAATTGAAATTATTCTATAAATTTCATAATCTCTATAAATGTTTATTTTATATTTTGATTTATATTTAAAATCTAATTTATGTATTAAAGATCCAGATAATAAATCAATTCCAGATTTACATAACCATCTTCCAAAAAAAGTAATTTGATTATTTTTATTTATTGCATATGAATCTTTTAATTTATCAATTATTAATCTTACAATATTAACATTAATTTTAGAAATAAAATCAAGATAACCTTTTCTTTGAATATTATCTAAAATTAAATTAATATCAAAAACACTGTCAAACATTTTTAAAATAATTAAATCAAAATTCTTATATTCAACTTCAGCTTGTCTATATTCTTTGAATTTCTCATATTGTTCACTACTATATAATCTATAACAATTACCTTTTATTTTACCTCTTCCACATCTTCCTGCTCTTTGAATAGCAGTATCTTTACTAATAAAATCAATATTTTCTTCATTTACATTTGTATAATAATTATATTTATTTGTCTTTTTTATTCCACTATCAATAACGACATCACAATTAGGAAAAGTTAAACAAGTTTCTGCTAAAGTTGTGGATAATATTATATTTATTGCATTTTGTTTTTTATTGATTAATTCTTGTAAATTTGATAATAAACTTGATTGTCCTTTAAATTTTCTTATTGAAGTAAATTCATGTATATTTATATGAGAAAAATCATTTTCTAATTGATTTTTTACTATTGATATACTTTTATAATCTGGAAGAAAAACTAGTATTGTTCTATTTGTTGAATATTTTTTTTCTGAAGAATTTATATCATATCTTATAACTTTACTTATTTTATATGATAAATTTTTAATGTAATTATAATCAAAGTTATCATTTTTAAAAAAAAAATTATTTTTGAAATTCCAATAAAAAATTTCATAATTTTTAAAATTATATGTAGAAGTAACTATTCCTATATTATTATCTTCAATAAAGTCATTAAAATAATCTTTTATATAATTGATATTAAAGGTTGCACTTACTAAAATTAATTTAAAACCTTTTTTAATATTATTTTTATTTAAAGTAAGATATTTCATATAAAATAAAATTAAATCTAATTTCATTGTTCTTTCATGAACTTCATCAATCAATAAAATATCACAATTATTTAATATAGGATCTTGATTTAAAATATTTAAAAGTTGATTTTCAGTGATAAATAAAATTTCAAAATTATTTTCAAAATAAAAAAAAATATCATTACATTGAATATTAATATTTTTATTTTCTCTCATAATGTAATTACAAATTGATTGACAAGCAATTTTTCTTGGTTCACAAACAATAATCTTTAATTTTGGATTATTGTTAAAAATATATTGTGGTATTTGAGTACTTTTTCCAGAACCAGTTGGACTTGAAATAAATGTTATTATCTTTGAATTTATTGTTTTTATTATTTCTTGTATTATTGAAGAAATACTATATTCAGGGAAAAAACAGTTTTTTTTATTCATTTTTTAATAAAAATAAGAAAAATAGAAATATTAAAGTAAATTTAAAATTAAAACAATATTTCTATTTTTCCAGAAATAATAAACCAATTAAAAATAAAAAAAACTCATTTAAATTTTTTTAAATTTAATCATATAAGTTAATGTTTTTATTTTTATCATAAATATAAAATGGAAGATAACAACAACAAAGAAAACAATCATCATGTGAACAATAAGAATTCAGATTATTTATATAAAGTAGAAAGAGTATGTGGTAATGGTTCATTTGGGATAGTATTTCAAGCAAAGATAATTCATACAGGAGAAGTAGTAGCAATAAAGAAAGTATATCAAGATAGAAGATATAAGAATAGAGAATATACAATAACAAAATCATTGAGTCATCCGAATGTGATAAAATTATTACATGCATTTTATACAACAGGAGAAAAAAGAGATGAAATATATTTGAATTTAGTAATGAATTATGTGAGTGATAATTTGAATAGAATGATAAGATCATATACAGAAAAGAAAGAATCATTTCCAATATTTTTAATAAAATTATATTCATTTCAAGTAGCAAGAGCATTAAATTATATTCATTCATTACATATATGTCATAGAGATATAAAGCCTCAAAATATATTAATAGATCCATCAACAAATAGAGTATATTTATGTGATTTTGGAAGTGCAAAAATATTACATAATGATGAAAATAATGTATTATATATATGTAGTAGATATTATAGAGCTCCAGAATTAATAATGGAAATATCTAAATATACTGAAAGTATTGATATATGGAGTTTTGGTTGTGTAATTGCAGAAATGATTAAAGGAAAACCTTTTTTAAAAAGTGAAGGTACTAATGAACAATTAAAAAAAATAATAGATATATTTGGAGGACCTAAAGAAGATGATTTAATTGGTATTCAAAATAGAAAAACTATATGTCATCAAACTAGGAAAATTAAAGCTGTTAATTTAGAAACTTTATTTCCTAATGTTCCAAAAGAATTAATTAATTTATTAAAATCTATTTTTGTTTATAATCCTAATAAAAGAATAAGTGCTATTGAAATTATGGCTCATCCTTTTTTTGATGATTTAAGAAATTCTGAAATTAGTTTAAATAATGGTAAATTTATTGTTCCTAATTTATTTGATTTTTCTAAGAAAGAAATTAGTATGAGTAAACAAAAAAATTTATGGACTAAAATTATTCCTGAATGGAGTGATGGTTATAAAAATTTAATGGAATATATTAATAATAATGATGATTAGTTACTATAAACATAAATATATTCTTTTGATGATATTATTAATTTTTTATCTTTTAATTCTTTAATATATATATTTCCTATTCCTTTTTTTGGTGAATCTATATAAGAATTAAATTCTACTTCTATTTTATCTTTATTTATTTTATATTTAAATTGTATATATTTTATTATTTTTTCTTCTAAATTTCCAAATCTATATTTCTTCTTTATTATATTATTTACTAATGAACCAAATATTAAATTATTATCTCTTAATATTGTTGATGCTATTATATGTAAATCTTTACATAATTCTATTTTCTTTATTATTATTCCTTTATTTACTGATATAAAATATATTATATTTATTCCTCCCACAAATATTATATCTTCTGAAAGTTTCTTCATTATATCATTTGTATTATTATCTACTTTTATTTCCATTTTATATATTATTTGATTTGTTGATATTGAAAATATTATTAAATAATATATATTTTCTATTACTATTATATCTTTATTCATTTCTATTATATCTAAATTACTTATTTTATATTTATATTCTTTTTCTTCAATATATTTTCTCAAATTTATTTTTATTATATTATTTAAATCTACAAATTCTATTTCTTCCTCATTTTCATATAATTTAAAAAATATGTCCAATATTAATATAATTAATAATATTCAAACAAAAAGAAATTCAAAAGTAAAAAACATTAAGAAGAAGTTCTTTAATTGATAGATTAAATAATAAATTCAAGAAATTTTTAGAGAAAATATAAAACCAGAGAGAGCTACTGATAAATATTTTGAATTTAAGAAAAAAATTGTTAAAAACCACAAATTATAAATATTATATGAAATAGAATTAAAAAATAATAAAAAATGGAATATCATAACAGCAATAATAAATAAACTAAAAAATTTCATTTAAAATTAATAATCAAAAAAAATTGATATTTTAAATGACAAATCTAATTAAATAACCCTTTATTAAAAAAGCAAAACATTATAATTAAAATATTAAAATTCCAACAAAAAAAAATTAAAAAAATTTAATAGAGAATATATATATGTAAATATAAATATATATTATATATCACAAGAAGCACATCCTCCACATCCACAATGAATACATTCTATTTTTCTACCAAATTCCAATTTATCTTTAGGAACTCTACAAATACAGGTAGTATTATTATTATGATTTTTATTTTGAATACAAGATAAACAACATAATTTTTCATAACCTTTTTTTTTCCATTTTGCAATTAATTTTGCATCAGCAATTTTTTGATCAATACAATATTCATAAACATCTCTTGAAATTTCCTTTTTTTTAAAAGTTTCATATATAAATCTAGATATTTGATGATGTATTCTTAATATTGGCCATATACTTTCTACTTTTCTTTTTCCTTCACTTGGTGCATTTTCTGCGTCTTTTAATCTTTGAATTAATTCTGTTATTTGAGGCTCTATTATATCAAACCCTTTTGGAGGCTTTTTTGAATTTAATGTTTGTATTCTTCTCATTTTTATTTTGAATTTTTTTTAATAATTGCCTTTTAAAAAATAATTTTTTTAAACTTTTTTATTTGAATAATGATATTGAATTTCATATTTTTTATTCTATTTTATTTTTATTTATATTCTAATAATAGACACTGGTAATATTATATCTATTTGAGGTATTAATCTTATTGTTTAAATCAAATATTTTTTTGAACAATTAATTTTAATTATATAAGGCTCGATTATTATTTTAATATTTCCAAATTATATTTTGTTCCAATTCTTTCATTTAAACTTTTTCATATTTATTTATCAATTAATATATTAAACTTTTTTATACTTTAATAATTAACAAATCCATTTCTTGAATTATAAATAAAATATTAGTTTATTTAAGAATTTCACTATTTCAATTTTGTTATTGTTGAATTTTTAAATAATTTATATAATGAATATTAATTATCAATTGAAGGAGATCTATATTTCAATGTTTTAATAATTATATTTAATTAATTGATTATGAATATTATCCCAATATTAAAAAAATAATGTTAAATTATTTAAAAATGTTTGAAAAATTTAAAAAAATAAAAATAAAAATTTCCCAAATAACAATTAATAATTTATCTTACCGAAAAAAATAAATAAAATATTCAAAACAAATTAAAAAATAAATTTATTCTCCCCAATTTATCATATAAAATTTAATTAAATCATTTTTTAAACTAAATTTACAAAGAGGACATTGATAACTAGTTTCCATCCATTGTTTAATACAATTTTCATGAAAAATATGTTTATTACAAGAAAATAATTTTACTGTTTCATTTTTTTTAAAATCTTCCAAACAAACAATACAATTTTTTTCTTTAACTACATTAAAAAAATTTTCTTTTCCTATTTCATTATAATTTAAATTAATCATTAAATTAAATATTTTATTTTTTTTTTCTTCTGTTATTGGATAAGCATCATCTAAAATGATTTTTCTTTGTAATTCTTCAATATCATTAATTAAACTTTTTAATTTAATTACTCCTTCTTTTTTAATTTCATTCATTTTTTCATAAAAATTAATTCCTTCATTAAAAGATTTAATTGGTAAATTTTCATTAAATGTAAATTTTCCTTTTTCTAAAATTTCTTTATTCATTTCTTTTGTTATTAAAATATATTTTTTTGGATATTCATTTAATTTATTTATTATTGATATTAGATTTTGAGAAGAAAAACGAACAATTAAAGATAAATTTTCTTTTAATTCATTAATTATTTCATTTGTGAAATTTAATTTTTTTTGTAATTGATGTTGTATTGTTTTGAAATTTTCTGATTGAAATTTATATCTATCTATTTTTTTTTTATATTCATTTTCTAAAGATTTTATTTTTTCTAATTCTTGTTTAGAATGGATATTAATATCTAAATTTATTGTTTTATTTTCAGATAATGAATTAATCTGAGTTTCAATTTCACTTTTGTTTGAATTTATTGTGTTTTGGTTTTTTTTTAATGATGAATATTGTCTTTTTATTTTTATTTCTTTTTTTTGTAAATTTTCAATTGAATGATAATTATTTTCGTTTCTATTATGAATTTCAGTAATATTATGGTGAGAAAGACTAATCAAATTATTTTCATTATTAGAATTATTATTATTAATATTATTGTCATTTATTTCATTATTATTTAAGGAATTATTTTTTTCAATCTCATTTATTTTTTCATTTATAATATTTTTACTATTATTTTCTTTATTATTTTCAAAATTTAAATTATTAATATCATTTACATTTTTAAAGTAATAATTACTATTATTCTTACTATCTTGACTATTATTATCATTTTTAATATTTGTATTTTTACCATTATTTTTTAAATATGCTAAATTATTATAATAAATATCACTTATATTAATATTGTTGAAATTCAAACTTGGATTAGAATAATTATAATTATTTTTTGAAAAATTAGATTGAAATCTTAAAGGACTTTTTCTTCTTTTATATTGATATAAAAAAGGATTATTAATAATAGGTAATCTAGAACTATTATTAATATTTAAATTTCTTTTAGGAGATATTATATTTCTATTCGAATTTTCAATAGTATTAAAATTAGAATTATTATTTGAATCCAAAATCAACTTTTTGTTCTTTAAAAATATTTTTTTTTTAATAAGGGGAGGCTAAAAAAATATATATTAAAATAAAATAAATTTTACTATGATAACAGTACTTTTATGAACTTTAAAAGTTTTCGTTTTCCAAGGATCCATGTAAAAATATATAATTATTAAAATTAAATAATATTTTTTTCAAAAGTTTAAAATATAAAGTGAAAAAAATTTAAATATAAAAATGGATGTGATGAATAATTCAACTTTAAAAGAAGAATAAAACATTTTAAGAATCTTTTTTTGGATTAAAAACAATAGAATGAAAGATATATATTAAAAGAATAAAAAGGTATAACAAGGTATAACAAGTTTTAAAGTTAATTTAATTTTCAGATATTTAATTTATTATTTTGAAAAAAATATTAAGTTGAAATCATTTAAATATAAATCTATTATAATAATTAAAAGATTTAGGTAAAACAAAGAAATTTTGTTTGAGAAAATTAGAAAAAATAAATAAAAGAAGAAATTAAAATATTTATATAAAAAATAAAAAATTATATTTAATTATCAGTTATATTTTAAAAAATTATAAACATTAAATTAAATTTTAAAAATTTCATTTTTACATAACATGAAAAGAATAAAAAATTAAAAAAAATTTTCTTTTAAGTAAAAAGAAAAAAAAAATAATAAACACCATTCAATATAAATAAATCTCATAACTGGAAAAAAAATTATATAAAACTCAAAAATAAAAATGGGAAAAAAATGTAACAATAAAAAATATATAAAAACTTTATAAAAAAATATAGCAAAAAGAAAACCAGCATTATTAATAAAAGGTTCAAATGTAGGATATGATTTAACTGAAATAAAGAATGTTCCAACTCCTGATTTAAAAAATATATTAAATTTAATCTATTCATATTTTACAAAACGTTCAAGACAAAAAAAAAAGAATTCTAATTTTAAAGACTTATATTTAAGAGTTCAAAAAGAATTAAAAGAAAGAGAAGCTCCTTCATTTAAACCAGAACCTTTACCAGTTTATCATCCTCCAGAAAAACCAACTTCTTTATATGAAGTTTTCATTCCTGAATTTTTTAATGATAAAAAAAATATTAATTCTGATATTTTGAAAATTATCAATGAAGAAGAACAATTAAAAGAAGAAATTGAGAAATTAAAAAAAGAAAAAATGTCTTTAATGTGTGAAATGCTTAATAAAAATAATAATAATTCTAATATTATTTCTAGCAATA
>JAEEGK010026016.1_pt1 | contig 11951 bp, 7 predicted proteins | sample 8958771 | NCBI WGS metagenome assembly JAEEGK01 (sample SAMN16246547, study PRJNA631951) | gut metagenome | biome: gut microbiome; feature: rumen; material: SC-attached | host: Bos | place: Iran: Karaj | collected 2018-10 | reverse complement strand
TACATTCTAAATAAAAATAAATATTTATTTTTTATAAAACATTTATTATTTAAAAATTTAATAATAATAATTTAAATTTATAAGAATTTATAATTCAATATTATATGTCCGAAAAATATATATTTTTTTGGCAAGCAAAAGAAAAATCAAATGAAATAACAAAAGCATGTCTTAGTCAATGGTATATAAGTTCATTTAAAGTAGACAACATAAAATATTTTTGTGCCGAACAATATATGATGTCTCAAAAAGCATTATTATTTAACGATTTAGATACTTATAACAAAATAATGAATAGTCACCACCAAAATGAATGTAAAAAATTAGGTCGAGAAATAAAAAATTTCGACCATGAAAAATGGGATAAAAATAAATTTGATATTGTAATAACAGGAAACATCCATAAATTTCAACAAAACGAACAATTAAAAAATTATTTATTAAGCACAAATAAAAAAATATTAGTAGAAGCTTCTCCATATGATAAAATTTGGGGGATAGGAATGGCAGAAACTGACAAAAACATTTTAGATGAATCCAAATGGAAAGGTTCAAATCTTTTAGGCAAAGCATTAATGAAAGTGAGAGATATATTAAATCAAGATATACTATATCAAGAAAAAAAAATTCCAAAAATTATATGTATGATGATAACTTCATTTGATGGAAGAGCAAAAGGAAAATATTTATTTGATCAAGGAATTGTTAGACAAGGTTTAATTAATTTTTTTATAGAATTTCATAGGATTCCCCATCAAGGAGATATATATGGAAGTCATACAATGAAAGAAGCTTATTGTAAAGGAGAAGTTGATTTAACAAAATATAAAAATAATAATATAATTATTCCAAAAGAAGATTGGATTTCTCCTAATAAAAATTTAGATTATTATATTTTTACTTTTGATAGAAAAGGTGATATTAATTATAGTTCATGTAATTTTGATGGATTTGAATGGATGAAATGTCCTGAAATTATTGGAAAATGTATGTCACATGCTGTTGAAATATTATTAGAAAGTGTTTCGAATGAATATTTACAATTTTTAAGAGAAAAAGGTGTTTCATATTTTTTTGCTGGAAAAGATGAATTTGATTTTAATTTAGCTTTGGAAAAAATGAAAAAACTTTTAAATGTTAATTGTGTTATTTTAGGAGGAGGACCTACTATTAATGGATTATTTTTTGAAAGAGATTTAGTTGATGAAGTTAATTTAGTTATATGTAATTGCACTGGGGATAATGAAAATGAAGGAATTTTTGGGAATAAAACTAAATTTGTTGAATTTGATTTGTTAGATGTTAAACAATTTGAAGGAGGAAGTGTGTTGTTAAAATATAGAAAAAAATTAAAATAAATAATATATTTAACTTTATTTTGAAAATATTTAATTATTATTTGTTAATTATATTCTAATTTTGAAAAAATAAATTTAAATATTTTATAATGGTTGAAATATTTATTATATAAATTGAAAATATATTCATTTTTTTTAAAAAATATTTAATAATATTTATGAGAAAAATTAATTAAAATATTAAAAATTTCAATTAGATAAATTTATAATTTAATATAAACAAAATATTATTTTTTATAAAAAAATAATTTTTAAAATTAAATCCTATTTATTATATTTAAAGAAATAAAATTCCTTTTATAAATTTTTAATAATTTTTTTATTATTAAATATATTTTTTACCCTTTAAATATATAAATTTAAAATTAATCATTAAAATAATATTAAATGATATTTATAAGTTTTATTTATAATAAAATTTTCTATATTTTTAAGTAAGAATCTTAGTGTTCAGAAAGGTCAGCTGTTTTGATTTCAATTCTTTCTTTTTTATTATTTAAATATTTAGTCTTAGACATTGATTTTTTTATGCTAATAAATAACACTAAATAACCAAGAGCAAATAAAACAACAGTTATTATACTTAATAAACACATAGCTAATTCAGTTGATACTTCATAAAAATTCATTTGATCAATAGCATTATCCAAAGGAATTTCTTTATATTTTAATCCTTTAAATTCATTTTTATATACTTCTTGATAGATATATCTAATAGGCGATAAATATTGAATCCAAGTAAAATAAGCAGGAATTGAACTTGTATTAATAAATAATCCTGAAAATAAAATCAAAGGAACTACACAAAAAGGTGCAAATTGTAAAGCAATACTTACATTTTTAGCAATAGTTGCAATTGTTATACCTATAGATAATCCACATAAACTTCCTAATTCAATAATTCCTATAAATGTAATATATTTTTTAAATTTTTTTTGATATAAACAAAGCCAATAAATAATTGTGCATGTTATTAAAGTAATTATTAATTGAAAAGGAATTTCAATTGTTATTTTTGATAAATAATATCCTAATGGAGTATAATATCCTGAACCTATTTCTCTCATTACAATAGGTGTTTCTAATGAAAAAATAGCAAGTGTTCCAATGATAGGAAATAATACTTGAGAAAAACACGAAATAAATAAAGAACCATTTCTATCTTGAATTTGAACATTTTCTTCTCTTCCTGGAATATTTAAAAATGTTAACCCAATAATCAAACCTAAAATAAAAGATTGACCTAATTTAGTTCTTAATATTGCTTTGTCTCTAATAATATTATTAAAATGTCTTTTAATTAAAAATTTATATTGCAATCCAATTCTTGGAACATATTTAGCATTTTTTTCAGATATTTTTTCAGTTTTTGAATTTATTTCTTTACATTTTTCTTTAACATTATTTTCCATTCCACTTTTTTTATAACTATCTAAAATGAATTTATCTTTTTTTTCAATATAATTAATAGGTATTTCATCAGTATTATTTTGTACATTAAATTGTTCAATATTAATATTATCATTTTCTTCATTATTTTGTAAATCTAAAGGATTTAAAATGTTCATAAATATAAAATCACTTGGATTTGTATATTCAGGACATTTATAACCTATATTATCAAAATATGGAACGAGATTTTTAACTTCTCCTTGATAAACAATTTTCCCATGATTTAATAAAATCATATCATCAAATAATCTTAATATTTCAGAAGATGGTTGATGTATAGTTGCAACAACTGTTCTTCCTTCTTCCGTTAAATTTTTTAAACTTTTTATTAAAGAATAAGCAGTATAAGTATCTAAACCACTTGTTGGTTCATCTAAAAAAATAATTGAAGGGTTCATAATCATTTCCATTCCAACTGATAATCTTTTTCTCTCTCCTCCTGATATACCTTTAAGAATACTATCTCCTACAATAGTATCCTTACAATTTTCTAAATGTAAAGTTGATATCATTTTATCTACAATTTTTTTTTTCTCTTCAATTGAGGTGGTTTCAGGGAGTTTTAATAATGCAGACATATATAATGCTTCATAAACAGTCATTGTTCTTAATATTATATCATCTTGAAAAACAAACCCTGAAATTTTTTTTATTTTTTCTATATCTACTTCGTTTCCATTTAGATAAAAATTTCCTCTAACTTCTCCAGTTTTTGATTGATTTGAAATAACTTCCATTAATGATGTTTTACCTGCTCCGCTTGGACCCATTATTCCTGTTAATCTTCCATGAATAAAATAACCGGTTAAGTCATCTAATATTGTTTTATTTACTACTTTTTTTTGAATTTTGGATTCTGCTTTGTCTTTGACATTATAAGATAAATTTGTAAATACTAAATCTAAAGGTTCTACCGTTGACATATTAATTTATTTAAAAAGAATGGATAATATTTTTATTGTTTTATTTTATAATAATATTATTTTTTGAAAATATTTTTTATAATATTAAATCTTTTTTTATTTTAAAAATATGTTGTTATAAATAATAATATTAAATTTTTATAAATATTTGAATATAATAAAAATATTATTTATTATAGATAAAAATTATTTTATATTTTTATTTATAATAATTAAAAAAATAAAATAAATTTAAATATATAATAAAATAGTTTAATTTTGTTTATTTAATAAAAAAAATTTGCAATATAAAATAAATTAAAAATTATCAAATTGAATAATAATAAATTTTTTATTTTATAATAATAATAATAATAAATTTTAAATTTTTATATTTAAATTTTAACAACATATTTTAAATATATTATTACTAAAATGTTCTTAAATATTTAAAAGTGACAAAATAATTTTTTAAATTTAATTTTTCTTTGAGGAACTAAATTTAATATTCCGCCAAGTTGAACATATTTATAAAATATTAAAAATATAAATGAAAATATAAATGATATAAATAATAAAAAATTTGTTTTCAAAAAATTTTTTATTATAAAATCTATTATGAAATTCTATCAAAAAATGAAAAAACATATCACAACTACCTATGATTATATATTCATTTAATATAAAAATTTTATTTTTTTTCAAATATGACATTCATTAATTTAAGTATAAGTGTAATAATAAATATATTTCATCATAAAATAAATTATTATATATTAATTAATTTAATAATAGGAAAAATTGTATGAAATATAATTAATTAATTTATTAATAAACTAAAATTGCTCAGCGGGAACATAAGTTTCTCTTAGATATTTTTTTGAGATTATATAATAAAATATTTCTTTTTTTTCAATTTTAAATAAATTTTGAAAGAATAAAATAAAGCATAAATAATTTTCCATAAAATATACTAATAAAATTTATTAAAAATTTTTTATATTAGCCATATTTGTAGTTCCAATAATGGTATTGTTATGAACAAAAAAAATTGATATTGTTTCAATAATATCAATATATTCAACTCTTTTTACTAAATTTTTTTTCTTCCACGCTACTACTTAATAATCATTGGATCCCTTATTTTATATTTTATGAATTATTTTCGTCGGATATGATTATTATTTTAATTTGATGTTTATAGTTCTTTTTTATTGTTTATTATTTGTTCTTCTGTGTTTTTTTACATTTAAAAAAATTTTTTATTTTTTTATTAAAAATTAATTATAATTAAAATGATATATTTAAATTACAATAAATAAAATTTATTTATTTTAATTTCATAAATAAAAAAAAATAATTTATTTAACTTAAATAATAAATACTGTATTTATTAATAAATATATTATAAATTAATTTTTAAATTAAAAATATATTAATAAAAACTTAATAATCTTCATATATAAAATTTTATATTAATAAAAAATAAATAACTTTAACTATTGTTCATATTTTTCTTTTATAGATTTCCAAGGAGAAATTCCATTTAAAACTCTTTCAATATCATCTTTATTATATTCACATTTTAATTTATTTCCAATTAACATATCTCTTATTTTACTTTCTTTTTCATACAAAGTTCTATTTGTTGTTTTTTTTTTCTCTAATAAATGACTGTTTGGATCAATATAAGATTTTAAATTTTGAGTAAAATTAAAATTTATAGGTTTTGTATTTCTTCTTGATTTAAAATCTTCAAAAGCAAGTCTATGAATAAATTCAAATCTTTCTTGTTTATTTTTAAGTTGTTGAGAAATATAATCATAATTATTATATTTATAAATTTTAGGGTCAATAAAATTAGTATATTTATTATTATATTTTTTTTTAGTATGATTTAATAAATCTAAAACATCATTTAAATTAATAAATTTTTCTTCTTTTTCATTATTAATTCCTTTTTCAAGTTTTTCATTTAATTTTTTATCATATAAATTATCATCATAATCATCATTCCAAAGATTATTTGTTAGATCATTAAAAAGTTCGCCTGGCAAAGTTTTTAATTCAAGTAAATTTTTTTCTATTCTTTGTAAATGACGTTCTTCAGGATTTAATTGACTTACAAATTGATTTGTTTTTAAATTTTTAATATTTAATTGTAATTGTTTATTATTTGGATTTAAATTTTTATTGTTTGGAAAATAATTCATTGTGTTTCCTTTTTTTAATTTGTCTAAATAAAAATTATTGTCTGTTTGTGTTTCTTTTTTATGTGAAAGTTTGTAAATAAAATCTTCTTCGATTAATTTTTTTTCTTTGTCTGTTTTTGATTTTAATAAATTTTTATTGTTATTAATATCATGTAAATTTGGGTTTTTTGTTAATGAAAAAAAAGGAAGGTTTGTGAATTTTGTTAATTCACTTTTTTCAGGGAAAATTTTTGAAATTAAATCCATTTGATTTCTTGAATATGTGTTATTAAAATTTCTATTTGAACTTGAAAAATTTTGAGTTTTATTTAAATTATTTTTATTATTATTATTAATATTATTTGTTAAAAAAATTTTGTTATTAATATTTTTTTCTAAAGAATGAGAAGTATTTGGTTTTATATTTTTAATTTCAATTGGGTTTTGAATTTTATCATTATTATTTAATTTTTGTAAAAATCTTGATTCGTATGTAATATTATAATTATCTTCAAATGGTAAAGGAACATATTCTTTCCATTGATTAGTAGGAGAAATAATTTTAGTAAATTTATTATTTTTTTTATATTCTTTAATTTCCTTCAATTTTTTAATTTTTAAAAATCCTCGAAACATTTTTCTATTTAAAGTATTAACTAATTTCTTATTTTCAGTTTTTTTAAAATTTAAAGTAGACATATGTAAATTATATTTAAATAATATATTTATTTAATAATTATTAATATATATATTAAATTTATAAAATAAAAATGAGTTTAGATTATCAAGAAAAATTATTAAAAGATATTAATAAAGATTTACTTTCAACAAATTCTAATTTAAAAAATGCAAATACAGGTGTAATTAATCAAGGAGAACAAATAGATAAAATTCAAGGTCATTTAAATGAAGCCGGACAAAACATAAGACAAACAGATAGAACAATGATGGTAATTGAATGGAGAGCTAAATGTTATAAATTTTCTTTATATATTATAGTAATATTAGAAATTATTACTATATTTGTTTTATTATTGAGAAAAATATTTAAATAAAAAAATTTACATTTGAAACTTTTATATTATAATATAATTATATATAATAATTATAATAATAATTATTATTATATTTTATTTAATTGAAAATTTATGCTAAAAATCAATTCCTTGAAATTCAATCGAATCTTCATTTAAAATTCCTTTAAAAAGTATTTTTATTTCTGTTTTCATAACATTTAATCTTTTATTAATATTACTTACACATTGTTCAATTTCTTTAATTTTATTTTCTTTTTCATTTTCATCACTTATAATTTGAACTAAAGAATTATTTTCATAATACCCAATTTTTATATTCCCATTTGATTTAGTGAATTTGCCTAATCCATCTTTAACCCCTTTTTTCCAAAATCCTTCATATTTTTTATTTTTTTCTTGAAACACGCCAAAATTATTTTTTTTATCATCTTTATATTCTCCATAATATTTCCTACCATCACTCCAAATAAATATTCCAATACCATTCATTTTACTACTCTTCCATTCTCCTATAAATTTTCTATTATCACTCCAAACATATATACCCAAACCTTCTATATAATTATTATTCCATTTTCCTATATAATATGTGTTATCTTTCCATATATATTTTCCGAACCCCTCTTTTTTCCCATTTATATATGAACCTTTATATTGAGACCCATCACTCCATATTTCTAATCCTTCTCCATTTTGATGGTCATTTTTCCAGTTTCCTTTATAATTATATCCACTGCTTTTGTTTAATAATTCTCCATAACCATTTAATTTATTATTTATAAAATTACCTTTCATATAATCTCCTGTACTTAATGTTAATGTTCCTTCTCCTTCAGCTACGCCAAAATTCCAATTTCCTTCAAATATTGTTCCATCTAACCATTTCATCTTTCCTTTTCCATGACGAAAATTACCAAAAAAATCTCCTTCATATATGCTTTTTGAACATTTGTATTCATATATTACGTTTTGTCTATGTTTCATTTGAGAATATTTTTGATTTGATATGTTTTCTATAAATTCATCGTATGAAAAACGAGTTTGAGTTTGACGAAAATCATTTAAGAGAATTTTATATAATTTTTTTGTTTTGCATGTTATTAAATAATTTTTTATTTTTGAAAAAGCGGCAAATAATTTTGGGTCGTTTTTTATTATTTCGTATGAAAGATTTGAATTGTGATTAATTCTTTTTGATTTTAATAAATTATTTGTACTATAAGTATTATTATTATTATTTGTTGAAATTGTTGAATGTTTAACAAAACTTAAATTATGATTATTTAAATTAATGTTATTTTCATTTTCAGAAAGTTTTGAACGAACTATAATTTGTTCTTTTTCAAAATAATTTTCATTATTACATGTGCAATTATTGCCCATATTAAAATTTAATTTTATATTTAATAATTATTATTTAATATTTAATAATTATTATTTTAAATAATTTAATTTAATTTTTTTATTATAATTTTTTTTTGTTATATGAAAAAAAAAGAAATAAAATTTTCAATAGATAAAAATAACAAAAAAACTCGATTTGATTATTTATATGAAAACGCAAAAATAAAAAAAAATAAATTCGAAATTATGCAAATAGAAAAAGACATTAAACAAAAAAAACAAATGATTCCTAAAATAACAAAATTAGCAGAAAATATAAAAAGAAAACAAAATTTATTTCCTTTACGTTTATATAATAATAATAACAATAATAAAAATAGCAAAAATGAATCAAAAATAAAAAAAAACGAAGAAGAAGAAGAAAATTCAATTAATAAAAGTAATCACACAAGTGATAATTTATATATTTTAAATAATGAAGAAAAAAATAATCAATATAAAAAATATTATAATAAAAATAATATTAATAATCATAGAAAAAATTCTTTTTCATTTTCACCTCAAATTAATTCAAATAGTTTACTTTTAGCTAATAATAATCCAGTCAAAAGTTTTGAAAGATTAACTAAATTATCATCAAAAGAAGAAAAAAATAAAAGTGAAATTTTATTAAAAAGAAAAAATGATGAAAAACAATATGATATATATAATTTAGAATTAAATAAAAAAAATAAAAATTATAAATATTCTCCAAAAAAATATAAAATTAATAAAAGAGCAATTAGTTTATATAATAAAGGTATTGAAAATATGAAGAATAAAAAAAAAATTTATGATATTAATAATTTAAAAAAAGAAAATTTATATCAAAATTTTACTTATAGACCAAAAATTAATACAAGTTTTTCTAGTTATAATAATAATAATAATAAATCTGTTGATAGTGTTTATGTAAGAAATAAAAAATGGCTTAAAAATAAAGAAAATAAAAATGAAATTGAAAAAAATAAAAATGAAATTAAAAAAAATGTTTATAGCTTTAAACCTAATATAAATCATGATATAATGAAAACTGATAATGAATTTATAGAAAAAAATAAAATTGAATATGTAACATTTTTAAATAAATTACAAGAAAATAACAAAAAAATAAACTTAATAAATAAATATTACAATAAAAATAATAACATATGTAATTATAATACATATAAAACACCAAAAAAAATAAATTTAGAATTTGTAATTGAAGAAACTGATAATTCAAATAAAAAATCAATAAATATATGTACTAAAAAAATAATAAGAGAAAAAAGAAACAGTAAAAACATAGATTTAAAAGGTCAAAGAGAATTTTATAGAACTTCTGATTTTTTTGAAAATATTTTAACTAATAATACTTCAACTGTTTTAAATCAAGAAAATATTATTAATAAAACAACAACTGATAATAAAAGTATTAATAATTATAATAATAATGAGCAAAGAAAATTAAGTAATAGTAAAACAAATAGTTTACATAATAGTAGTATTAGTGAAAATAAAAATATTATTATTAATCAAGAAATAAATAACAAAAAAAACAAAGAAGAAAAATTAAATAATATTAATAATAAATTATATAATAATATTAAATTAAAAAACTTTAAATTTAGTGATTATATAAAAGACATATTAAATAATGTATAAAATATAAATCAAAATATATAAATTAATTTATATATATATATTTTATAATTATTTTAATAATTTAAATTATATTATCTTTACATTTTTCAATTTCTTTTAAAATATAATCAAAATATTTTAAATATTTATATTGATTTTCTAAATCATCATCATTAACATTAAAACTTAAATAATCATGTGCAATTAAAATTTTATATTTTTCAATTTCATTTCTAAAGGGATATGTTTTTATATATCTTGGAGAAAAATGTGTTAAAACTAGATATCTACTTTTATTCCCTGTAAATAAATTAATAGTATCCTCAGTAGTAGAATGCATTTTTTCTTTGGCATCTTTATTCATATCAAAATCAAAAGTACATTCATGAATTAAAACAGTCGAATTATAAGTTAAATTAAAAAAATTATTATTTGGTCTTGTATCTCCACTGTAGCTAATTTTAATATTTTCTTCTTTATTTTCTAATATAAATCCATAAGATTCATCAACATGAAAAACTTCAACGCTGTAAATAAATAATCCAAATTTATTAAAAAAATCTTCATATAAATCACTTTGTATTTTTCTTATTTTATTAAATTTATATTTAATTTCATTATAATCATTTATTTTAGGCACATCTTTAAAGTTTTTATAAGGATCTTCTTGAAGTAAAAATTCTTGATAAAATTGAATTTGATTTGGATTTATTTTATTGCAATCAATAATAGTAAAATATTTTTTATGAATAATATCATTATTAATTGAATTAATAACAAATTGAATAATTGGTTTAGGTAAAATTAAATAAATATTATTATTATTATTATCATCTAATAATTTATCAATTTCAGAAATAATTTTCATTAATCCTAAATTATGATCACCATGTTTATGTGTAATAGCAATTAATTTAATGTTTTTTAATATATAATTAGAATGTGATTTTCCATAATATTCAAATATTTGTTGAAAAGTTCCTTCTCCGCAATCTAATAAAACATAATTTTTAATTAAAATATTATTTAAATCATTTATTTCTAAAAGAATTGAAGATACGTTTCTAAATTTACAAGGTTTCATTGAAGTTGTTCCTAAAAATGTGATTTTTATATTATTTTTATTGCTATTTTCTGAAATGTTATTGTAATTTATTGAATTAATTTCTATGTTATTTTTAGCTAGATTTGTTATAAAATTTTTATAATCTTTACTTTCATAATAAAAAGGATTTTCATTGTATAAACCTTTTGATATTTTTTTTCTTTTTTCTAAAGGATATAAAATATATTCACTATTTGGAAAACATTCTTCAATTTTAATTTCGTCATTGAATATGTCTTTTATATTAATGTTTTTATTTATACAATCTGATTGAGTAAAATTACTTAATTTAAAATAATAATTACTTATTTTATTTAATATATAATTTATTTTAATTTTTCCTTCGTTGTACATAAAATTTTTATTACTTTCTTTACAATCAATAATATTAATTGTATTATTTCCAAATTTTTTTATAAAATTTTTAAATTCATTATTATTAATAACATCTAATTTATCACATATTGTAACAACAATACTATTTTCAATATTATTTTTTTCATAATTATTAATATAATCTATTACAACTTTTTCATTAATTAATTTATTCATATGCTCTATTGTTGGAATATAAAATATTATTAAAGCACTAATTTTAGGCAAAGGACCTAAAACATCTTTAGCTTGAATAGTTCTTCCATCTTCTAATGTTACATTTTCACCTTTTTTTAATTTAGAAAATAATGGACCTGGTTTAATTCCTAATTTTTTTGCTTTTTCTGGTAAAAAAGTTGCTTCTCTTTGATGAGGAATACAAATATAAGACATTGAATAATTATTTTTATCTTCGTTTGTGTTTAAACAAATTGAAATTATTTTTAAATTTTCATCTTTTATTTCAGTTATATTTTCTATTTTATTATTATTATTATTATTATTATTATTATTATTATTAT
>JAEEGK010026015.1_pt1 | contig 11951 bp, 7 predicted proteins | sample 8958771 | NCBI WGS metagenome assembly JAEEGK01 (sample SAMN16246547, study PRJNA631951) | gut metagenome | biome: gut microbiome; feature: rumen; material: SC-attached | host: Bos | place: Iran: Karaj | collected 2018-10 | reverse complement strand
TGAACCGAAACATAAACATCTACATGGTCAATACCGACAAGACCTCGTTTGAGAATAGTAATGACTGGATTTCTGTTTCGGAGAGTGACTTGGTGTTCAGCGGTACGGCCAGCATGACCTACCAAAGTTGGGTGACCATTTATTTCGACACACCGTTTGCCTATGACGGAGTTTCCAATGTGGCCTTGATAGTGGCCGACAACACAAACAATTACAACACCTACACGAAGTTCCGCGTTTTCGAAACAGAGACGAGCCAAGCGATTTACACTTATGCTTATGACCTTAGCTACGACCCGACTAATCCGTACGATTACAATGGCTCGCTCTTGTCGATGAAGAACCAAGTCCTCTTCGGCATTGCGAGTTATGACTACACGGTGAACGTCACCGCCAATCCTGAAGAAGGCGGTACGGTGAGTGGAGGAGGTGATCTCTATTATTACGGCCAGCCCATCACCCTCACGGCCACGCCTAACGATGGCTATGTGTTCAACAGCTGGACCAAGAACGGTGAAATTGTGTCGTATCTTTCGACCTGCACGGTGCCTGTGACTGAATCGGCCACCTATGTGGCGAATTTCGACGCAGTCAACGGTATTGCCATCGGCGATGCCATCTATACCAATGCCTACCTGCCTACCTATTACTACAATTCCTTGACGGAGCAGATTTACACGGCAGAGGAGATGGGTGGCGTGGCTACTGACCTCTCCAGTGTGTCGTTCTTCAATACCGGGTCTTACCGAAGCCGCAACATCTCCGTCTACTTGACCTATACCGACCAAACGGCTTTTGAAAGCGACACCGCATGGATAGCCGTTACTGACGACGACTTGGTGTTCAGCGGTACGGTCGCCTTGAATGGCGGTGGTTGGTCGACCATTTACTTCGATAGGTTGTTTGCCTACGACGGTGTGTCCAATGTCGTTCTGGTTGTGGACGACCACTCGAACAGTTACAACAGCTACACGAATTTCCGCGCTTTCGAAACGGAGGAGAGCCAAGCCATTGGCATCTTTGGTTACGGCACAAGCTACGACCCGATCAACCCATACGATTACGCGGGTACGCTCATGACGATGAAGAACCAAGTCATCTTCGGCATCCCGAGTTATGACTACACGGTGACTGCCTATGCCACTCCTGAAGAGGGCGGCACAGTGAGTGGAGGAGAAGGCATGTATTATCTCGGTCAATCCTGCACCCTTACCGCAGCAGCCAACCCGGGCTACGGCTTCTACTATTGGAGGGAAAACGGCACCATAAAATCCTATGACCCTGTTTATACCTTCCATGTCATGGGCGACATGGAATTGGAGGCTTGCTTTGGAGAGCCGTTCGTGGTTACCGTTTCGGCCAATCCTGAAGAAGGTGGCACGGTGACCGGAGGAGGCGAATATGGCTACAACCAATCCTGCACCCTTACCGCTACAGCCAACGAAGGCTATGTGTTCTATAGATGGACGAGGAACGGGAGTGTGGTTTCGTGCCTGCCCACCTACACCTTCACTGTTACGGCCAACACCGAGCTTGTGGCTCAGTTTGTGCAGATGGACGGCATCGTCATCGGTGAACCGACCGCCAACAACTATTATCTCCCGACCTACACTTCCTATCCCTATTCCTTGACGCAACAGATCTACACCGCCGACGAGATGAACACCGATGCCTGCGAAATCTCCAGCGTGACATTCTTCAACTCCGGTTATGAAGAAACACGCGACGTTACCATTTATATGGTCAACACTAGCAAGTCGTCCTTTACCAGCGCCAACGACTGGATCACCGTCACGGAGGCCGACAAGGTGTTCAGCGGCAGTTTCTACACCAATTACCGCAATTGGACAACCATTTATTTCAACACACCGTTCAATTACGACGGAACTTCCAATGTGGCTTTGATTGTGGACGACAATACAAACAGCTGGAATGGCAGCACTTATTGCCGTGTATTCGACACCGAGACCACGCAAGCCATTGTGATTAACGGTTATGAGATTGATTATAACCCAGTGAATCCGAACTATTATTCGGGTACGCTCATGTCGGTGAAGAACCAGGTCATTTTCGGCCAGCCGTCATACGACTATACGGTGACTGTTTCCGCCAATCCTGCCAGTGGTGGTACAGTGAGTGGAGGAGGAGGTCTGTATTATTACGGCCAGCCCATCACCATCACAGCCACACCTAATGAAGGTTATGTGTTCGACTATTGGACAAGGTACAACGAGCAATATGGATACGATGAGGTGGTCTCGTATCTCTCTCCTGACGATGTGCCTGTAACGGGTAATGACGAATTTGTGGCGCATTTCCATCAAGAGGATGGCATCATCGTAGGAGAGCCCAACCATACCAACCGCTATCTTCCCTATTATACGGAATATCCTTACACCATGACACAGCAGATCTATACTGCCGCTGAGCTGAATTCTGGGCCTTGCGACATTTCCAGCGTGACGTTTTTCAACACGGGTTACAGTGAAACTCGCAACCTGACCGTCTATATGTTCAACACCAACAAGACCAAGTTTAACAGTATGTACGACTGGCTTTCCGTCAATGAAGTATATCAAGTGTATAGCGGAATTGTGTCCCCTGAACAAAACGGTTGGACAACTATATATTTCAATACGCCGTTTGCCTATGACGGAGTGTCGAATGTGGCCTTGGTTGTCAACGACGCCACAGGAGACTGGGGTTGGGGCATGTCGTGCCGCACATTTGATACGGAAGACGCGCAAGCACTTTATTTTTACGGATATGACTATGGCTTCGACCCAAGCAATCCCTATTCCGACTATTATCCCGAACTCTTGAACGAAAAGAACCAAGTCGTTTTTGGTGTTGCAAACTACCAGTACACGGTGACGGTTTCGGCCAATCCTGAAGAGGGCGGCACGGTGAGCGGAGGTGGCGGACCTTATTACTATGGTCAGCCCATCACCCTCATAGCCACGCCCAACGAGGGTTATGTGTTCAATAGCTGGACAAAGGACGGCGAAGTGGTGTCGTGTTCTTCCACTTTCATCTTGTCCGTCACAGAGTCGGGTGAATATGTGGCCAACTTTGAACAGTTTGACGGCACACTTATCGGCGAAGGCACGGAGTCCTATGTCTACCTCCCCAGTTATTCTTATTACTGCTACACGCTCTCGCAGCAAATCTACACGGCTGATGAGATTGGGATGGAACCTGGTGAGATCTCCAGCATATCGTTCTTCAACACGGGAGAGACCAGAACCCGCAACTATACGGTTTATATGGTCAATACCAACAAGATGTATTTCAATGACAATTATGATTGGATAACCGTATCAGAAGCCGACCAGGTGTTTAGTGGCAATGTCACATTTACCAAAGGTAGTTGGAGTACCGTGTATCTTAATACACCGTTCAATTATGATGGAACTTCAAATATTGCGCTTATCATCGATGACAACACAGGTAGTTTTACTTATCCGCCCATGTCGTGTCGGGTTTATCCGACCCAAAGCAACCAATCGATGTACATTTATAGCGACGGTACCAACTACGATCCGTATAATCCTTCCGGTTATTGGGGTAGTTTCCCAATGTTGAAGAATCAAATCATCTTGGGTGTGCCGAGTTATGAATATACAGTTTCGGTTACAGTCGATCCGGCAAATGGCGGCACGGTGAGCGGAAATGACGGCTATTACTATCTGGGTCAAACGTGTACCCTCACCGCCACGGCTAATGCAGGTTATTGCTTCTATAACTGGACAATGGATGGCACTGTGGTCTCCACAAGCGAAACCTATTCCTTCCCCGTGACGGGCAACATGCATCTAGTGGCCAACTTCGGAACGCCTATAAGCATTACGGCCGCGGCTTCTCCTGAAGAAGGCGGTACCGTTACCGGTGGTGGCAACTATGCGCTGGGCCATACGTGCACGCTCACTGCCTCAGCCAACAACAAGTTCGTTTTCCTCAACTGGTCGAAGAACGGCACGGTGGTCTCTTACTTGTCCACCTATAGCTTTACGGTGACTGAGGATGAAGAGTATGTGGCTAACTTCCAGAGGGTTTCCAATGGCATCGTTATGGGTGATGCCGCGTCATCCTCCAATAATTTGCCAAGCTATACCTACTATCCGTATTACTTCTCGCAGCAGATCTATACGGCAGATGAAATTGGCATGGAGTGCGACATTGCCAGCGTGGCATTCTTCAATACGTCGTCCTACTCTCCAACCCGCAACTTTGCCATCTATTTGATTCCAACGGATAAGACGTCGTTCACGGGAAGCTACGATTGGGTTACCGCTACAGAGGACAACCAAGTCTTCAGTGGCACGGTCACCATCCAGTCCTGCGCTTGGACCGTCTTTACCTTCGACACGCCATTCCATTATGACGGTACATCCAACCTTGCCTTGGTTGTGGACGACAATTCGGGTAGTTATGGCACCAACGTTCCGTTCCGCACATACGCCGCGAACGGGTATCAGTCCATGTATTGTTCCAGCTACTCGACGAATTTTGATCCTCTGAGTCCAACAAGTTATGGCAACCGCCTCTCGGTAAAGAACCAAGTCATCTTTGGTTTCCCGTCATCCGATTGCATGGTGACCGTTTCATCCGAACCGAGCTATGGAGGTACAGTAACGGGAGGTGGTACGTTTGCTTACGGTCAACTTTGTGCTGTCAGCGCAACGGCCAACGAGGGATATTGCTTCTACAACTGGACTGAAAATGATGTGGTGGTTTCGACGGATACCGACTATTCCTTCCAAGTCACGGGAAGCCGTGACCTGGTGGCTCATTTCGGAACTGCTGTTGTCGTCACTGCTTCGGCATCTCCCGAAGAAGGCGGTACGGTCAGTGGTTCGGGCTCGTATGCCCCGGGACATGCATGCAGCCTGACTGCAACGGCCAATGAGGGTTATGCCTTCATGAGTTGGACCAAGGATGGTCAAGTCGTGTCCTACTTGTCGTCGTATGCTTTCATTGCGGAAGAAAATGCTGAGTATGTGGCCAACTTTGAACCAGTTAACTATGGTGTTGTCGTTGGAGATGCGTTTGGAACCAACCAATACCTGCCGAGCAATTCCTATTACAATTACTCGCTTTCGCAGCAAATCTACACGGCAGAGGAACTTGGAGGCGCCCATGAGATCTCGAGCATAGCCTTCTTCAATGCGGGGAATACCAAGTCGCGTAACTTCACGATTTATTTGAAGCATACCGAAAAGGCTGCCTTCGACAGCAACACCGATTGGATCCCTGTGACATATAGCGATCAGGTGTATTATGGAAGCGCGACCATGACAGCCGGCCAGTGGACCTACATCAACTTTGACGCCCCCTTCGCTTACAACGGCATCTCCAACCTTGTTCTCGTTGTAGACGACAACACTGGTGGCTATTCCTATGGCATGAACTGTAGAGTGTTTGTCGCTGACGGCACACAAACCCTGCAAGTCGTTGGCGATGACGTGAATTACAACCCGCACAACCCGTCGAATTACACAGGTTCGCTGATGTCGTTGAAGAATCATGTCATCTTTGGAATCACACCTGCCGTGGTACAACAGACCGATGTGTTGGAGGTTGGCTGGAACTGGTGGTCGACCTACCTCGACATCACCTTGAACGACTTGAAGTCGGCCCTTGTGGCAGCTATGCCAGGTGCCACCAACATTGTGATCAAGTCGCAGAGCAATGGTCAAACCACTTACAACGGTAGCACGTGGAGAGGCCAGCTGACCACGCTGGACGTGACGCAGATGTATAGGATCAAAGTCCAAACCAGCGCTGAGTTGACGCTGACCGGCACACGGATTAACCCAGCCGAGCACCCTGTCACCATCACCTCAGGCACCAACTGGATCGGGTTCCCGCTCGGCGAGAACAAGACCCTTGGCAATGCCTTTGCCGGCTTTGCCGTCAGTGGCGATGTAGTGAAGTCGCAGAGCGGACTCTCCACTTTCAACGGCACTACCTGGAGAGGTGGCATCAGCTCGCTTGAGCCTGGAAAGGGTTACATCTACAAGTCGAACGTGCAGGGCACCAGGACATTCACTTTCCCTGCAAATGCAAAATAGGCTATTCATCCTTGCCTTGATTAGGTGAAAAACGGCCGCTCTCCGATGAGGGCGGTCGTTTTTCGTTTTTCTGCTGCTGTCAAAAGAAATCTTCCTATCTTTGTTCCCGAAACAAGTCGGAATACTATGAAATCCAGAATTTTTGTCCTCCTGTTTTTAATAGTGACTTCATCTGCTGCAGAAGCCCATCCTGTTGACATGAGTACCGTCCGTGAGATGGCCATGAAATTCATGAATGCCAATGCAAAAGTGTCGTTGTGTGGTGCAGAAGACCTCCAACTGGTGAGCACCTATAGCACCTCTCGAGGCATTGCTGCTTTCCATGTTTTCAACACGCCGAGCGGTTTCGTCATCGTTTCCGCCGACAACTGCGCCACACCTATCCTCGGCTATTCAGACGAGGGCAGGTTTGACATGGAGAACATTCCAATCCAGTTGCAGGATTATCTGCAGGGCTTTGTAGAGCAAATTGAATACGGCATAGAAAACCATCTGGAAACAGAAAAAATAGCAAGGCGATGGGATTTGGCGAGGCGTACGGGGCGGCTGAATGAGAACCTTGATGGCGAGGCAGTGGAGCCGATGATTACCGCAATGTGGGCTCAAGGATGCTATTACAACGCCCTATGTCCTGAAGATCACAATGGACCCTGTGGCCATGTGTTGACGGGCTGTGCTGCCACGGCGATGGGAATGATTATGCATTACTGGAACTACCCCATGCAGGGTTCGGGAACTCATACCTATACTCCTGTCGGTTATCCCGAGCAATCGGTAAATTTTGGCGAAACAGCATACGATTGGGCGAATATGTCTGACCAACTTACAGAGAATGCCACTCAAGAGGAAATAGATGCCATTTCCACACTATTGTGGCATTGCGGAGTTTCTGTCAACACAAGATATAATGCTTCTGTCTCTACAGTTTTTGCTGAATTGATTCCAAATGCTTTGATAAATTGTTTTAATTATTCAGACGAGATTTATTTTCCGACAAATATTGTTTATGATGAGAATTTGCCATTGTGGATTGCAATGCTAAAAAACGATCTTTGTTGTGGACGCCCGATTCTTTATCTTGGAGTGAACCCAAATGATGGTCATGCCTGGGTTTGTGATGGAATAGATTCCCAAGATTTGCTCCACTTTAATTGGGGATGGGGTGGACAAAACAATGGATACTATTCATTGTATGCAGGAATTGGATATGTGATGCAAAGTGCAATTCTTAATATTGTTTCTGATGTCAACCCTGACATCACCATGCAAACCACTTCTCTCACCCAAGGTTGGAATTGGTTTTCAACTATTGTTGACATCACCTTGGGCGATTTGGAGGCAGCCCTCGTAGAAGCCTTGCCAGATGCCACCAACATTGTGATCAAGTCGCAAAACAACGGCCAAACCACATACAATGGGAGTATTTGGAGAGGCCAGCTGAACACACTCGACGTGACCCAGATGTACAGAATCAAGGCCCAAACCGAAGGTGAGATGACCTTGATGGGCACACCGATCAATCCTGCGGAGCACCCCATCAACATCACGAATGGCGCCAACTGGATCGGGTTCCCGCTCAGTGAGGCCATGAGCCTCGACAATGCTTTCATGGGCTTTGCCGTCAGTGGCGATGCAGTGAAGTCGCAGAACGGACTTTCTATTTTCAACGGCACTACCTGGAGAGGTGGATTCAGCATGTTTGAGCTTGGAAAGGGTTACATTTACAAGTCGTGCGTAGAAAATGACAGGACGTTCACTTTCCCTGCGGGTGCGAAGTAGACCATTGTGGGACTAGCAAATGTGTGAAAAATAGAGGATGACTACTTTTTAGTCACCCTCTTTTTTTGTTTTGCATCGCTATCCAGAGATTACTTCTTCTTCACATAGTCGTTCATCTTCGCCTTGCCCCAAATCACTTCCATGATTTTGAGTGACTCTTGAACATCCATGTTGCCACGGGCTTCTAGGTTACGCTGGATGAAGACGCAGTCGGTGAGTTCTGCGTTGTCGCAGACGATGTCGCGAGCCAAGGCATCACAAGTGGGCGCGCCACAGATGCCGCAGTCGGTCTGAGGCAGACGGGCGCGGTATTCGTCGATTTTCTTCATCTTTTCCAAGGCAACGGCTATGTTGTCGTCAAGGACGAGCATGGAACGTGGATGGATTTCGCCGACTTTCATGTGGCGCATCAAGTAGTTGCGCTCTTCTTCCAACTCGTGGTCCTTGGTCTGTTCGCCCTTGCGCTCGCGGTCGGCGATTTTGCGGGCGCGACTGAACACTCGCTCGCAGATGAGGAAACGGTTGTCGCAGGTCAGGATGCCGCCGGGACAGCTTTGGTCACAGGCACGTAGTTCGAGAAAGTCTACATTCTCAATCTCCTCGTTCTCCACCTTTTCCAAAAACTCGATGACGTTATGGATTTCGTCGATAGAGTAGGAGTGATGGGCATCTGAGAGACGACGCTCGCCATTGGTCAATGAAGTCAGCACGCCATCGGCAGAGAGTTGCGAAACGGGCAGTTTCTGTTCCTTGTAGCCATGGCCTTGTTTCTTGATTTCGTGATAGACACGGTTATAGAGCGAGTCCATGTTGATGACGCCGTCGACCAATGACTTTTCTTCGCCTACAGGGTTTTTCACGGCCGCAATCTTGGCTGCGCAAGGGGTGATGTAGAAAATGCCGATTTGGTCGTCCTTCAAATCCATTTCCTCCTTGATCTTGCGGCGGATATACATAGCCGTGATGTCGATGGGAGCCCGCAATGGGATGAGGTTTTCCGTGAGGCCGGGGAATTTCACTTGAATCAGGCGTACGATGGCTGGACAGAAAGTCGAGATCAGCGGCTTGATGTCGGGATTTTCAGCGGCATATTTCTTTTTGGCCGCTGTATATACAGGTATGGACGACTCCGCCTCGATGATGTGGGTGAATCCTATGTCCTTGAGGATGCCGTAGATGCGAGATACGGTGATTTCATTCGGGAACTGACCCATAAAAACGGCAGGCACAAGTGCCACACGGATGGGGAAGTTGAAGATATCCTCGAAGTCGTCTTGCTCGATGTAGATGGAGCGAGTGGGGCACACCTTGAAACAGTTGCCGCAGTCGACACAGCGGTCGGGCATCAGAACGGCCTTTCCGTCGCGCACGCGCAAAGCCTCAGTCGGGCAGATCTTCATACAGCGCGAGCAGCCGATGCAAGTATCTTCATCTATCTTTAGGGCGTGGAAGAACGGGGTCTTTTCCATAGTTGTCAGTTGTTAGTTGTTCAGTTGTTCAGTTAGGCATGTCATCCCAGCAAAGGCTTGTGGGGAAGCGGGGATCTATGCCGGCTTGTTCAGGTAAAGTTCACCTCCATCTCGACGGTGGTGCCAACACCCACAGTAGAGGTCACATTCAGTTTGTCGACATTTTTCTGTATGTTCGGCAAACCCATACCAGCACCAAAGCCCATGTTACGGACCTCGGGCGAGGCCGTGGAATTGCCTTCCTGCATGGCCCAGTCGATATCGGGGATGCCGGGACCTTTGTCTTCAACCTTTAGGATGATTTTGTCGGGTTCGATGTCGGCGTAAATCATGCCTCCATAGGCATGTGCGATGGCGTTGACTTCAGCCTCATATAAGGCAACGACCACCCGTTTCACGATTTGAGGGCTGACGTTGAGCTGTTTCAAGGTCTTCTTGATGGCGCTCGATGCGGCTCCCGCGTTCACGAAGTCCGCTTCATATACTTGGTATTCTAAGTGCATGACATTCGGTTTTAGTTAGACATCGGTTAGAAAATGGGTAGCATGCCCGCCTTGAAGAGTAGTCCACAGGCCTTGAACATGGAGAAGTCGCTTTCCATGACCACCATGCCTTCATCCTCAGCCTCTTCGATCATCTCCTCGGTGGCTTTCTTGCGCCTCACCAGAACGATGATGTCGAGGTTGCCCATCTCGCACGTGCGAATGGTCTGCATGTTGCAGAGACCCGTAAGAATGACGGGGTTGTAGTCGCCGAGGGTGAGCACATCGCTCATCAAGTCGGAGGCGAAGGCGGTTTCGTGTTCTTCGTCCAAACGGTCTTCGCCGCAACGCACCTTGGCGTTCAAAAGTTCAGATATTTCTCTGAGTTTCATTGTATTGATTGTTTAATCGTTATAATGTATCTCCTCCAAATTCTCCTGAATCATCTCCTTCAGGTATTTCATGATGCTGACGTCGGTCATGGGCATGCCGTCGAGGGCTTCCTTGATTTCATCGGTGTCGAAGACGAACTCGCCGTCGTCGGTGATGTGCTTGTAGATGAAATGAATGTCCTCGTGGGCCGAAAACAGCATCACCAATGAGCCTGCCAAGTCGCCCATCGGTGGACGGTCAAGATGGTCGTGCTGGAACCAGAAGTTGAGCACAGTGCCTTTCCCGACTTCGCTTTCAATCTTCATGCCGCCGCCGGCGTTCTCTGTGTTCATCTTAATCAAAGGAAGGCCGAGTCCGACCTTGCGCGTGGTGCGTGAAGTGGTCCAGGGGTCAGTCACCTTGGCCAAAAACTCGGGCGTCATGCCTTTGCCGTTGTCCTTAATGGTGAAAGCGTATATATTGTCTTTCAGGCTGTCCTTGATGGTCAGTTCGACGAGGGTGGAGTTGGCCGCCGTCGAGTTTTCCATCAGGTCGTAAACATGCATTGATAGTTCTTTCATCCGAATACGAGTTGTAGTTTTTCCTTGGGTTCAGTGTCGATGTAGCGTCCGTCCTCGCCGTGAAGCGTCTTGCGGAACTCGTCGAAGGTCTTGTCGTACATGTGCAGCACACAATGCACCTCGCCGATGATATGCAGGAAATGTGCGTCGCTGCTCTTGGTGAAGTTGAATTTCTTCAAATAGGCGTATTTTTTCAAAAAGTCAGGCTTGGTGACGTGCTTCGAGATCTCCAAGGCGTCGGCCTTGATGTCGGGCGGCACGAAGCCTAACTGACTCACCAAGCTGCTTGCGGGCTTGTTGACATGCGCTGGAACAAACAGCCCGCCGATTTCATGCACCACATCATAAAGTTGGTCCAAATCGGCATCCAGAGCCGACCACAGCAGCCATTCCTCTTCGCCCACCACTTCCTCGTTCTCGTCAACGATGAGTTGGTAGCCAAACTTCTCTTCATCAAGTGGGATGTGGGGGAGGTGTGCGTCAAGGAATTCCTGAAATTTGTCCAACTGCTCATCATTCTCGAAATAGGCGAGGGCATGGGCTTCTTCCTGGGTTGTGATTTCGACGCCACCGATGACGAGGATGCCGTTTTCACGCCCGATCTTTTGCGTCACCTTCACCTGACGTGTGGTGTTGTGGTCGCAGATGGCGATAACGTCGAGGTGGAGTTTCTTGGCCTGCTCTACGATGGCGGAGGGACTCATATAGAGGTCGCCGCACGGCGAAAGCACCGTGTGCATGTGTAAATCTGCTCTATATGATTGGAGTTCCATAGAATATAGTCGGCATTTCGACGGGCTCAACGACCTTAGCTTTTGCAGGTCCCTGAGCCTGTCGAAGGGCCGTTTTATTCGTGTAGCAAGTTATACACCAATCCAGCGATTTCATACGTCGGCAGCGAGGTCTGCAAGATAGGCAAATCCTCGTCGTTGCTCTGCTCGATGGTCTCGTCGTTGGGCATGAGGTTCTTCACCAGGATGATGCACGACATTTCCTTCAGCGAGGCCACGGCCATCACGTTCTTGTGGGTTTGGAGGGTAATCCAGATGTTGCCTTCCATGGCGTTACCCATCACGTCGCTCAAAAGGTCGCTGATGTAGCAGCCATCTATCTCTCTGTCAAGGCCTTTCTCACCCGAGAGGACCTTCAGGTTGAGTTTTTCGACTAATTCTTTTACTTTCATTGTTTATCGTT
>JAEEGK010026014.1_pt1 | contig 11952 bp, 7 predicted proteins | sample 8958771 | NCBI WGS metagenome assembly JAEEGK01 (sample SAMN16246547, study PRJNA631951) | gut metagenome | biome: gut microbiome; feature: rumen; material: SC-attached | host: Bos | place: Iran: Karaj | collected 2018-10 | reverse complement strand
CTGTAAGCGCCGTTGGTCTCAGCGGGGAAGTCTACCCACGTCGTCAGTCCGTTCTTGTGGTTGATGACCACATCTTCGATGATGCCAGTTCCCTTGTCCTTGAAGGTCTTGATCATCTTCTTCAGTTCTGCCTCTGTACCCCAGCAACTGTTGTGATCAAGCCAGAAACAGGGATCGTAGCCCATCGTCTGTCGTTTCGTGTGGTAATATTCAGAAGTCTTGCCGCTTTGGGGAATCCAGATGAGGTCGAAGTACTGTGACATGTCATCGGCCTGTTTCTCGAGCACGGTCCACTTCGAGTCGGCATAGCCGTCCCAGTAGAATCCTTGTAACATCACGCCGCCATAGTTCTGCGGCCATCCCTGTGCCATTGTGACAATGGCTGTCAACAGGGTTAGTAGGGTCATAGTCAGTTTCTTCATATCAGTATAATAATAAAAGTCCGGCGATACCCGCATAGCAGATCATGCGGATGGGGTTGATTTTCAGGTAGCCAGTGCCGAAGGCTGTGGCAGCGAGAAGAGCGCAACTGATGTAGAATTGCCAGGGATTTTCCGATGGGGTTGAGAAGTTCTCCTTGTTGCAGAGTAGCAATGTGGCAGCTGCGAGCAGTCCCACAACGGCAGGGCGCAGTCCCTTGAATACCGACTGCACCAGTGGGGTATTCATATATTTCATGAACATCTTGCTGATAAGTATCATCAGGATGAGTGAAGGTAGCACGAGGGCGAAGGTGGCAGTGGCACTGCCCAGTACGGCCATCATACTTCCATAACCTGCATTGTGGATGGCTGTATAGCCGCAATAGGTGGCCGAGTTGATGCCAATAGGTCCTGGTGTCATCTGCGAGATGGCCACGATGTCAGTAAATTCAGCGGTCGACAGCCAGTGGTGTGTCTCTACCGTCTCATGTTGTATCAGTGAGAGCATACCGTAGCCGCCACCGAATCCGAAGAGTCCGATCTCGAAGAACGTGATGAATAGCGACAGGAATATCATGGCTCTTTCACTTTTTGTTGGTTACGACTGTCGTTCTCTTGAACGATCTTTCCATAGGCATAGCCTGCGATAGCGGCTATGATGATGACGTAGATAGGTGAGAATCCGTATTTCCAGATAGCAAGGGCTGCGACGATGGGTATCCAAAAGGTGTACCTATTCAGTTTCGCACGCTGTGCCAGACGAAACGTAGGTACCGCAATCAGTGCTACGACGGCAGGACGGATGCCTCGGAAGATGGCAGCCACCACCTTATTGTCCTCAAACTGCTTGAAAAAGATAGCGATGGCCAGAATGATCATGAATGAGGGGAGAGCCGTTCCAAGAGTAGTGGCAATGGCACCACGCACCTTTTTCAGCTTATAGCCGATGAAGATGGCAATGTTGATGGCAAACACACCAGGACAGCTTTGGGCGATGGCTATCAGGTCGAGCATCTCGTCCTTTTCTACCCATTTGTGCTTGTTCACCACCTCTTCCTCTATCAAGGGTATCATGGCATATCCACCACCCAGGGTGAATATGCCAATCTTAAAGAAGGTCTTAAATGATTCCCAGTAGAGATTCATCAGTCTCAGTCTTTTTAGAATAACCTAGGACTCCCTAGGATAACCTAGATTCTCTTCTCGATCCACTTGCGTGCGTTGACGAATGCCTCAATCCACGGAGTGACCTCATCATTGCGACGATCTGCTGGATACCAGGCGTTTTGCCAAGGGAAGATGGCACGCTCCAGATGAGGCATCATGCAGAGATGACGACCATCCTCAGAGCAGATACCTGCTACATGATAGTCAGAGCCGTTAGGATTAGCAGGATAGCCCGCATAGTTGTACTTGGCGATGACGTTGTATGCGCTCTCGGCCTCAGGCAGTGAGAACTTACCTTCTCCGTGAGCTACCCACAGACCGAGTTTGTTACCGCTCAGGCTTCCAAACATCACAGAGTTGTTCTGTGGAATATTCAGAGAGATGAACTCACTCTCGAACTTATGTGAGTCGTTATGCAGCATCTTAGCACCTTTGGCACCTGTGAGACCGAGTTCAACCATCAGCTGACAACCGTTGCAGATACCCAGCGACAGGGTGTCCTTGCGGGCATAGAACTTATCGAGAGCCTCCTTGGCCTTGGGATTGAAGAGGAAAGCACCAGCCCAGCCCTTAGCCGAACCAAGTACGTCGGAGTTAGAGAAACCACCACAGAAGACAATCATATTGATGTCCTCGAGTGTCTCGCGACCGCTGATCAGGTCGGTCATCATCACGTCCTTCACATCGAAACCGGCAAGGTAGAGACTGTAAGCCATCTCGCGCTCACCGTTGGTACCCTTCTCACGGATGATCGCAGCCTTGACACCAGTCTTCTCGCGACGATCGGCAGAAATACCATACTGAGCCAGCTTACCTGTGAAGTCTTTATTAAACTGCATCTCGATGGGTTGTTTCTTATAGTTCTCGAAGCGCTCCTTAGCCTTGCCGTTGAAGCTCTGCTTGCGATCGAGCAGGTAAGAGGTCTTGTACCAGGTGTCGCGCAGAGTGTCGATGTCGAAGGTCAGGTTCTTATCGTCAGCCTTTACCACGATGCTGCGGCTGTCTTCTACAGGATAACCGATCTTGGCAAAGCCTACGCCCTGCTCCTCCATGAAGTCCTTGAACTCCTGCTTGTGCTCGTCGCTTACCTCTATAACCACACCTGGGTTCTCAGCGAAGAGTGCCTTCACGATGTCACCCTCCTTGCAGATGTCGTGCAAGTTGATATGCATACCGCCCTTGGTATTAGCGAAGCACATCTCGAGCAGTGTGGTGATAAGACCACCGGCAGAGATATCGTGACCTGCCATAATCCAACCCTTCTCAATCATCTGCTGAACAGCCATGAAGGCATCAGCAAAGTACTCGGCATTCTTTACAGTAGGCACATCGTCGCCTACCTTTCCCAAACTCTGGGCAAAGGCAGAACCACCAAGGCGCTGTGTATCGAAACTGAAGTCGATATGATAGAGCGAAGCGTTCTTATCGTTCACCAAGACGGGGCTTACCACCTTCTTGATGTCGCTAACCTCACCACCGGCACTTACGATGACTGTTCCTGGAGAGATAATCTTCTCGCCGTTAGGATATTGCTGAGAGAGTGACAGTGAGTCCTTACCTGTTGGTACATTGATGTGCAGGTCACAACAGAAATCTGAGAGGGCCTTTACACCGGCATACAGACGGGCATCCTCACCCTCCTGAGAGCGACAAGGCCACATCCAGTTGGCAGAGAGGCTCAGCGAATCCATACCTTCAGCCAGTGGTGCCCAGACGATATTGGTCAGTGCCTCGGCTACAGACAGTACACTGCCGGCAGCAGGATTAGCCAAACCTGCCTGAGGCGCATGTCCTAAGGCGGTGGCTATACCCTTCACACCACGATAGTCGAGGGCTACAACACCACAGTCGCTCAAAGGCAGCTGGATCTCACCCTGACACTGCTGACGGGCAATCTTTCCTGTTACGGAACGGTCAACCTTATTAGTCAGCCAGTCCTTACATGCCACAGCTTCCAGCTGGAGCACGCGGTCAAGGTATTCATTGATCTTATCCTGACTATAGGTCACGTCCTCATAGTGACGCTCTACAGTATTATCTTTCATGATGGTCTTTGGCGAGTGCCCGAACATCTGAGCCACATCCAGATCAAATGGCTTCACGCCGTCGCCCTGCTTGAACGAGAAGTGGGCATCGCCAGTGGTTTCCCCGACTACATACAGCGGGGCACGCTCACGCTCGGCAATCTTACGTACATGTTCGATATGCTTCTCGTCGATGAGCAAGCCCATACGCTCCTGACTCTCGTTGGCGATGATTTCCTTCGAAGAAAGAGTCTTGTCACCAATAGGCAACTTGGTCATGTCAATCTCGCCACCGCACTCCTCAACGAGCTCTGACAAGCAATTCAAGTGGCCAGCAGAACCATGGTCGTGGATAGAAACCACGGGGTTCACATCCTCTTCGCACAGAGCACGAACCAGGTTGTAAGCACGCTTCTGCATCTCTGGATTAGCTCGCTGAACGGCGTTCAACTCGATGCCATTGCTATAGCGACCAGTATCAACCGATGATACAGAACCACCACCAAGACCGATGCGGTAGTTATCACCACCAACGACGACCACCTTGTTACCCTTCTGAGGCTCCTTCTTCAGACAGTCGCGCTTGGTGCCGTAACCTACACCACCTGCCAGCATAATCACCTTATCGTAAGCATACTTCTCCTTACCCTCCTGGTGCTCGAAAGTCAGCACAGAACCACAAATGAGTGGCTGGCCGAACTTGTTGCCGAAGTCTGAGGCACCATTTGAAGCCTTGGTCAGAATCTGCTGTGGTGTCTGATACAGCCACTGGCGAACAGGCAGGATATCCTCCCAGTCACGGGCTGCGCCCTCATCATCGTGCAGACGGGGATAGGCTGTCATATAAACGGCAGTACCAGCGATAGGCCATGAACCGACACCACCACCCATACGGTCGCGGATCTCACCGCCTGTACCCGTAGCGGCACCGTTGAATGGCTCTACGGTAGTGGGGAAGTTGTGTGTCTCAGCCTTCAGCGAGATCACGCTCTCGATATCTTTTATCTGAAAATAGTCGCTGGTGCTCTGATCCTTTGGCGCAAACTGCTCTACAACAGGTCCCTGTGCAAAAGCCACGTTGTCTTTGTATGCCGAGAGAATCTTGTTAGGATTCTCCTGTGTGGTCTTCTTGATCATAGCGAAGAGCGAGCTCTCCATCTCCTTGCCGTCGATGATGAACGTACCTCCGAAGATTTTATGACGACAGTGCTCTGAGTTAATCTGTGCAAAACCGAAGATCTCTGAGTCGGTCAGGGGGCGACCGTTCTGTTTCTCCAAACCGTGCAGATACTCGATCTCTTCGGGTGAGAGGGCCAGACCTTCCTGCTCGTTATATTCTTCCAGATTATCCACATACTTGATAGGCTCGGGCTGGATGTTGATGGTAAAGATATCCTGGTTCAAGCCATCATACATACGCTGCAACATCTCATCGTGCTCAGCATCCTTGCTGGCAGCAGGGAAATATTCCTCTATTCGGCTAATGCCCTTGATACCCATGTTCTGAGTAATCTCGACGGCATTGGTCGACCATGGAGTCACCATTTCGCGTCGCGGACCAATGTAGTAGCCATCCAGATGCTCTGCATTCAACAGTGATGCCTCGCCGTACAGCCAGTTTAATTCCTTGATTTCTTGTTCACTGAGTGTGTGATCAACCTCTGTGGCTATCACAGTTTTTTGTGGGGTCTGAAAGAAGTGTATCATACCTTATTAATTATTTATTCTGATTTTGCGCGCAAAGGTAGTCAAAAATCCGCATATTACAAAATTCTTTTTGCAAAAAGGCGTGAACTTACAAAAATTATCCTTAACTTTGCAGCCAGCAAGAATATATCAGTCATGACAAGCCAAATTTCATTAGACCCTCATGGAGAGATGCTCATGCAGCAGTATAAGGAGCGCAGGCATATCTTTGAACGTATGGATAAGCTCGTTTTCGACAAGCTGCGCTGGACATTTCAGGAGAACGGCTTATACATCAACTCTATCGAGCATCGCATCAAGACGGAAAAGTCACTACGTGGAAAACTTGAGCTGAAAGGTGCCAAATATAAGACGCTCGACGATATCACCGATATACTCGGAGTGCGCATCATCACCTTCTATACCGATGATGTCGACAAGGTGGCTGCTATCGTGAAGCATGTCTTCGATGTCGATTGGCGTGAATCGGTAGATAAGCGCAAACTCCACCAGCTTGATAGCTTCGGCTATAACTCCCTCCATTATATCTGCCGTATACCTAAGAGTCTTATCTCTGACTATCAGATGCCCGAGCTCAATGAGTACCGCTTTGAAATCCAGATGCGTACCGCCCTCCAGCATGTGTGGTCTACCATCGAGCACGACACGGGTTATAAAGGTGATGTCCGTATTCCCAAGGAGTATCGTCGCCAGTTCAGCCGTCTGGCTGGCATGCTCGAACTTGTCGACGATGAGTTCAGTCGCCTGCGCACCACGCTTACCGACTATCGCCGCCGCATACAGTCGCTGGTCGCCTCGGGTAAGCTCGACGAAGTGCCTCTCGATGAAGCCTCTTTCCGTAGTTTCATCTCTATGAAGCCATTCGATCAGCTTAATCAGCGTATCGCAGCTACTAATCAGGCAGAAATCTACCCTGTATCTCAGATGCCTTTCCTGCCTGTGCTTGAGTATTTCCATTTTGATACGCTCGGCGAAGTACAGCGCTTCATCGAAACCTATAGCGATGCGGCCTTTCAACTGGCTCTCTCTCAGTTGGCTCTTACCGACCTTGATATCCTTTCTGAAAACGTGGGATTACAGAACCTCTGCATTGTTTATGCTTTGAAGATGGGGCTTGGTCGTGATGGAGTCCTGTTTATCTTGAACGTCCTTAATGGCGAAGACTCCTCTAACGAGATGATGGCTGATATGTTTATCGAACAGGCAAGCAATCTATCGTTCATGCAGTCATAGGGTTAGTCAGCAAATAGACGGTCAAAATAATCCCTCCGATCAGTGATGAACGGAGGGATTAACTGTATTTAGCGTTTCTTGCTCTTGACAACTTTGGGCTTGGCTTTCTCGATGTACGGATCTTGTTTCATCAGAACGAAGGCTGCGGCGAGAATCTTATTCTTCAGATTATCGGGGAAGTCGGAATTTGCATTGAGGAATTTCTCCACTTCCTGCTTGGCCTCGTTGCTCTTGTGATGACAGAGCACAGCCTTTACCCACTTCTCGGGGAAGAAGATGTCGCTGGTCTCCTGGATATATTCCAGTGACTTGAGACTGGGTGCGATAAGGTTGTTGTTCTGGGGCTCATAGATATCGGCGCTCAGCAAATCGATGGCGCGAATGGCCCAAGGCTCATGCTTACGGTTCTCAGGCTTCAGCAGTTCATTGAACAGCTTGGTACGTACCTCGGCAGACGGGTCACAAGCGCGGCTGATAAAGTCGAATTCCTCACGGAGCTCATTGTTGGTGAGCCTTCCACGCTGGGTAGCGAAGATGTCCTGGCGCTGATCAGGGCGCGTCATCGCGAGGCGATAGGCCATATCCATATAATCATGCTCGTTGAAGGCTGGATCGTTATGGAGTTTCCAGAGGGTATAGATCTTGTCGAGAACCTCTGGTGAAACGGCGTTGTTGGCCAGTTTGCGGATGATATACTGGCTGCACTCCTTTGAGCGGTTCTCACCAAGCAGGTCGAGCATACAGAGTTCGAGGGTCTTACGCTGGGCGAGAGTCATGTCGAAGGCGATCTTGTGCATGTGATTGACAGCCGTCGACATGATGAGCGGGTTCTTCTCGCGCATCATCATACGGTAGAGCTCTCCAAAGTGTGAGGGAGCGATTCTGCCCATCAGGTAATTATCGTGGATGGTGAGCAACAGGGCGTAACGTGCCAGATCATCACGGGTAGTAAGCAGACGCATGGGCAGCTTCTTCGAGAACTCTTCGTCGAGCGTGAAGCGGCCATAGCCCTGACCATCGTAGTTGGGAAGGATATAGTCGGGCTTGAAAGCCACGGTGTAGGTCTTCTGCGGCTGATCCATCTCTACGTCGAGCACACGGCTGCGGCCCAGTTCATAGATGAGCTGCACCTTGAACTTCTGGCGCCATACGAGACCACGTCCATAGGGATCGGTCTGGGTGATGGTCACCTTGCCGTCTCGGTAAGTTGTGTGGATGTGAGGCATGCCCTTCTGCTTGACCCAGACATCGCTGAACTGACGGATGCCGATAGCGGGGGCTTCCTTGTCGAGGGTGTCGATGAGATCGTCCCATGAGGCGTTGCTATAAGCGTGGTCAGCGAGATACTTCTGCAGGCCGCGCTGCATGACTTGGGGCTCCATCATCTTTTCGAGCATGCGCATCATCACAGGGGCCTTGTCGTAGACGATATCATCGTAGAGCAGACTGGCGTGATTGATGTTGTCGATATTCTGTGCGATGGGGTGAGTGCCCTCCGTGCGGTCTGCCGCGATAGCCTTGGCCTGATAGGTCTTGATGAAGTTGAGAGCGTGATCCACCTTATTATATTGACGGCGGGTGATCTTCGATGCCATGAAATTGGCAAACACCTCCTTGGCCCATACATCCTCAAACCATTTTGGGGCTACGAGGTCACCAAACCAGAGGTGAGCAGTCTCGTGGGCAATGAGTTCGGTACGTGCCAGCAGTTCCTCCTGTGTGGCGTTTTTCTCAAGAAAAATCCTGCGGGCATTGAGCTGGATGGCGCCTGGGTGCTCCATACCGCCAAACTGATAGTCGGGGATGAGCACGATACCGTATTTGTCGGCAAAGGGGTTTGCAATACCTGTATAGCCTTCCAACCATTTCAAGGCGGCGGCAGCCTCGTCAAACACCTTGTCGAGCTGTGCCACCTTCTCAGGGTCAGTCTCGCGGTAGAGTGCGCGCATCTCGCGTCCGTCGCGGGTAGAGGTCTTTTCATAGAAGTTTCCTGCTACGAAGGAATAGAGATAAGTGGGCAGCGGGCAGCAGCCGTCGCTGGTCATCGTTTTCCAGCCGTTGGGCACGTTGAGCTTTGTCAGATAGCGGGCCCTGAGATCAGGCTGGTCGAAGCATGGGAACACCGAACGGGCTTTGTCGGGCACGAAGATCGTGTACATATAGTCCTTTTGGCGATTCAGCGCCTTGTCGAGACTGGTGAAGCTCAACTCAATCTTGTTTTTTCCTGCCTCGAGATATTTCTCCGAGATGATAATGTGTTCGTCTTTGTAAGTGGCGAAAGCTTGGCGGCGCTTACCTTTCTTACCAGTATAGACGTAATAGGTACCGTCGAAACCACCTTGGAAGTCGAGCACCACATCGGCCTTCTCTTTCAGTTCGAAGGTGATGATGTTCTTACCCGTCACCTTCTGGTTGACGTCGGCAGGAATGTTGAAACTGAGGTCATACAGCACGTTGGTGATGTTGGCATTCCGATTGTCAGCCAGCAGTTTTGAGACCCCTTTAGAAAGCATCTGAGCATTGGCGCTAAGCGTCAGAATACTCAGTAATAACATGAGCGATAATTTGAGTTTTTTCATCATTATTTGGTTTTTGACTGCAAATTTAATTAAAATAAATCTAATAACCACCATTTTTTCTTGGTTTTTTCGGTTTGTTGCTTAAATTTGCATCGTTAAAGTGATTTTAGAACAAAAATGAGTATGAAAAAGAGTGTATTTTTGATGGCAATAGCCTTTGGTCTGATTATGACCAGCTGTGCCAGTAAGAAGGATCTGGCTAACTGCCAGACGGAGAATAAGTCGCTAACGGAGAAACTGCAGGATGCCCGTGAGGATCTGGCAGGGAAGAACGCCCGCATCACAGCTTTGGAAGAGCAGCAGCGTGGCCTTCAGCAGGCTCTTAAGAACGCTGAGGATAAGTACGCCAAGCTGCAGGAGTCGCTCGATAAGAGTCTGACGAATGCTTCGCAGAACAATATCTCTATCGAGAAGCTCGTCGATCAGATCAATGAGTCGAATCAGTACATCCGCCATCTGGTAGAGGTAAAGTCGAAGAGCGACTCGCTGAACATGGTACTGACGAACAATCTGACACGCTCGCTCTCGCAGGACGAACTGAAAGAGGTTGACGTTCAGGTGCTCAAGGGTGTTGTATACATCTCGCTGGCTGACAATATGCTTTATAAGAGCGGCTCTTATGAGATTAACAGCCGTGCAGCCCAGACGCTGTCGAAGATTGCCAAGATCATCAAGGACTACAAGGATTACGACGTACTGGTTGAGGGTAACACGGATAATGTGCCCATCAAGAAGACCAACATCCGTAACAACTGGGACCTCTCTACCCTCCGTGCCTCTTCAGTGGTTCAGGCCCTGCAGAACGACTATGGTGTAGACCCCAAGCGACTGACGGCTGGCGGTCGTGGCGAGTATAACCCCATTGCCACCAACGATACGGAGCTCGGCAAGCAGCGCAACCGCCGCACGCAGATTATCATCACTCCTAAGCTCGATGAATTCATGGATTTGATCGGGCAGGCTCCCGACGGTGAGAAGTAAGATGGTTGTGGCAGCGATGGCCTGGGCCGTTGCTGCCACAGCTGCCTCTGACGATAGTGCCCGTGTGCATCGCCTCGAAGCTGAGGTCGTGCCAGGCATCATCCTTCATACGAACGCATTCCTGAAAGGAAACAATACTGAGGTTCGTATGATGAATCGTTCGTTTGTGGCGCACCTGAAGTATGCTTTTATGCCTCCTGAGGGTTCTCGGGAGGCTATTATATATAAAGGTGTATATCAGGGTGTCGGTCTCTCCTATCACCATTTTAACCCCCAGTTGGGCAATCCAGTCTCAGCCTATCTCTTCCAGGGTGCCACTATTAAGAACCTTTCCAGCAGGCTGTCGCTCAACTATGAGTGGAACCTGGGTCTGACCTACGGCTGGAAGTCCTACGATGAGAAGAATCATCCCGAGAACCGCGTCATCGGCTCTAAGCTGACTGCTTATCTCGATGCCGACATCTACCTCCGTTGGATGCTCTCGCGACAGTGCGACCTCAATCTTGGTGCCACCTTCACCCATTACAGCAACGGTAATACCTCCATTCCCAATGCAGGTCTCAACGTGGTGGGAGTCCGCGCCAGCGTCGCTTGGTACTTCAACCGTCAGCAGCCCCGTCAGGAGAAGTCTGTCGTACCGCTGTCCGAACGCTACTGGTTGTGGGATCTCACGCTCTGGGGCGCCTGGAAGCGCAAAGGCGTGGAGACTGCCAACGGTTCCTACCCCATACCAGGCACTTATGGCGTTGCCGGCTTCCACTTTAATCCTCTCTATCATCTGAATCACTGGCTCAATCTGGGTGCCTCGCTCGATGCTTCTTATGATGGCAGTGCCAACATCGAGGTCGACGACATTGCCCCGCAAGAAGAGGAGTGGCGTGACTCTGAACATGATGTCCACCAGCCTGCTTGGTATCGCAAGGTGGGACTCGGACTTTCAGGTCGCGTAGAGTTCGTCATGCCCTATTTCACCATCAACTTCGGCGTGGGTCACAACCTCGTCAATGCGGGTTCTGGTGACCTGAAGGGTTTCTATGAGATACTGGCACTGAAGATAGCCATCATGCGTCAGGCTTACCTCCATATCGGCTACAGTCTATACGACTTCCACTACCCCAATAACCTGTTACTGGGCTTTGGCCTCCATTTGTAGGACGCAACTGCTTAGATATGATGTTAATTATTTCTAAATGCGGAGGCAAAGGCTTGGAATATTCGTGGAAAACGACTAATTTTGTAGGCTACAAAAGGACTAATATAGTTGTTTAACATTTAAATGTTTTATTATCAATGATTTATTCAAAAGAAGTGGAAAACATGTGTAGCGTTTGTAAGGGCGCTTACCATGGACCTGCACCAATCCCCGAGGAGGGCAAATGGGTTGCAGTGAAAGAAATCAAGGAAATCTCTGGTTACACCCACGGTATCGGTTGGTGTGCACCTCAGCAGGGTGCCTGCAAGCTGAGCCTGAACGTGAAGGACGGTGTGATTCAGGAGGCTCTGGTAGAGACTATCGGATGTACAGGTATGACGCACTCAGCTGCTATGGCCAGCGAGATTCTGCCTGGTAAGACCATCCTCGAGGCTCTGAACACCGACCTCGTTTGCGATGCTATCAACACCGCTATGCGCGAGCTCTTCCTGCAGATTGTCTACGGCCGTACACAGAGTGCCTTCTCTGAGGGCGGTCTGGCTATCGGTGCTGGTCTTGAGGACCTGGGCAAGGGTCTTCGCTCACAGACTGGTACTCTCTATGGTACCGTTGCCAAGGGTACCCGTTATCTCGAGCTCACCGAGGGTTACATCACCAAGATGTATCTCGATGCCAACAACGAGGTT
>JAEEGK010026012.1_pt1 | contig 11952 bp, 10 predicted proteins | sample 8958771 | NCBI WGS metagenome assembly JAEEGK01 (sample SAMN16246547, study PRJNA631951) | gut metagenome | biome: gut microbiome; feature: rumen; material: SC-attached | host: Bos | place: Iran: Karaj | collected 2018-10 | reverse complement strand
ATGAGCACGTTGGAGACCGCCTGCACGCCCACCATCTGGGACATGGGGGTGACCAGCGGGGGGTAGCCCAGGTCCGCCCGGACCACGGGGGTCTCTGCCAGCACCTCGTCCAGCCGGTTCAGCGCCCCGGCCTGGTCCAGCTGGGAAACCAGATTGGAGAGCATGCCGCCGGGGACCTTATAGTTCAGGGCGTCCGTATCCGTCCGCATGGAGACGGGCTTCAGCAGGCCGGACTTGAGGCATTCGCCCTGGTAGGCCTTGAAATGGTCGTTGCAGGTCTTCAGCACCGCGTCGTCCAGCTCCACCTCGTAGCCCAGCTGCTTCAGGGCATAGCTGAGGGTCTCGGTGGCGGCCTGGCTGGTGCCGCCGGAGAAGCTGGATAGCGCCGTGTCGATCACATCGGCCCCGGCTTCCACGCCCTTCAGCAGGGTCATATAGGCAAGGCCCGTGGTGCAGTGGGTATGGATGACCACCGGGATATCCAGGCTGTCCTTGATGGCGGACACCAGGTCGTAGCACTCCTGGGGGGCCATGACGCCGGCCATATCCTTGATACAGATGGTCTCGAAGCCCATCTCCTTCATTTCCCGGCAGATCTCCACATACTTCTTCAGGGTGTGGACGGGGCTGGTGGTGTAGCTGATGGCGCCGGAGGCGATAGCCCCCCGCTTCACCGTCTCCTCCACGGCCACCTTCAGGTTCCGCAGGTCATTGAGGGCGTCGAAAATGCGGATGACGTCGATGCCGTTAGCTACGCTGCGTTCCACGAACTTGCGCACCACGTCGTCGGGATAGTGCTTGTAGCCCAGCAGATTCTGGCCGCGAAGCAGCATCTGCAGCTTGGTGTTGGGCATCTTCGCCTTGATGTTGCGCAGCCGCTCCCAGGGGTCCTCGTCCAGGAAGCGCATGCAGCTGTCGAAGGTGGCGCCGCCCCAGCATTCCACGGAGTAGAAGCCCGCCTTATCCAGCGTCTCCAGAATGGGCTCCATGACGCTGAAGGGCATCCGGGTGGCGATCAGGGACTGGTTGGCATCCCGGAGGATGGTTTCGGTAAACTGTACTTTCTTCATGCTCATGTTCCTTTTGAGTGGAATTGATGGTGAGAACGATTTAGAACTTTATAAGTATAACGGCCTTTGCCGGGAAATGCAATGTTAAAATACAAGGAAATGCAGGATTAAAGAGGTTCTTTTTTGATTTTCGCGAAGCGGCGGGGGTAACCCTTGGGGGTGGGGGCGGTTTTTCGTATCACGATGAGGGCCCGCTCCACCTCCGCCACGGGGAACTTTTCCAGGGCTTCCAGCCTGCCCCCCAGGCGGCGGATGGCGTTTCCGGCCTCCGCCAGCTCCTCCTCGCAATCCCTGGCCTTCATGGCCAGAAAAGCCCCGCCCGGCCTTACAAAGGGCAGACAGAGCTCCGTCAGCATATTCAGCCGAGCCACGGCGCGGCTGACGGCATAGTCGTAGCCGTCCCGCTCCCCGGCCTCCAGGGCGGCTTCCTCCGCCCTGGCATGGATACAGCTCGCCTTCAGCCCCAGTCTTTCACATAGGGAGGCGAGGAAATCCACCCGCTTGCCTTGGGCGTCCAGCAGGGTCAGACTGAGGGAGGGTTCCGCCAAAAGCAGGGGCAGGCCGGGAAAGCCCGCCCCGGAGCCCACGTCGATGACCCGCGCATTCCGGAAATCCGCAAAGCGCAGGAGACTCAGGCTGTCCAGGAAATGGCGGCGGGCCGTCTCCTCCTCCCCCATGACCGCAGTCAGGTCCATGACCTGATTGGCCTCGCTGAGGCAGGCATAATAGGCTTCAAAGCTCTCCAGCACCTGGGGGCCCAGCTCCAGGCCCCATTCCGCCGCGCCGGAGAGCAGCACCTCACGCAGACTCATTTCTTTAACTTATAGAAGAGCTTCCAGTTTTCCACGATCTCGAAGACCTCGAAATAGTGGGTCTCGTCCAGCTCCTTTTCATAGAGGAAGCCCACGCAGCCGCCGTAGGCATAGCAGGTGTAAAACAGCACCGCGTCCGGCCTTACCTCCACGTTCAGCACTTCCCCGCCGCTGCCGGAGCCGGTAAAGACCGGCTCCAGCAGGGCGGCCATCTCCGCGCTTGCCTCCGTCGTCTTCCCGTCCCGCAGGCAGACAAAGGTGCCGTCGGCGCTGCGGAGGAAGCTCTCTTCCGGCTCCTCCACCAGCACGGCGGTCAGGTCCTGTACCGCGTCCGGTTTTTCCAGGAACAGCTCCTTGGCCTCCAGCAGCTTGTCCTCGTACCAGGCGCTGCCGCCGCCGTTGATCACGTCGGCGCTCTGCCGGTAGAGCCAGCGCACGCCCAGGGCCAGGGCTGCGGCCAGCAGGCCGAAAAGGACGACTTTCAGCGCGCTTTTCATTTACTTCTTGGCCAGCAGGTCGCGGATCTCGGCCAGCAGCTCCTCGGTGGTGGGCTCCTTGGGCTTGGCGGCTTCTTCCGCAGCGGCCTTGGCGGCGGCGGCTTCCTCCTCGGCCTTCTTCTTGGCCTCGGCCTTCTCCTTGGCCTTGTTGAAGGCCTTGACGATCAGGAAGCAGATGAAGGCCACGATGATGAAGTCGATGATGAAGGTGATCAGGTTGCCGATGCCAAGGACATTGGCTTCCTTCACCACTTCCCCGGCCTCGTCCAGCACCGCGGGCTGCAGGGTGATGTTCAGGGAATCCTTCAGGCTGGAACCGCCGAAGATGGCGCCGATGATGGGCATGAGGATGTCGTTGACCACGCTGGTGGTGATCTTGCCGAAGGCGCCGGCAATGATCACGCCGATGGCCATGTCCAGCACGTTGCCCTTGTTGATGAAGGCCTTGAATTCGTTCAGCATTTTCTTCATGACACACAACTCCTTTATAAAAATATTAAAATATACTACAAAGAGAGGTCAACGGCGGGGGGTCAGCAGGGCCTTGCCGCCCATGTAGGGCCGCAGCACCTCCGGGATGGTGACGCTGCCGTCGGCCTGCAGGTGGTTCTCCAGGAAGGCGATGAGCATCCTCGGCGGGGCCACCACGGTGTTGTTGAGGGTGTGGGCCAGGTAGAGCTTCCCGTCCTTGCCCCGGACGCGGATGCGCAGCCGCCGGGCCTGGGCGTCCCCCAGGTTGGAGCAGGAGCAGACCTCAAAGTATTTCTGCTGACGGGGACTCCAGGCCTCGATATCGCAGGATTTCACCTTCAGGTCCGCCAGGTCGCCGGAACAGCATTCCAGCTGCCGAACGGGGATCTCCAGGCTGCGGAACAGCTCCACGCTGTAACGCCACATCTGCTCATACCAGGCCATGCTGTCCTCCGGGCGGCAGACCACGATCATCTCCTGCTTCTCGAACTGGTGGATGCGGTAGACGCCCCGTTCTTCGATGCCGTGGGCCCCCTTCTCCTTGCGGAAGCAGGGGCTGTAGCTGGTGAGCTTCTGGGGCAGGCTGTCCTCCGGCAGGATCTGGTCGATGAATTTGCCGATCATGCTGTGCTCGCTGGTGCCGATAAGGTAGAGGTCCTCCCCTTCGATCTTGTACATCATGGCGTCCATATCCGTCTGACTCATGACGCCCTCCACCACGGCCCCGTGGATCATGAAGGGCGGGATGCAGAAGATGAAGCCCTTGTCGATCATGAAATCCCGGGCATAGGCCAGCACCGCCTCATGGAGCCGGGCGACGTCCCCCATCAGGTAATAGAAGCCGTTGCCGGAGACCCGGCCCGCGGCGTCCATATCCACGCCGTCGAAGCTTTCCATGATCTGGGTGTGGTAGGGGATCTCGAAATCCGGCACCAGAGGCTCGCCGAAACGCGCTACCTCCACATTTTTGGAGTCGTCCTCGCCGATGGGCACGCTGGGGTCGATGATGTTGGGGATCACCAGCATGATCTTCCGGATGGCCGCTTCCAGCTCCGGCTCCTGGGCCTCCAGGGCCGCCAGGCGCTCCGCCTGGGCCTGGACCTGGGCCTTCACCGCTTCGGCCTCCTCCTTCTTGGCGGGGTCCTTCTTGGCCTGGCCCATGAGGATGCCGATCTGCTTGGACAGGGTGTTGCGGTTGGCCCGAAGGGAGTCCGCCTCCGTCTTCACGGCGCGCAGCTTCCCGTCCAGGGCGATGACCTCGTCCACCAGGGGCAGCTTAGCGTCCTGGAACTTTTTGCGGATGTTTTCTTTGACGATTTCGGGGTTTTCCCGGACAAATCTGATATCAAGCATTGTCTTCTGCCTCTCCATCCCCGGCCGGAAGGCCCAGCGCCGCGATCAGGGCGTCCAGGTCCTCGTTGCCGTAGTATTCGATCTCCAAACGGCCCTTCCGGGGGCCGCTGACGATATGCACCTTGCGGTTTAAGCGGCCCGTGAGCCGCTCCTCCAGGGCTTTCACATAGATGTCGTCCTTCTTTGCCGCCGCCGGCTTCGGCGGGGCAAGGAGCTTCCGCACCAGGGCTTCCGTCTGCCGGACGCTCAGCTGGTCCCGCAGAACCGCTTCCGCGGCGGCCTGGATGCGCTTGTCGTCCCCCAGGGCCAGCAGCGCCCGTCCGTGGCCGGCGGAGAGCCGGGCGTCCTCCAGCATGGCCAGCACCGGCTCCGGCAGGGCCAGGAGCCGCAGGGCGTTGGTCAGAGCGGGCCGGGAACAGCCCACCATCTCGGCGGCACCCTCCTGGGTGCAGCCGTATTCCTCCAGCAGCCTGCGCATGCCCTTGGCCTGCTCCACGGGGTTCAGGTCCTCCCGCTGCAGGTTCTCCACCAGGGCCAGCACCATGGCCTCCCGGTCGTCCGCGTCCACGATCCTGGCGGGAAGCTCGCCGAGGCCTGCCATACGGGCGGCCCGCCAGCGCCTTTCCCCGGCGATGATCTGGTAGTGGTCCCCTTCCAGGCGGCGGACGGTGATGGGCTGGATGATGCCGTGGCTGCGGATGGAGTCCGCCAGGGCTTCCAGCTTTTCCCCGTCGAAGCTTTCACGGGGCTGATGCTCGCTGGGTTCTATCTTGCTGATGGGCAGACTGCGGAGATTTTCCTCCGCGGGGGGCAGGTCACCGCCGAAAAGGGCGTCCAGCCCGCTGCCCAAGCCTTTTTTCGCCAAAATTCTCACCTGCCTTTGGGATTCTGGGCCATGATCTCCTCCGCCAGCTGCCGGTAGGCCCAGGCGCCGCGGGAGGAAGGATCGTAGCGGAGGACCGGCATCCCGTGGCTGGGGGCCTCGCTGAGGCGCACGTTGCGGGGGATGGCGGTCTTGAAAACAGCCTGTTTCATGTGCTTTTTCACGGCGGCGGCCACCTGGGGGCTCAGGTTGGTGCGCCCGTCGAACATGGTGAGCACCACGCCCTCCACCTCCAGGCCGGGATTCAGGCTCTTTCGCACCATGCGAAGGGTGCCCATCAGCTCGCTGAGGCCCTCCAGCGCCAGGTATTCGCACTGCACCGGGATGAGCACGCTGTCCGCAGCGCAGAGGGCGTTGAGGGTCAGCAGCTCCAGCAGGGCGGGACAGTCGATGAGAATGAAGTCATACCTGTCCCGCAGGGGCCGCAGTGCCTCCCGCAGCACGGTCTCCCTGCCTTCCGCGGCGGCCAGCTGGATGCCGGAGCCGAAAAGATCCCGATTGCAGGGGATCACATCCCCGTAAGGCGTATTGACCACAGCCTTTTCCGCGGGGACGCCCTCCAAAAGCACATGATAGGTGTTGGGCGCGGCATTTTGCTTGTTGATGCCCAGACCTGCGGTGCTGTGGCCCTGGGGGTCGCAGTCCACCACCAGGGTCTTCCGCCCGGCGTCGGTAAAGGCGCAGGCGAGGTTGACGCAGGTAGTAGTCTTCCCCACGCCGCCCTTTTGATTGAATAAAGCGATCACTTTGCTCATAACAGAATTATTATAGACAGGCTTTCGCCGTTTTTCAATGCCGAATTGAAGATTTGTCGGTGAAGTGCGTCGCAGGAATGTTTCACGTGAAACGGCGTCGGAGCCGTGGGAATGTCAGGTATCCGCGCAAGCGCAAATACCTGAAAGATTCCCACGGTTCCTCCTTAACCAAAACACAACCCAAGCCTTGGGTTGTGTTTTGGAAAGGACGTTTCGCCGGAATCTACGAGCAGTGCCGCTTGCGGTGCTGCGACATATTCCGGCGAATAAGGACGCCGTTTCACGTGAAACATCAGCATGATTGCGATTTGGCCGAGCTTCGGTTATAATGGCTTCAAAACGCTGTGGAGGAGGAATCGCTATGAACGATACGATGGAAGCCCTGCTGGAGCGGCGCAGCACCCGGCACTATACGGAGGAGCCTGTGTCCGAGGAAGCGTTGGCGCAGATCCTGGAGGCGGGGCTTTGGGCCCCCACCGCCCGGAACCGCCAGGAGGTCAAGATCACCGTGGCCAGGGACCCGGAATGGCGCGCCAGGTTCCGCGCTGCCTTTTCACAAGCGGACGGAAGGCCCAATTTCGCCAATTTTGACTTCGACTGCCCGGTTTTCCTGTTCCTATACGGGGAGAAGGATTTCCCCTATATCGAGATGGACAGCGGCATCGTGGTGGAGAACATGGCCATAGCAGCCCAAAGCCTGGGCCTGGGCACCGTCATCATCGGCTGCATCCGGGATTTCCTGCGGTCGGAAGCGGGGGCGCCCTGGAGGAAGGACCTCGGCATGACGGAGGAAGACCTGTTCACCGTCGGCCTCTGCATCGGCCACATCCAGCGGCCCACGAAGAAGCAGGAACGGAAAGAAGGACGGATCAAGTATCTGTGATCCGGAAAGCGAGGAAAACCGCCGCGGAGGGCTTCTCCGCGGCGGTTGATGCTTATTCAGGCTCCTTTGGCGGCGTTTTCCGCTTTCAGGAAGTCGATTCCCCGGTATTTTCGCACAGGTAGCGCCGCAGCACCTTGCGGTTTTCCATCTCCAGGGCCTGGAGGCGGGCCACGGCGGCGCGCTGGGTCTCCGGTGAAGCGGAGGCGCGGGCCCCCCGCACGGCGGCGACCAGGTTTTCCGCCGTCACTTCCGACAGGTCCAGCGCCTTGTTCTGCCCGATATAACGCAGGAAGGCCCGGACCTTGGGGTCATAGACCACGCCCACCAGGGGCGTGCCCCGGCCTGCAGCGAAAATGAGGCCGTGCAGACGCATGGAAACGGCGGCGGACATATACCGCAGAAGGTCGGCCAGCTCTTCCCCGCCGTATTTTTCCTCCTCCGGCAGCAGGGAGGGCGCTTCCATGAGCTTCCGCACCTGCCGGGCGGCGGCCAGGTCCTTGCTCCGGTCCACGAGGAGGAACACACAGGTGAGCCCGTCCTCCCGATACAGCCGGTCCGCCGCAGCAGCGAAGGCGGCGGCCTTCTCCTCAAAGCCGGGCCAGGGGCGAAGGAGGAAGGCCACGTACTTCCCCGCCGGGTCCAGCCCGGCGCTGCGGGCGATGCCCTCCGCCAGGGCGGCGTCGTGGGGCTTCATGGTCAGAGAGGGGTCCGCCGCCGGGATGATCTCCGGCCCGGCGACCCCCAGCTCCGCCAGCTCCTGGAGAGAATCGGTCTCCCGCAGGGTGATGACGTCCACGTTTTTGGATATGACCCGTCCCGCCAGCTTCCGGTCAGCCCGGTGCTCCACCGGGCCGATGCCGCAGCCGTACATCACCACGGGCACCTTCTGCCGCCGGGCCTGCCAGAGGGTATACAGATAGAACCAGAGGCTGCGGCGGCTGGTCACGTCCTGGATCAGGCTGCCGCCCCCGTTGAGATAGAGCTTGCAGCGGCGGCTCAGCCGGGCAAAGGCGGGCAGATGGAAGGTGTGGATGGCCTGCACCCGATGGGTCAGCCGGGTCTCTGCGGGATTGCGGGACACCACGCAGATGCGCACATCCGGGTCCAGCTCCCGAATCTCCTGGAGGATGGACTGGAGGATGGCCTCATCCCCCGCGTTCCCCCGCCCGTAGGCCCCGCAGACAGCCACGGTGTCTCTTTTGAGCGCCCGCCGGGCATGGCGGCGCAGGACGGCGTCGTAGATGGAAAGCTGCGTCTCCACCGTGGCGGCGAGGGAGAAGTTCTTCTTTACTTTTTCATAGAGGGCTTCCGCGAAGCGCTCCCGCAGCCCTTTGTCCCCCGCAAGGCGGGCCAGGCAGTCGGCCAGGGCGTCGCTGTCCCCCGGCGGGAAGAGATAACCGCTGATGCCGTGGTCGATGAGCATGGGGACCCCACCCACGCGGGAGCTGACGGTGGCCTTATGCTGCCGCGCCCCCTCTGTCAGGGCATAGGGGAAGGTCTCGCTGAGGGAGGTGAGGGTGTTGATGTCCAGGGCGGCGTAAAAGCTGTCGGTGTCCTCCACCCAGCCCAGGAAATGGACCAGCTCCTTCACGCCCAGGCTTTCCGCCAGGGCCTTCAGTTCCCCCTCCTGCTGTCCGTCCCCGGCGATGAGGAGCCGCAGCGCCGGGACCTTCTCCCGCGCTTTGGCAAAGCCCCGGATCAGGGTGGCGATGTCCTTCACCGGGTTCAGGCGGGCGGCGATGCCCGCATAGACGGCGCCTTCCTCCGCCGGGATGCCAGCCTGGGCCAGGAATTGGGCCCTGGTGAGCTTCGGCGGGGGGGAATCCAGGTCAACGCCGTTGTAGATGGTGAAGATGCGGTCCGCCGGGAAGCCCCTGGAGATCAGCAGCTCGGTCATACTGTCGCTCACGCCGGTGAAGAAATCCAGCCGCCGAAGGGCAAAGCGGTTCATGCTGCCGAAAAGGAGCCCCGCCGCGGGGCGGCCCATATAGTCCAGCTTGGGATCGCTGTGGACGGTGCTCAGCAGGGGGAGATCGCACTTGCGCAGCATCCAGGCCATGAAGTTGCCCCGGCTGCCGTGGCTGTGGATGATGTCGAAGCCCTCCCGGCGGATCAGCTCTGCCAGCTGCTTCGCCGTGGCGGGCAGGTTGTTGCCCGGCATGATGCGGGTGTCGATGCCCATGCGCCGGGCATCCTCGGTGAATTCGCTTTCCATGAAGCAGACCATGGTGACGCCGATCTTTTTGCTCAGCGCCGCCAGCAGGCTCAGCACATGGGTTTTGGCGCCGCCCACGTCGCCGCCGCTGATGAGGGTCAGAATTTTCACGGCCCCGCCCCTTCCTCTTGCAGAGATCAATGAAATAGTGTATACTAAATTGTTATCATATGCCGGAATGGATCCACCGGATATTATACAACGAAAATCGGGTCCCGTAAAGAAGGAGAAGCCCAATGGAAAAGAAGAAACGCAGACTGAATATCGTGGACATCGTGGTGATCGTCGTCATCCTGGCCGCGGCGGTCTTTTTAGGCTGGAAGCTGACCCACCGGGGCGGGGACATTCCTGCCGCCCGCCGGGGCACCATCCGCTTTGTGGTGGAAGTGGACGGACTGCGAAAGGACCTGTACGAAAGCACGGCGGACCTTGTGCCCTGCCAGATGGCTGCCTCCGGCAGCCTGGTGGACGGGTATATCCTGGAGGCCTGGGCCAATCCTGTGGAGGTCGTCAGCATCAAGGCCAAGAGCCCCGTCAACCAGAGCCTGGAGCAGGAGCTGCTGCCGGAGGAGGGCGTGGAATACGTCAACGCCTATTATCTCTGCGAGTGCGCCGTGGATCTGAACGATAAGCTGAACCTCACGGGCAATCAGGAGATCCGCCTGGGACGCAGCTATTACCTCAAGAGCGTGGACATCGAATTCAGCGGATATATCATCTCCATGGAGAAGATCGAAAAATGACGCATATCTGGCTCCTGCGCCATGCCGAGGCGGAGGGGAACCTCTACCGCCGCATCCACGGCTGCACCGATTCCGGACTGACGGAGATGGGAATACGGCAGCTGAAGCCCCTGGGGGAACGCTTTTTGAGCGTGCCCCTGGACGCCGTATACGCCAGCGACCTGCGCCGCTCCCAACAGACGGCAGCGGCCCTGGCGGAACCCAAGGGCCTCCGGCTGCGCATCCTGCCGGGGCTGCGGGAGGTGAATATGGGCGCGTGGGAGGACCAGTGCTGGGGCTATGTGGCCCGCTTCGAACCGGAGCAGTACCGCGCCCTGAACAAGGACCCGGCGAGATTCACCGTGCCCGGCTGCGAGCCTTACGAGGTCTCGGTCCGTCGTATCCTGGGGGCGATCCGGCAGATCGCGGCGGAGAACCCCGGCGGGGAAGCGGCGGCGGTGGCCCACGGCTGCATCATCCGCATCCTGCTGGCAAATCTGCTGGGGGTGCCCTCGGAGAACATCTGGAGCGTGCCCCACGGGGACAATACCTGCGTGGCGGAGCTGGAAGCGGAGGAGGACGGGGTTATCCGCCTCCTGCGCTATAACGACAATTCCCATCTGCCCGCGGAGCTTTCCGCCTTCGCCAGGGAGGACTGGTGGAAGAAGGAGGAGACCACCGACGGAAGGGACCTCTATTATCTGCCCATGGACGTGGACAGCGTGGACGGCGGCAGGACCTACCTGCGCCGCTACCGGGAGACCTGGATCGCCTCCCACGGTACGGACCTGGGCTTCAGCGACATCTATCTGACCAAGGCCAGGGCCAGCGCCCAGGCGGACCCCATGACCGTGCTGGAGGTCTACGCAGGGGAAACGCCCTGCGGGATGCTGGAGCTGAGTCCCCATAAGGGCGCCGGGGAGGGGGCCGGACATATCACCCTCCTGTTCCTGGAGCGGGAGTTCCGGGATCTGGGCCTGGGCGTGCAGCTGTTGGGCCAGGCCATCTCCTATTATCGGAAGCTGGGACGAAAGTTTCTGCGCCTGCATGTATCAGATACAAACATAAAAGCAATTAAATTTTACGAAAGCTGGGGCTTTCACCGGGCCGATTCGGAGCCGGACAGCTTCGGGGAGACCTACGTGATGGAGAAGCCCATATGAACCCCGTGGAATTCCTGCCCGTCAGCCAATTGGACATGGCCAAGCGGGGCTGGGAGGATTACGAGATCCTGCTGATCACCGGGGACGCCTATGTGGACCATCCCTCCTTCGGGACGCCGGTGATCGGCCGGCTGCTGGAATCGGCGGGCTACCGGGTGGCCATCCTGGCCCAGCCGGACTGGCACGACGCCGAGGCCATCCGGGCCATGGGACGGCCGAAGCTCTGCTGCATGCTCTCCGCCGGGAACCTGGACAGCATGGTGGCCCATTACACGGCGGCCAAGCGCCGTCGGGGCGAGGACTTTTACAGTCCCGGCAAGAAGGCGGGCCTGCGGCCCGATCGGGCGGTCATCGCCTATGCGGGCCGGGTGCGGGAGGCTTTTCCCGGCCTGCCCGTGATCGTGGGGGGGCTGGAGGCCTCCCTCCGGCGCTTCGCCCACTACGACTATTGGGACGATAAGGTGCGCCGCAGCGTGCTGGTGGATTCCGGGGCGGACCTGCTGACCTACGGCATGGGGGAGCGGGCAAGCCTGGAGATCGCCCGGCGGCTGAAGGCCGGGGAGCGGGCGGAGGCCCTGACGGACATCCGGGGCACGGCCTGCCTCCGGAAGGAGCGGGCCTGCGCCTATGATTTTTTGGAGCTCCCCTCCTTTGAGGAGGTGCGGGAGGACAAGCGGGCCTACGCGGAAGCCTGCCGGGTGGAGAATCAGGAGCACGACGCCATCCGGGGAAGGGCCCTGCTGCAAAAGCACGGCGAGCGCTGGCTGGTGGTGAATCCCCCCGCCGCGCCTTTGGAGACGGCGGAGCTGGACGCCCTGGCGGCTTTGCCCTTCACGCGGGAGCCCCACCCCATGTACGACGAACTGGGGGGCGTGCCCGCCATTGAGGAGGTGCGCTTCAGCATCATCCACAACCGGGGCTGCTTCGGGGGCTGCAATTTCTGCTCCCTGGCCTTCCACCAGGGAAGGCACGTCACCTCCCGCAGCCACGAAAGCGTGGTGGCCGAGGCGGAGGCCATGACCCGGCATCCCCTGTTCAAGGGCTATATCCATGACGTGGGGGGACCCACGGCCAATTTCCGCCATCCCAGCTGCCTGAAGCAGAAGAAGCGGGGTCTCTGCCCGGACC
>JAEEGK010026009.1_pt1 | contig 11954 bp, 10 predicted proteins | sample 8958771 | NCBI WGS metagenome assembly JAEEGK01 (sample SAMN16246547, study PRJNA631951) | gut metagenome | biome: gut microbiome; feature: rumen; material: SC-attached | host: Bos | place: Iran: Karaj | collected 2018-10 | reverse complement strand
TTACATGCTATCAGTTTAACAGACATACCAAACAGTCAGGTTATCTAACTATAAAGCCTTGCGCCGGAAAACCGCATAATAAGGGGATTTTTGTAAAAATCCCGGTCGGAAAAACGACCGAAACACTTCTTGAATATCCAAATTCTCTAATGATGCGCCGGTGTTTTTGCGCATTTTTCTTTAACTTAATTGGTTTTTTGCATAAAAAATACAGCCCTGTCACATCCTGTGTCACGCAAAGTGTCACAAGTTGTCACAGGGCTGTCACGCTATGTCACGCATTATGTAACGCTATGTAACACTGTGTAACGTTATGTAACGCTGCGTTACATGGTGTCCCCATTATGTCCCCGGATTGTCCCCGATTTGTCCCAGGGACATGTTTTACGATGTCCCCATTTTATTACCGGTAACGGAACATGTGATCCACCAGTAGGATAAACAGCATGCAAAATAAGGCAAATAGTTTTTTCCTGTTTCTGAATTCGCCGTCACGGACGGTTTTTATCCTTGCATTTCGGTTCTGACAAGAGTATAATTCATTCTTGTGCGGGAGAATTTCATGTCATGGTATCGATGGTGTCATGACATGCAGCTCTCCCTTCGTTTTTTGTTGCAACGATGCGTCAAAAATTTAAGGCTTTAAGGAATCGGGATTCGTTTGACCGTTCTCCTGAAGGGAATCGTGCAAGCGACTGTTAACTGCTGTTTCCTTAATCAAACGGAGGGATACTTATTTCTATTAACCATACGCCGAACCATGCGGCAGATTATCTGGAGCCCCTTACGTTCCACATTATTGATTCGCCCATGGGTTCCGGCAAAAGTTCTGCCCTGATCCGCCACATCCGGGAAAACCGGATGTACCGGGCGGACACTAACAAACGTTTTATTGTTTTTGTTTCTTCCATCAAAGAACGGGATGAACGCTTTCTGCAGAAGCTGGAGGCCAAACAGCCGCCTGCCGAACCTTACTGCAAAAGCATTCTGGCACTTATTGCCCGGGGCGACAATATTGTCACCACTCAGTCCCTGTACAACATTTTCAATGAGGAAACCATAGAAGCCTTTCATAAATCAAATTACATTTACACGGCTTATTTCGATGAGATTCCGCCCTTGTTTCAGGGTGCTTCGGGAGGAAAATACCAGCAGAAAGATGCGGGCGTCATTACCCGGTTCGGGTCAAAAGATGTGCAGCTTATGCAGCAGGAACATTTAATCTTGCAGGAGAATGGGGAAATTCACTATAATCCGGACTGTGAGTATCATCAACATATGCCGGAGCACAAGGTGGAATGCAACGTGTTCGACGCGCTGCGGGAACTGGACAGCCGTTGCAATCTGTACCCCTATGGAAACCGCAGGGGATTCTTTACCGGCATCGTGGCCTTCACCCGCCGGGAACTGTTTTCCTGTTTCAGGGAGTGCTGGTTCAGTTCCTATCTTACCGGCGACAGCATGCTGACCAATTATTGTGTCAAGAACCACATTGACAGAGTCTATTACCATATTGAAGACGGGCGCATCGTCCGTAATCCGGACGGCGCTTACATGGAAACGTACCCGGAAGGGCTGGAGCGTCTGGTAATTTTGGATGACAGCCGTTTCAACATGGAAAACAGTTTATCCAAGGAAGGCTATCGGAAACTGGCCCGAAGCAGAGACAGCGAAGAACTGAAACATTTGCTGAAGGGCATGCGTTACGCGTATGAGTTCATGAAAGAACACGGTGTCCGGAGCAACTCCTTCATCTTCACTACGTTCAAAGACTATAAAGAACTGCTGGCCAGTGACGGCAGGCATTACCCCACCATGAAACGCTTTCTTCCCTGTAATGCCAAGGCAACGAATGAATATCGCAACTGTACTGGTGTGGCTTATCTGTGCAACCGTTACTTTGATGTAAACTGCACCAACTACCTGGCCCGGCTGGCGGAAGAAGAACAGAACCCGGAACTGCGTTTCAACAACGACACCTTTGCCCTCTCCGAACTGCTGCAGTTCATCTGGCGCTCGAATGTACGTGTAAAGGATTCGGACCAGCCTGTTTATGTGTATATTCCGGACCGGCGCATGCGGGAATTGCTGTACGCGTTTATGGAAAAAGCAAAAGTGAATGCATCTGTGAAATAGAAAACCTGAGCGGTTTTGCGGAGTTTTGCCCGTCACTTATTTTTTGCTAACTTACTTTTCTTATGTTATAATAATATGTCATTTAATAGTAGAAAAATCTGTAGCACGATAACATTACGTGATATGTGATAAAGGAGAGAAAACTGTGAGCACGAATCTGGATGTAGGTATTGTTGGGCTTCCCAACGTAGGCAAAAGCACGTTATTTAACGCCATCACCAAAGCCGGGGCAGAGGCGGCCAATTATCCCTTCTGCACCATTGAGCCCAATGAAGGGGTAGTGTCGGTGCCGGATGAACGGCTGGACGTACTGGCCAAAATGTTCAATTCCCGGAAAATCACGCCGGCTATTATGCATTTTGTGGATATCGCCGGGCTGGTAAAGGGCGCGTCCAAGGGCGAAGGGCTGGGCAACCAGTTCCTCAGCCATATCCGCAACACCGACGCCATTGCTGAAGTGGTGCGCTGCTTTGAGGATGAAAATGTGACCCATGTGGAAGGCAGCGTGGACCCGGTGCGGGACATCCAGATTATTGATACGGAATTATGCCTGGCGGATATTGATACCATCAACAACCGCATGAAAAAAGTGGAAAAGCTGCTGAAAGCCCATGATAAAAAGGCTGCGGCGGAACAGGCGCTGCTGGAACGCGTCGCCAAAGGGCTGGAGGATATTGTGCCGGCCCGCCGGATGGAGTTTACCGAAGAGGAAGAAGCAGCTCTTTACGACCTGCATCTGCTGACAAGGAAACCCATCATTTATGTCTGCAATGTGGCGGAGGAAGAAGCGGCGGACGCCAGCGGCAATCCCCATGTGAAAGCGGTGCAGGAGTTCGCTGCCCAGGAGCATGCGGAGGTGGTGGTGATTTCTGCCAAAGTGGAAGCGGAGATCGCGGAACTGCCGGAAGAAGAAGCAAAAGAATATCTGGAAATGGAAGGACTGACGGAAGCGGGCCTGAACCGTCTCATTAAGGCGGGCTTCAAATTGCTGGGTCTGCAGACTTATCTGACTGCCGGTGAAATCGAAAGCCGTGCCTGGACCATTAACATCGGCACGAAAGCGCCCCAGGCAGCCGGCAAGATCCACACGGATTTTGAAAAAGGCTTTATCAAAGCGGAAATCGTTTCCTACGACGATTTGGTAAAATGCGGCAGCAAGGTGGCGGCCCGGGAAAAAGGCCTGGTCCGTCTGGAAGGCAAGGACTACGTCATGCAGGACGGGGACGTTGTGGAATTCCGTTTCAACGTATAAGGAGCAGTTCCCGGGGATTGCGGAATTATTCTGATTTTGCAATAACAATTCATTAGCCGTTGGCTTTTAAGGAAGAAGACCATGTTTGATACACACAATCACTGTGAGTTTTCCTGCGATTCGAAAATGACGCTGCAGCAGGCGGCGGACACCGCTGCGAAGCTGGGCATCGGAATCATCCTGACGGAGCACTGGGATTACGAATATCCCACGAATCCGGAGCAGTTCCTGTTCGATCGGGATACGTATTTCAAAAAGAACCTGCCCCTGCGCAGCGACAACGTACTGCTGGGCATCGAAGTGGGGATGCAGCCCCATCTGGCAGAAAAGGAAGACAAAGTTCCGGAAGGCTATCCCTTTGACTTTGTAATCGGTTCCATCCATATGATGAACCGGCTGGACTTGTACGAGGTGACAACGTATAAAGGTTTATCCAAAGAGGAAACCATGCACGACTTCCTCCGGGACAGCATTCGTTCCGCGGAAAGTCATAACAACTTTGATGCCTTCGGGCATATTGATTACATCTGCCGCTACTGGCCCTATGCGGATAAGGAATTTCATATGGAAGAAAACCAGCAGGAGTGGGACAGGCTGTTTACGGTTTTGATTGAAAAGAATAAACCCATTGAAATCAACACACGGCGGCTGGATTCCGAGGCGGCGGTTAAAGCGTTGCTGCCTTTATACAAACGGTATAAAGAACTGGGCGGCAAATACTGCACGCTGGGCAGCGACGCCCATTACACGGAGCATATTGGCCGGCGTCTGGGTGTAGCGGCAGCTATAGTAAAAGAAGCGGAGCTGCAGCCGGTGTATTTCAAAGAAAGAAAAATGATGTTAGACAGGTAGTTTTATGCAAAAGAGTATGACCTCGGGAAACTCCCTGAAACTGTTGCTGACCTTTATGGTGCCACTGATCATCGGCAACATATTTCAGCAGATGTACAGCATATCAGATATTATAATCGTGGGCCGTACCATCGGTGTCAACGCGCTGGCCTCTGTCGGCGCGGCGGCTCCGATTTTTATGCTGCTGGTAATGATGACCATGGGTATGTCCAACGGTCTGACGGTCATAACGGGACAGTTCTTTGGCGCCAATGATTTCAATAACATGCGCCGCAGTGTGGCTATGAGCATGATGCTCAGCGTTATTTCGGTGATTATTCTGGCTGTTGGCATGTTCATTGTGATCGATCCGCTGCTGCAGATGATGAATGTGCCGGAGGTTTTGTATGAAGACACCCGCAGTTATATCCTGATCGTGGCGGAAGGACTTTGGGCCATGATGGCCTACAACTTCTTTTCGGCTGTGCTGCGGGCCCTGGGAGACAGCAAGACGCCGGTGGCCTTTTTGATTTTTGCCACCATTATCAACGTGGGGCTTGCGCTGCTGTTCATTTTAAAGTTTGGCATGGGCGTGCCGGGTTCCGCTTATGCGCTGGTCATGGCCCAGGGCATATCCGCTTTTCTGTGCGTCATTTATATGTGGAAGCATTTTCCCATTTTGCGTTTGCAGAAAAGCGACTGGAAATGGGATAACGCGTTTGCAATTCAGCATTTGAAGATGGGCCTGCCCATGGCTGGACAGTTTTCCATTCTGGGCGTAGGCATTTTGCTGATCCAGTCCATCACCAATTCCTTTGGACCCAATACCATTGCAGGATTTACGGCGGCCATTCGGGTGGAGCAGCTGGCTCTGCAGCCAATGGCTTCCTTTGGTATCGCCATGGCGGCCTTCAGCGCTCAAAATTACGGAGCCCGCCAGTTCCAGCGCATCCGGGACGCAGTGAAAAAATGCTCGATGATTGCCATGGCGTTTGCCGTTTGCTCCGGCATCCTGATTTTCTTTTTCAGCGAAAATATCATCGGCGTCTTTATCGAAGAAGGAAACCCGAAAGTCATTGAGGACGCGTTACTGTATCTGAACTGTTCCGTGCCGTTTTACTTTTTCCTGAGTCAGATGTTTATCTACCGCAGCGCGGTGCAGGGCATGGGCGTGGGCATGGTACCCCTGGTTTCTTCCCTCATTGAACTGAGTATGCGGACCGGTGTGGCCAAGTTCCTGGCTGCGGACTGGGGATACCGGGGCGTGTGCTATGCCAGCCCGGTAGCCTGGGTGGCTGGGTCCATCTTCCTCTTTTTTGCGTACCGGTATTTTATCAGCCTGTTTGAACGGCTGAACCGGTAAAACAAAAAGCAGTTTACATTTTTTTCAAAAAAAGAACACAAAAATGATATTGCATTCTTGATTGATGTGTGCTATAGTACTTTTGGTCTGAAGGGAGCCGGAAGACATCGCGAGAGTTTTACCGGTAAAACCTGAGATACCGTATAACAATACAGTCAGATATCGCTTGGATCAGTAATGACCGGGACGTGACGCAATAGCAGCTTTTGCCGCGCATCCGTTTTCGGGTGCGCGTTTTTTGTTAAGGAAACTCATTTAATCAGCGTTTACTTAATGGGCCACAGCGACTGACACAGGAGGTGCATACTATGAAGTTAGTAAAAACTGTTGCAGAATTGCAGGCAATTGTGAAAGAAGTAAAAATGAGCGGCAGGACCATCGGCCTGGTTCCCACCATGGGTGCGTTGCATGAAGGCCACGCTTCTCTGATCAGGGCGGCCCATGCTGAAAATGATTTTACCATCGTCAGTGACTTTGTAAATCCCACGCAGTTCGGACCCACGGAAGACCTGGATGCCTATCCCCGCACCCTGGATCACGATTGCGAGCTGGCGGAAGCCATGGGCGCAGACGTACTGTTTGCGCCGTCTCCGAAGGAAATGTATCCCAGCAAAGACATGACCTGGGTGGAAGTGACCGGAGACATTACCAAAGTGCTGTGCGGTCATACCCGTCCCATCCATTTCCGGGGCGTGGCAACTGTCGTAAGCAAGCTGTTCAATCTGGCCCAGCCGGATAAGGCCTACTTCGGGCAGAAGGATGCCCAGCAGGCGCAGGTGCTGAAACGTATGGTGAAAGACCTGTTCTTCCCGCTGGAGATCCGGGTGATGCCGATTGTCCGGGAAGAGGACGGGTTGGCAAAGAGCAGCCGGAACGTGTACCTAAACCCGGAAGAACGGAAAGCAGCCGTCATTTTGAACCGGGCGCTGAAAAAAGCGGAAGCCGCGTTTGCCGCCGGAGAACGGAACAGCGCAAAACTGGTGGCCCTGACTGCAGACATGATCCGGACCGAGCCCATGAGTAATATTGATTATGTGGAAATGTACCAGCTTCCGGAGCTGACGGAAGCAGAAGCGGAAATCACAACAGACCATCTGCTGGCGGTTGCCGTTAAATTCGGAACCACCCGGCTCATCGATAACGTGGTATTGGCTGTAAATAAATAAGAACTATTTCCCGGGAAATGAAAGGCCCTCTCATTCGTAATGAGAAGGTTCCAGATTCGCAGATAAAACTGCAGAGGCACACAGTGTTGTGTTAACAGGAGGACAAATACATGTTATATACTATGTTTCACGGTAAAATTCATCGCGCGGTTGTTACCCAGGCCCGTCTGGATTACATGGGAAGCATAACGATTGATGAAGATTTGCTGGAGGCTGCCGGAATTCTGCCGGGCGAAAAGGTGCAGATTGTGAATAACAACAATGGGGAACGGCTGGAGACGTATACCATTGCCGGCAAGCGCGGCAGCGGCGTCATCTGCCTGAACGGGGCAGCGGCCCGTAAGGCCCAGGTAGGTGATACGGTCATTATCATTGCCTATGCGTCGATGGACGAAAAGGAAGCGAAAGCGATCAAGCCGAAGGTCGTCATGGTGGATGAACACAATCATATTCTCAGCGATATCGGTCAGGAAAAAGAAAAACAGACGGTAGCCGGTGATATGCTCCCTTTATAGAAAACAGTGAAATAAAAAACACTGAATTCTATGAAGGGAGTTATTTTTATGAGAAAAAGGAAAAAATACTCTTTAGAGGAAAAAACAGCTTGGGTGCGACGAATAGTATCCAATGAGATTTCTATGGGTCACGCATCGAAAGTATCTGGGATTCATAAGTCGGTTTTACAAGCTTGGAAACGGTTATATGAAACAGAAGGTGTAAAGGGATTAATACGTCAATCGCAGAATCAAAATTATCCTACGCTTTTAAAACGAACGGCAGTAGAAGACTATTTAGCAGGAAATGTTTCTTTACCGGAACTTTGTAAAAAATATAAAATCCGTAGCCATGCACAACTCCTAATCTGGATAAAGCGGTATAATAGCAGTAAGGACTTCGGTCGAAAGATGTCAGGAGGGAGCCGCATGAAAAAGACGCGTAAGACCAGCCAAGAAGAACGGATACAGATTGTGAAAGCATGTATGGAACGGGGTTTCGACTATGGAGCCACTGCCTTGGAATACAAGGTCAGTTACCATCAGGTCTACACCTGGGTACAAAAATATAAGGAACTGGGAGAAGCTGGCCTGGAAGACCGCCGGGGGATACGGACGGCTTCCCAAACGCCCCGGACAGAGGTTGAAGAACTTCGTATTAAGATAGCACAACTGGAACATGAGAAATATATGCTGCAGATGGAGCGGGATGTGTTAAAAAAATTGGACGAGATCGAAAGGAGGGATGCCTTTCGCAAGTAAGGCAAGACCATTTGTATGAAGCCGTCCGACACAGTCACGGAGACTTCGGATATCCGATAGAGGCAACCTGTGCCTTGCTCCATATTTCCAGAACTGCGTATTATAAATGGCTACACGAAGAGTACGGGAAACGAACCCATGAAAACAAACAGATTGCCGCATTCATTGAGACCATACATAAAGAGCATCCAGATAAAGGATATCGGAGAATCCGGGACGATTTGGATCGGTATTATGGTGTAGCCGTTAACGATAAGCGAGTTCTGCGTATCTGCAGGATACTGAAGATAAAATCTACGATAAAGTATGCAAATCATGGTTGTACGAGGCAAGCCCCCAATCCACAGTACATTGCAGAGAACATACTTGACCGAAACTTTAAGGCAGAAAAACCAAACGAGAAATGGCTGACCGATGTAACAGAATTCAAATGGTATGAAGGGATTGATAAACATAAAATTTATCTGAGCGCCATTTTGGATTTATATGACCGTAGGATTACTGCCTTTGTGATTCGGGACAGTAACGATAATAAGCTAGTATATGATACATTTGATAAAGCCGTCCAGGCAAACCCGGAAGCCCACCCGATTTTCCACAGCGACAGGGGTTACCAATATACCAGCAGGGTATTTCACCAAAAGTTAGTAAAAGCAGGCATGATACAAAGCATGTCCCGTGTTGCCAAATGCCTTGATAACGGACCGATGGAAGGTTTTTGGGGAATACTTAAGCGGGAACGATATTACGGGAAACGATTTACCAGCAGAGACGAATTAGTGCACATGATTACGGATTATATTGACTACTACAACCACAAACGACTCCAACGAAATCTTGGCGTTTTGACACCCATGGAGAAGCACAAACTATATCTTGCTGCATAAGAAAAACGCTGACAACACGAAATCGTCAGCGTCTCAAAACTTTATTTTATTTCATTGTCCTCTTGACGGGGAGCGGTTCACGGCGCATTGAAAAAAGCAAAGAAGAAAAAGAAAAAATAAAGGAGAAGCTGATTAATCAGCGTTCCTCAAGTGAAACGCGGGTTCCTGAATTTTCGGGGGCCCGTTTTTGTATCAGTTGTAACATTTTTCAAAAATCATAAAATCTTTCGCAAAAAAATACTATTTTATAATGATTTTGTTTGACAAAAAAATTATCTTTCCATATAATAATTTTAACGTAATTTTAAAATTGTTACATCTGATGAAGGGAAAGAGTAGTCTGCTGCGGCAGGTCCCAGAGAGCCGGTGGATGGTGAAAACCGGTGACGGCGGGCAGAGGAAAATCCTCCCTGAAGACTGGCGCTGAATCAGCATTAAGCGCCTGCGTCATTTCCACGTTACAGGAAACGCGTATGTTGGTACGTGGTAAAGTGTCCGTATATTTACGGGAATCAGGGTGGTACCGCGGAGTATTTCCGTCCCTCAGCTTATGTGGGACGGTTTTTTTATATAGTGAAAGTTATTTCATGCTGTGTAACGCAGCGGCTGTTGCCGTTTACGTAATAAAAGCTGTAGGAATTCTTGAGGGATACAGGGGGAGATCGACATGATGAAACAGCATTTGGCCATTCTGTGCGATAATAAACCGGGCGTGCTGACGCACGTAGCCGGCCTCATCAGCCGGAGAGCCATCAACATTGAGTATATTAACGCCGGCTATACGGAAGAACCGGATGTGACGCGTATCAACATCGTCGTATCCGTGGAAGACCAGCGGGCCCTGAACCAGGCAATTCTGCAGCTGGCCCGGCTGATTGATGTAATCAAGGTTGTAAATCTGGACGAGGCGCCGTTCATCAGCTACGAACTGGCAATGATTAAAGTCAGAGTGGGGTCCACACAGGAATTGTCGGATATTGCCAACCTGGCGGACCTGTTCCATGCCAAGATCGTGGACGTCAACCCGGGATCCGTGGTTATGCGGGTCACCGGCAGGGAAGACCATATCGAAGCCCTGCTGCAGATGCTGAAGGAATATGAAATTATAGAAATGGCACGGACCGGACAGATTTCCCTGTCCCGTGGTTCTAACGCAGTAAAAAAGATGTGAGGCTGATTCTTGCGGATATTTTGATTCCGGACTGCCGTCCGGGATATAAAATATAAAGGAAGTGCGAATTAAACCGCCTGCATGTATGCCGTTCGTCAAAAGCTCCGGCCATTGCGCAAACGGGTTTAATCAGCAATTCCGTAACGTCGTTTTCGGTGTATCATTATCATATTTTTAATTAAAAAAGGAGAGATTTATCATGGCAAAAGTGTATTACGATCAGGATGTTAACTGGGACGTTATCAAAGGTAAAAAGGTTGCTATCGTAGGGTATGGCAGCCAGGGACATGCTCATGCGCTGAACCTGAAGGACAGCGGGCTGGAAGTAGTAGTTGGCCTGTACAAAGGCTCCAAGTCCGTTGCCAAGGCAGAAGCTGCAGGCTTAAAGGTTATGACTGTAGGCGATGCAGTGAAATGGGCTGACATTACCATGATCCTGATTCCGGATGAAAAGCAGGCTGACGTTTATAAGAACGAAATCGCGCCGAACCTGAAACCCGGCAGCGCGCTGGCTTTTGCCCATGGTTTCAATATTCATTTCCAGCAGATTATTCCCGCTGCTGACGTAGATGTATTTATGGTTGCCCCGAAAGGCCCCGGCCATCTGGTTCGCCGCGTATTTACGGAAGGCTCCGGCGTTCCCGATGTATTTGCGGTGTATCAGGATGCAAGCGGAAAGTGCTTTGACCTGGCCCTGGCGTATGCCCGCGGCATCGGCGGCACCCGTGCCGGCGTTATCGAGACCACCTTCAAGGAAGAAACCGAAACCGACCTGTTCGGCGAACAGTGCGTACTGTGCGGCGGCGTAACCGCTCTGATGGAATCCGGTTTCAACACGCTGGTTGAAGCAGGCTATCAGCCCGAAATCGCGTACTTTGAATGCTTCCATGAAATGAAGCTGATCGTTGACCTGATGTATGAAGGCGGCATGGCCAAAATGCGTCATTCCATCAGCGACACGGCGGAATACGGCGATTATCATACCGGTAAAAAGATTGTTACCGACGACACCCGCGCTGCCATGAAGAAAGCGCTGAAGGAAATCCAGGACGGCACCTTTGCCAAAGACTGGCTGTTGGAAAACCGTTCCGCAGGTCGTGCTCATTTCCTGGCAGAACGCCGTATCCATGCGGAAACCCAGCTGGAAGAAGTTGGTAAAAAACTGCGCAGCATGATGAGCTGGCTGCAGGCTCCCAAAGCAGCAGCTCCGGCTCCTGCTAAAAAAGCACCGGCAAAGAAAGCACCGGTAAAGAAAGCGGCTGTCAAAAAAGCTCCTGCTAAAAAGGCTCCTGTAAAAAAATAATGACTTAAGGTCAGTGTATCATTGAGGTGAAAAACGGAGGGAACGTTTTAGCCTCACTGAAATCAACAGTCTGCATTACCCAATAGAAACGGCTGCCGGAGCAGTATCTCCGGCAGCATAACTCTGAAAGAATGAGAAGGTACAGCCCGATGAAACTGAATGGCGCGCAAGTTGTAATTGAAAGCTTAAAAAAAGAAAAAGTAGATGTGGTATTCGGCTATCCCGGCGGCGTGATCCTGCCTTTGTATGATGAAATGTATAAGGCGAAGTATCCCCGGCATATCCTGCCCGGACATGAGCAGGGCGCTGTACACGCGGCAGACGGATATGCGCGTGCCACAGGGCGTCCCGGCGTCTGCTTCGCAACGTCCGGACCAGGTGTATGCAACATGGTTACAGGTATCGCGACGGCCTATATGGATTCGATTCCGCTGGTTGTTTTCAGTGCACAGGTGGCAACCCGGGCCATTGGCAGGGATTCATTCCAGGAAGCGGATATCACCGGTATTACAACCCCGATTACCAAGCATAACTATCTGGTAAAAAAGATTCAGGATCTGCCCCGCGTCATTAAAGAAGCGTTCCTGAT
>JAEEGK010026008.1_pt1 | contig 11955 bp, 13 predicted proteins | sample 8958771 | NCBI WGS metagenome assembly JAEEGK01 (sample SAMN16246547, study PRJNA631951) | gut metagenome | biome: gut microbiome; feature: rumen; material: SC-attached | host: Bos | place: Iran: Karaj | collected 2018-10 | reverse complement strand
CTCAATCCGGTCAACCAGCTGAGCGATTACCAGGTGCTTGGCTTCGTAGCTGGCATCGTCAAAGCGGCTGGCCCAGCTCAGAATCTCGTCCACCTGGACTTCATTGGCCTTCTTGTTGTTCTTCTCCATACCCTTCTCAGATATCTCATCGATGATCTCCCAGTCAGGATGCGTTTTTGCGTACTCCCTGCAGGCCAGTCGCTGCATTGGGATGTCATCGTGATCCACTTGACCAATCGTCGACACCCGGTAAAGGCAAATGACTTTTTTCACTCGTTTTCATCATTCACATCATGGGGCGCAAGCGCCAGCAGCGCTTGCGTTAATCGGCCAAGCGAAGCGCGACCGTTGGTTCGAGTCCAACTGTCATCACCATACCCGGCAGGCATTCAAGATCAACGCCTACCGGTTTTTTCAGCCATTTCCACCACCATGTTCAGACAGAAACCGGACATCCTCCACAACACCTGTTTCCAGGTTCAGATAAACAATATAAGTTCCATTTTGTTCCGTTTCCTCAGAGGATAATTCCTCCACGAAGATCCAGCAACAATAACATAGCGTTCCATCCAGCAGGACATAGGAAGGATTTTCATCCACGTATATTCTCATCGAAGATATCTGCCGGGAAGTTAAGTGATATCTTATAACAACAGCTTCCTTTGCGATTTGGGCGAACTCCTGCGCAGAAAAAGATTGCCGCTCCTTAGCTTTCTGAATATCTTCATATCCTTCCAAAAGAACCTCATATTTATTATCCTCATTTTCCCAATACGCTTCATAGTCAAAACCATGCTCCCGGTTTATGCGTTCGATGTAAGGATCGAACGTAATCAGTTCAGCCGGTTCTCCGGTTTCCGGGTCGATCCGCAGGATTTCATCCAACTGATCCTTCCCCCAGGCAGAGGCTTCCAGCCCGCCGCCCGTGTCCTCCCCATCATGGCTCCAGCATATGTTTTTCACAGTCTGGCCATCCACGATCACTGTATACTTGCCCAGCACATATGCAAGGTGCGCACTTCCTTCATACGTTACAATGGTGGTTCCGCCTTCTCCCTCCGCGGTTTTTCGTGTGAACAGGGATTGCATCCGGGCGGTAATCCCATATGTTTTCAGTAACGCCTGATCCGCAATTTCAGTGGCTGGCACTCGTTTTGCAAAGATGATCCCCGCGGCAGCCGGGGCTGTTGCAGCTATCAGCAATAGTATAATTGCCAGTACAAGGCTGTATGTAAGCTTTCTTTTCACTTTATTCCTCCTGTCGCGCTTTCAAAGAACTGATTAATATTGCTTATAATTGAACGCATACCACCCACAAAATAACAGACGATACCGGACAAGGAACATTTTTCTTTCGTAATGTTTACCCTTTATGTTTTTCATCAGCCATTTCCGCCACCGTCGTCAGACATAAACCAGACATCCTCCACAGCACCGGTTTCCAGATTCAGATAAACGATATAAGTTCCGTCTTGTTCCGTTTCCTCAGAGGATAATTCCCCCACGAAGATCCAGCAACGATAACAGAGCGTTCCATCCAGCAGTACATAGGCAGAATTCTCATCCACGTCTGTTGACATCAAAGAAATCTGTTGAGAAGTTAAGTGATACCTTACGCCAACAGCTTCCTTTGCGATCTGAACGAACTCCTGCGCAGAAAAAGATTGCCGCTCCTTTGCTTGCTGAATGTCTTCTCCCTCCAAAACAACTTCATATTTTTCATCCCAATTTTCATCCCAATACTCTTCATAGTTAAAATCATGCTCCCGGTTGATACGTTCGATGTAAGGATCGAATGTCAGCAACTCCGCCTGTTCTCCGGTTTCCGGGTCGATCCGCAGGATTTCATCCAGCTGATCCTTCCCCCAGGCGGAGGCTTCCAGTCCGCCACCCGTGTCCTCCCCATCATGGCTCCAGCATATGCTTTTCACAGTCTGGCCATCCACGATCACTGTATACTTGCCCAGCACATAAGCAAGGTGCTCTATCCCTTCATACGTTACAACGGTAGTTCCGCCTTCTCCCTCTGCGGTTTTCCGTGTAAACAGGGATTGCATCCGGGCGGTAATCCCATATGTTTGGAGCAACGCCTGATCCGCAACTTCTGTTGCAGGCACTCGTTTTGCAAAGATGATCCCGGCGGCGAGTGCCGTTACCGCGATAAGCAACAGCACAATTACCAGAACCATGCTCAATGTCAGTTTCTTTTTCACTTTGATTTCTCCCTTCTCAGCGTTCATGATCCGCTGAGCCAGGAAAGGATTCTCCTGCAGACCGGAAAGACGCCGATCCACAGCATTCCGGAAGATCACTCTTTCTTCAGCTTCACGCATCGGAATCCCTCCTTTCCAGTAATCCGCGAAGTTTGTCTCTTCCCCGTTTCAACCGTCCCGTGACGGTTGACTGGGATACACCCAGCGAATCCATGATTTCCTGTATGCTGAATCCCTGATAGTAAAACAACAGAATCACTTCGCGCAGTTTGACCGGGAGACGCATGACGGCTGTGATCAGTTCTTCATCCTTTTCCTCAAACGGGACTTCCGCTTCAGGCAGCATCTCCGGTGTGATCCGACGGTCAAAATGCCGGAACCATCCGGAATGATTCATATCGTAGCAGGTATGAATGGCAATCTTCATGATCCAGGTTTTGATGCTGCTCTGGCCATGATAATCATTCAATCCCCTGTATACCTTCACAAAAGTTTCCTGCACAGCATCCTCAGCCAGTGTTTTGTCGCACAGGTAGAGGAAACACATCCGCAATACAGATCCCTGATACTGCGCTACCAGATCTTCAAAACTCGGGTTTTGAGCTTCGTCAGGGCCCTTGACGCTGCTCATGTGCTTTCACCCCTTTCACTAATACAGACTGCTGAGCAGAAGAAAATATTTCATTTTCTGGAAAAATCCGGCTATGGATGTCATAGCCGGACAAGAAAGATGAATCATTCAACACAATTACGTTGGAAAATTCAGGGTTTATGGTTGATTATGCCATTCATCCGTTTCCAGATAACTCGAGTCCAACTATCATTTTCCTCCAAGGTGTTCAATGCGTGCAAAAGCGCTCTGGCACCAGGTGAAAATGGCAGAGAAAGCCTGATCGAAATCACTGACGTCCGACATCTCACCCATTTCCAGGACAATCCGGTCTTCCTCCGCAACCGCTTCCTTCAGATCCTTCCGGCTGAGGATGAAATGCCCGCTTTCCAGAAAATGCAGATTCTGGATCAGGTAAAACGCACTCTTGCAGGTCCCGCGGAACCTTGCGGTGTTCCTGTCCCTGTCCGCATGAATATAGCGGTGGCAGAGTTCATGATACAGATTTCCCAGGCTCAATCTGACATAGTTGATTTCATCCTCCCGTGTCGCAAGCGGAAGATAATCCGCCAAAGTGCCGACCAGGTCTTTCGTCGTATGGAGCAGCTGGCATACCTCCAGGGGATTCCATCGCTTCATTTCGTCTTTCCCGCAGATGAAACCACAGGATTTCTCGTAAAAGCCGATCTTCTTCAGGATTTCGCGGTATGTATCCATATCCATCACGGAAAATTGGTCCAGGATGACCATGACGTCGATATCGCTGTTTTCATGGGCTTCACCGCGCAGCCAGCTTCCCTGCAGGCCTATGTACAGCAGCCGCTCCCCGAAAGCTGACCGGCAGTTCAGAATCAGATCAGCCAGATATTTGTCCAGATCAAACATTGTTATCATCAACACTTCCCCGGATTTCGATTTGTCGTTGGTTCAGACCATTGAGTGTTTTTTCAGAAAGCCAGGCAGGCTTTTCGGTTTCAATGATAGCATATCCCTAGAAATTTTTCAGGTATATTTTTGTCGCTGGTATTCTCCCCGGGAACCCGGGATAATTCTATAATGGATAAACAGACAAAAAAGATGTTGACAAGTATACTTGGCAAATATATAATCAGACATGCCAAGAAAACTTGGCAAAGGAGGGATGCAAAATGGATAAAGAGGAAATCCTGAAGATGAGCCGCGAGGAGAACGAAGGCAGGCAGGATGAATACGAGACTGCGGCAGCGAGCACAGCGGCGAAAGCCGGCATGCTGGCCGGCGGGCTTGTGTGTGTGGCGCTGGCGTTCATCGGGAAGTTCATCCTGAAGCTTCCTGCAATCAGCTTTGCCGGATGGATGGTTTATTTTGCCATGTATGCCGCCAGTAATTTTGTGCTGTTCAGGAAGCTGGGAAACCGGCGCAACCTGTTCTGGGGTATTGTGACAGCTGCTGCATCCGTTGGCTTCTGCATTGCGCTGATCGTGACAAAGAATGGGATGCAGTAAGATGAATGAGAAGCTGATACTGAAAAACAACATCAAAGAGCGGCGCGTTGAGAAAGGACTGTCCCAGCAGCAGCTGGCGGACCTGGTCGGAGTATCCCGCAATACGATCAGCTCCATCGAGACGGGGCAGTTCAATCCCACCGCGAAGCTGGCCCTGATCCTTTGCATTGCCCTGGATCAGAAATTTGAAGAACTGTTTTATTTTTAAGGAGGTTTGTATGGATAAGCAGACAGAAGGAACGGTTGTTTCCGTCAAAAAGCAATGGTGGCTGAAGGTCAATACGAAAATGCTGCGGATGGGACCGCTGGACGGCGCGACTTTTCCGCATATCATGAAGGTAAAATACACCGTGGACGGTACGGAATATACCAAACTCGTCTGGATCAATGCGGGGCATCCGGTACCCAAAGTGGGAGACACGGTGCACGTGAGGTACCGTTCAGACAAGCCGAAAAAGGCAAAGGTGCTGTGAGGACATGGCGGCGGCCGGGGCAGCCGGGTTGAAATCAGATGCTGATGCGGGTAAAATGATGTCAGTATGAACCGGGAAAACCCGGGGAAAGGACAATGAAAATGAAAAAGCTTGTGACTGTGCTGCTGGTGCTGGTGATGCTGGCAGCCTGCATCAGCCCGGCGATGGCAGACCGGTACTATACTTCCACATTCGCAGCGGGAACGGACGGATGGTATGCCCGCGGAGCCCAGGCCGTGTACCGGACAACGGAGGGTACCCTGCGTACGGAGGGAAGAACCAGCGACTGGCATTCTCCCGGCCGGGATTTTCCCCTTGTGGAGGGATGCCTGTACAACCTGAGCGTTGAAGTGTACCAGAACGAAGCGGACAGCGCCGCGTTCATGATTTCCATCGCGCATACCAAGGACGGAACGGAGACCTATAAGAACCTGGCCTATGGAAACGTCAAAAAGGGCGAGTGGACAAAGATCGAGGGTTCCTATACAGCCGGAGACTTCGACCGCAGCGTACTGTACGTCGAAACGACGGGCGCACCGCAGCTGAGCTTCGAAATCAAAAACTTTATCGTGGACGCCCCGAACGGCATCCCGAAGCCGAAGCCCGTGGAACCCCCGATGGAGATCCCGGCGGTCGCCATCGAGGACATGCCCAGCATCCGGGAAGCGTATGAAGGAAAGTTCGACTTCGGTGCAGCGGTGCCGCAGCGCGCGTTTATGGATGCAAAGCTGAAGGCACTGATGCAGAAGCAGTTCAGCATCCTGACGCCGGAAAACGAACTGAAGCCGGATTCCGTGCTGGATGTGCAGGCAAGCAAGAGCCTGGTGCGGAATACAGGCGATGAAACGTCAGTCGCCGTCCACTTTGATGCGGCGAAGGGCGTGCTGAGCTTTGCCAAAGCAAACGGGATGAAGGTACACGGCCATGTGCTGGTTTGGCACAGCCAGACACCGGAGGAATTCTTCCATGAAGGATACGACCGGAGCAAGCCGCAGGTCAGCCGTGAGGTCATGCTGGGCCGGCTGGAAAACTACATCCGGGAAGTCCTGACACAGACTGAAGAGAAGTATCCGGGCGTAATTGTGAGCTGGGACGTGGTGAACGAAGCAATCGACGACGGGACCAGCTGGCTGCGGAAAACATCCCCCTGGACCCGGACCATCGGCGAGGACCATGTGCTGCGCGCGTTCGAGTATGCCCGGAAGTATGCCGCGGAGGGCGTACTGCTGTACTACAACGATTACAACACGCCTGTTCCCGCAAAGCTGGCCGGAATCACGAAGCTGCTGAAACAGCTGATGGAGGAAGGCAACATCGACGGCTACGGATTCCAGATGCATTACAGCAACAATGATCCGTCCATCACCCAGATTACCAATGCTGTGGACCAGATTGCCGCGCTCGGGCTGAAGCTGCGCGTGAGCGAACTGGATATCGGCGCAAGCATGACGGAAACCGGCCTCATGCGGCAGAAGGCAAGATTCAAGGAAATCATGCAGCTGATGCTGGCACACGCGGACCAGACGGAAGCGGTGCAGGTGTGGGGCCTGACGGACGATATGAGCTGGCGCACCGGCCAGTATGCACTGCTGTTTGACAAGAACCGGAACCCGAAACCTGCGTTCTACGGCGTGCTGGAGGCAGTCCAGCCGTAAAAAACAAAGGTGAGAAAAGCTGCACCCGGACCGGGTGCAGCTTTTTTGCGATTTGGCCCATTCGAAAAAGATTGAAGAAAGCCCGCACAGGCGGTAATATAGAAAAGCAGCAGCAAAGAAAACGCCCGGAAGGGCGGGAAAGAGGATAAAGAAATGGAACTGAAAGCCCGTAAAGACGTTCCCGTGGAGGAGACATGGGACCTGTCGCTGATTTTTGAAAACGAACAGCAGATGTGGGATACGCTGGAACAAACCAAGGCAGCGGTGAAGAATGTGGTTGACACCTACGCGGGGAAACTGAATACCGCGGAGAATATCGTCGGCTGCCTGGACGCGATGGAGCAGATCCGGATCTCCATGTCGAAGCTCTGGAGCTATACCGGACTGGCGGTGGAAACCGACTACACGGACAACCAGCTGCGCGAACTGGATGAGAAGGTGAGCGATGTGCTGACCGACCTGAATGCGGATACGTCCTTTGTGGACAGCGAGATCCTGCTGGCACCGGAGGATGTGCTGCAGGCGGCGGTGGAAAAGGCAAAGGGATGCCGGGTCTACCTGCAGGACCTGATTGCGAGAAAAGCGCACATGCTCTCCAAGGAAACCGAAAAAGTGCTGGCGGCACTCGGAAAAACGCTGGATGTGCCCTATACCATCTATAACACGATGAAGCTTGCGGATATTGAATTTCCTCCCTTTACGGTGGACGGGAAGGAATACCCGCTGGGCTATTCCCTGTTCGAGGATAACTATGAGCTGGAAGCGGACACCGCGGTACGGCGTGCTGCTTTCCGTGCCTTCTCTGACAAAATCGCACAGTACAAAAACACTACGGCTGCCGCGTATAACGCATGCGTGGCCCAGGAGCAGACCATGGCGGAGCTGCGCGGGTTTGACAACGTGTTTGACAGCCTGCTGTTTGAGCAGAAGGTGACACGGGAAATGTATGACCGCCAGATCGATGTGATCACCGAGCGCCTGGCACCGCATATGCGCCGCTATGCCCGGCTGCTGAAGAAGAAGCACAACCTGGATAAGATGACCTTTGCCGACCTTAAGATCGCAGTGGACCCCGAGTATGATCCGAAGGTGACGATTGCGGAATCGCACAAGTATATCCGGGATGCCCTGGCCATCCTCGGCGAAGACTATGTGGAAATGGTGGACCGGGCATACCGGGAACGCTGGGTGGATTTTGCCCGGAATATCGGCAAGAGCACGGGCGGCTTCTGCTCCGGCCAGTACCGGAAGAATTCCTTCATCCTGCTGAACTGGAACGAGCGGATGTCGGACGTGTTTACCCTGGCGCACGAGCTGGGGCATGCCGGACAGGAGATGTATACCGATGCGGCACAGTCCTACTATGACACCTGGCTTTCCACCTACCTGGTCGAAGCGCCTTCCACGATGAACGAGCTGCTGCTGGCCCACCACCTGACCAAGACCAGCACGGACAAACGGTTCCGGCGGTGGGTTCTTTCCAATGTGGTGAGCAATACCTATTATCACAACTTTGTGACGCACCTGCGGGAAGCCTGGTACCAGCGCGAGGTATACCGGATCATCGACGAGGGCGGCAGCGTGAACGCGGATATCCTCAGCGATCTGTTCCGGAAGAACCTGGAACTGTTCTGGGGGAATGACGTGGAGATCCCGGAAGGCGCGGAGCTGACCTGGATGCGCCAGCCGCACTACTATATGGGACTCTATCCTTACACCTACAGCGCCGGCCTGACCGTGGCCACCCAGGAACTGCTGCGGATTGAAAAGGAAGGCGAAACCGCCGTACAGGACTGGAAGAACTTCCTGACTGCCGGTGCCACCCAGGATCCGATCGGACTGGCGAAGATTGCCGGATTCGATATCACCACGGATGCGCCGCTGAACGCGACGATTGACTACATCGGCTCGCTGATCGATGAAATCTGCAAGCTGACAGAGGAAATCGACGGAATCAAGGTGGACTGATCCGGGACCATTGACAAAACGAAACGCTGTATCCGATGAGGGTACAGCGTTTTTCTGCCTTGCGGAAGAAAGCCTTTTATTCCGTAATTGTGACTTCGACGATTACCTGGTATTCAGCGTAACCGAGCTCAGCCGGCATGCTGAAAAACTCAAACAGATAGGAGCCTGCTTCCAGGTTTTCTGTTTCACAGGTCATTTCACGCTGTGTCATCGTGAAATCCCGGAAATCCGGCAGGTCGATGATCTCTTCGTCTTCCATGACCTTATACACGGTCGGGGAAGCGATGCGGAAGGTTCCATCCACCCCGGAGAAACGGATGACAATCGGTTCACCCCTGGTAACAACATCCGCATCGGCTGCAGCCCCGAAGGAGGCTTCGCCCTTCACTTTAAAGTCAAGTATCTGCATCTCACCGGAAATCCAGGTGGCGCCATTGTCAAAGCTGGCTTTCGGATAGACACCGATTTCCCCGCGGTAATAGGTGGACCAGGGCAGGAACCAGTTTCCATATTCGTCCGGCTCGATATATTCATCCAGGTACATCTCGTCTTCGTATTCGCCATCCACAAAAACAAGCGCTGCATTGGTCGCACCTTTCGCATAAACATTATAGGTAACATCCTGGTACAGCAGCAGGTTGGTTTTTGGGGTGATGGTCAGTGTAACCGCATCAGACGACACTTCAGCTTCACCTGCAGCCCCAAAGCACAGCACCACCAGCAGTAACGCCAGCAGAATCCCGACAGACTTTTTCATGCGATAATCCTCCCGGTATTTATTCACAATATGCGATTTCTTATTTACACAAAGTATACCATTTATCCGGGTGTTCAGCAATGATCACAAAAAGACGGGCAGATGCACAATTCTCCTGCAAAACACGGAAGAGTGTGGTATCATGGAAACAGAAGCTGCCGGGTAACCATACAACACTGTCCGGCGGCAGGGAGTCGGCATTGAAACTGTATCATTATTTTGAAAAGAGCAGAGGGCCTTTCCGGAGCATTTCGGATCTTCCGGATATGGAAGCGGAGGCGTTGCTCCGGCAGATCCGGACAGATCATCCGGACATCTTCCTGGCCAAACGGCCGGAGGATTACGTGCAGAAGAGAAGACGGTTTGAAGAAATCCTGCGGGAGGAATTCATCAAAAAGGGCGGCCTGATTGAGCGAGAAACACCGCACTATATGGTGGTGGAAGCTTGCCCCTTTTTTGAGAAATGGTATGAGCACACAGCCTGGATCACCGTTGATACAGATGACCTGGACCTGAGAACGCTGTCCTTCACCTATGGGGATTCCCATCCGACGTTCAGCGGAAAGATCCGGGACGGGAAGGAATACCGGAACCGGCTCTATATGTATGATGAGATCCTGCCGATTATTGACCGGTACGGACTTCCGCAGGACTGGAACCCCGATTTCCGGTACGGACCGGAAAGCTATGTGGAGGTCCAGGTATGGACAGACCGAGGGCTGGAGAAATGGATCCGATGACAGAGGACTCCGGCTGCAGATGACCATCAAAACTGACTTTACGGAAGAATGACATGAAATACAGGAATGTGATCCCGGCGGTGTTTATCGACAGGCCGAACCGGTTTACCGCCCATGTGGATATTGCAGGCCGAAGGGAAACCGTCCATGTCAAGAATACCGGCCGATGCCGGGAACTGCTGCTTCCCGGCGCGGAAGTGTGGCTGAGCGGATCGGAAAACCCGGCCAGGAAGACCGCATGGGACCTGATCGCGGTGAGGAAATCCAACGGCCTGCTGGTCAATATTGACAGCCAGGCCCCGAACGCCGTCGCCCGGGAATGGCTGGAAACGCAGCACTTTGACGTGATCCGGCCTGAATACGTATACGGGCAGTCCCGGCTGGATTTCATGATGGAACGGGGAACTGAGCGGTTCCTGATGGAGGTCAAGGGCTGTACCCTGGAACGGGACGGAATCGGCTATTTCCCGGACGCGCCGACGGAGCGGGGTGCAAAGCACCTGCGGGAACTGGCCAATGCAAAGGGATATCAGCCTGTCCTGACGTTTGTGATCCAGATGGACGGGATTACGGAAGTGCGTGGGAACCGGGAAACAGACCCGGTTTTCTGTGAAGCACTGGAGGATGCCCGGAAGGCAGGCGTGAAGATCATTTTCCTGCCGTGCCATGTGGAGACCGATGAACTGACTTACCGGGAAGTGCCGGGAATGGAAAGACTGAAGGGGCAGCAGGGAAGATGATTACCCATACAGTGAAGATCAACGGAATTGAGGTTGCCGCCCGGTACAGCGAAAGCGCGGTGAACGGAATTTTCCTGCCGCTCCTGAAGGAACTGACCGCGATGCAGCAGAAAGCCGGCAGGCGGATCCTGGTGATGCTGGCGGCTCCGCCCGGAGCGGGCAAGAGCACGCTGCTCAGCTTCCTGAACCGGCTGGCCGGAGAAACAGAAGGTATTGGAAAAATCCAGACCATCGGGATGGACGGTTTCCACAGGAGGCAGGAATACCTGCTGAGCCATGATACAGAACGGGATGGAAAGAAGATCCGGATGGTGGAGGTCAAAGGGGCACCGGAAACATTTGACCTGGAAGCCCTGACCCGGCGGGTGAAGTCCCTGGCGGCGGGGGAAGTCATCGGCTGGCCGGTCTATGACCGGCTGCTCCATAATCCGGTGGAAGATGCTGTGCAGGTGGACGGGGACATTGTGATCCTGGAAGGAAACTACCTGCTGCTGGATATGGACGGATGGCGGGACCTGGCATCCTGCGCCGATTATACGATTTCCGTCCGGGCCGATGAGAAAATGCTGCGGGAACGCCTGATCGACAGACGAATGAAAACCGGCGTTCCCCGGGAGGAGTCGATCCGGTTTGTGGATTTCAGCGATATGCCGAATGTGAGACTGTGCCTGGACTGCTCCCTGCCGGCAGACCTGCAGCTGGAGATTGATAGCCGGGGAGAATATATCCGGCTGTAATCAAGAGAAAAGATCCGCGGACGGCATTGCCGCTGGAGCGGATGACTTGAAAGGGGTTATTCATGAAGGTGACTTTCCTGGGCACCGCTGCGGCAACTGCCTGCCCGCTTGTTTTCTGCAGCTGCCCGATGTGCTCTACCGGGTGGAAACAAAAAGGGAAGAATTTCCGCCGGCGTTCCAGCGTCATGATCGATGACGACTTGCTGATCGATCTGGGTCCGGACATCATGCCGGCTGCTTTTGAATTCGGCGCGGACATGCGCAGGATCCGATACTGGCTGCAGACTCACGCGCATTCTGACCATTTTGACGCGGGACACCTGATCACACGCTGGGCAGACTATGCTTCAGAAGGGATCGAACATCTGGATCTTGTCGCATCCCGGGAAACGATCCGACAGATGTCGGACCGGCTTTCCCTGGAGGAGCCCGGGACTTCGCTGGAAGAAACAGAATGGCTGGAGAAGCTGAAGCTGCAGGTTCACTGTGTCCGGAATGGTGACAGTATCGAGCTTGGGAAACGGCGCATCACTGCCATCGAGAGCGCCCACGATATTCCCGGAGGATCGCTGCTCTAT
>JAEEGK010026006.1_pt1 | contig 11956 bp, 8 predicted proteins | sample 8958771 | NCBI WGS metagenome assembly JAEEGK01 (sample SAMN16246547, study PRJNA631951) | gut metagenome | biome: gut microbiome; feature: rumen; material: SC-attached | host: Bos | place: Iran: Karaj | collected 2018-10 | reverse complement strand
TCCTGAAACACCACGGCATCGACTATAAGGCGGTAATGCGCGCCGGGATCGAGTATATCAAAAACAAAGGCGCGATCACCCAGGGCGGCTCCACGATCACGCAGCAGGTGCTGAAAAACAGCGTGCTGACGAACGAGCGGTCATGGGATCGCAAGTTTACGGAACTGTTCCTGGCTCCGATGTTCGAGGACAATTACTCCAAGAACGAGATCATGCAGTTCTACGTCAACATGAACTTCTACGGGAACAACTGCTACGGCATCGAAGGCGCCAGCAAGTATTACTTCGGTAAGCACGCCAAGGATCTGACACTGGCGGAATCGTCTGTCCTCGTCGGCCTGACGAAGGGCGCCGCGCTGTACAATCCTCTCACGAACATGGAAGGCGTCCGCATCCGTCAGGAATACACGCTCGACCGTATGCTGGAAGAGGGCATGATCTCACAGGCGCAGCACGACACAGCGCTGCGGGAGAATCTGAAATTCATCTACGAGCGCCCCGAACTGCCGCATGAGAGCTACATGACGAGTTTCGCCATCTACTCCGCGGCTATCAACCTGATGGAGCAGGAAGGCTTCGAATTCAAGTATATCTTCGAGACGGACGAGGAGATGAATGCCTACGACGCCGTCTATCAGGACACGATCAACGAGAAGATGAAGGAGATCCGCATGGGCGGATACGAGATCTACACCTCGTTCCGGCCGGATCTGCAGGAAAAGCTCCAGGCGATCCTGGATTCCCGCTGCGAGAAATACACCGAAGTGGGCGAGGACGGCAAGTTCGCGTTCCAGTCCGCCGCGGTCCTGATCAACAACAAGACGGGTTACGTCGAAGCCATGATCGGCGGCAGAGGCACGGAGGACACCTTCAACAGAGGCTATCTGGCGAAGCGCCAACCCGGCTCCTCCATCAAGCCCATCGTCGTCTACGGCCCCGGTTTCGATTCCGGTTTCTATTACCCGTCCAAGGTCCTGATCGACAAGGACAACCCGAAGGATAAGTTCTGGCCGAAGAACGTTACGAGAAAGAACACGGGCAGGATGAACATCCGCGAGGCGATCGTGCAGTCCACGAACACCATCGCGTACCAGATCATGCTGAAGATGACCCCGATGTACGGCCTGCGCTATCTGGAAAAGATGCGCTTCTCGTCCATCGCGCCGGCTGATATCTACAGCACGTCCGTCGGCCTGGGCGGACTGACCTACGGCGCGTCTCCGTTCGAGATGGCCAAGGCGTATTCCACCCACGCCAACCTGGGCGAATATATCGACAACAACTGCGTCATCCGCATCGTCAAGCAGGACGAGGGCGAGATCTTCTCCGAGGACAGCGCCCGGATCCGGGTCTACTCGGAAGACGCGTCCTACATGATCATCGACTGCTGCAAGGAGCTGCTGCGCCGCGGCGACGTGGGTCCCAGAAAGGCCCCGAGCAACGCGCTGTGCTTCGTCAAGACCGGTACGTCCAACGAAGCGAAGGACGTGTGGTTCTGCGGCGCCAGCCGTTACTACACCTGCACGGTGTGGATGGGCTACGATACGCCGAGAAAAACGACGCTCACCAGCGTTGGCCTGCCTGCCTGGGAATGGAAAGACATGATGGAAGCGGTGCACGAAGGGCTCGAACGGGAAGACTGGGAGAAACCCGAGGGCATCGTCAGAAAGTATATCGACGCGAAGGGTGACGTCGCCGGATTCAATACCGGCAGAACGGATATCTTCTCGGACGAACTGCTGCAGAGAGCGAGGGATTCCGAGGTCTATCTCGGCATCAACTACAGCGAGGAAGACTGGAACTGGAAGCCGGAAGGCGAAGAGGACGAGGAGAACAAGGAGGGCGAAGGCACCGAGACCACGACGCCGGATCAGACGACGCCGCAGCCTCAGCCGCAACCGCAGCCTCAGCCGCAGCCTCAGCCGCAACCACAGCCTCAACCGCAGCCGCAGCCCGAACCGCAACCCGAGCCGACGCCGGAGCCTACCCCGGAACCGACGCCGGAGCCGACGCCTGAACCCACGCCGGAGCCTACACCGGAACCGACGCCCGAACCCACGCCGGAGCCTACACCGGAACCGACACCGGAACCCACGCCGGAACCCGTGCCATCCGGAGGCGACACCCCGGCTGAACCCTAAAACAAAAGAAGTGCCAACCAGGCATCGCGCCGGAGCACCCGCTCCGGCGCTTTTTTATTGCAAAAAACGCCTGTGGGGCACTGTGGGGCGCAGAGGTGGAGCGCCAGGGAAAAATAGTGGAGGAAAAACCCAAAAAACCTTAAAATATCATTGCATTCGGGGGTAAAGTGGTGTATAGTGGAGATACCAAAATGAGGAGGAGTCTGCCCCTGATGTTCCGCGGCAAAGTTCAAAACTCAATAGACGTTAAGAACCGCGTCATCATTCCGGCCAAATACCGGGATGCGCTGGGCAAGGAGTGCATCGTTACGAAAGGCTTGGACGACTGTCTGGAAGTCTATCCGATGCAGGCCTGGGCGGAAGAAGAGGCGAGATACGCCACCCTCCCCAGAACGGACGTCGAAGCGCGCGCATTGCTGCGTTACCGCAGCGGAAACGCGGAGAACTGCGAGCTGGACAAGCAGGGCAGAGTGGTCATTCCCCAGTTCCTGCGCGAAGAAGCCGGGATCGAAAAGGATCTGGTCACCATCGGCGTGCTGGATCACCTGGAGATCTGGGCGAAGGAAGTCTACGACGCGGCGAAGACCGGCGGCCAGATGAAGTCCGACGACTTCATCGGCATGAGCGGCAAGTTCCCGATCTAAGGGGCCGGTCATGGAATTCAAACACGTATCGGTCCTGTACGAACCCGTTCTCGAACTGCTGAACGTAAAAGCGGACGGCACTTATCTGGACGGAACGCTGGGAGGCGGCGGCCACGCGGACGGCGTTTGCGCAAAGCTCTCCGCGCAAGGCGTGTTCATCGGGATCGACCGGGATAAAGACGCGCTGGCCGCGGCGGAAAAGCGGCTCGAACGCCACAGCTGCCGGAAGTTCCTGGTCCAGAGCAATTACGAAGACGTCAAACGCGTCTGCTGGGATCTGGGCATCCTGCAGATCGACGGAGCGCTGCTGGATCTGGGCGTATCGTCCTTCCAGCTGGATAACCCGCAAAGGGGCTTCAGCTACATGCAGGACGCGCCGCTGGACATGCGGATGAACGCCGAAGACAGCCTGACGGCGGAGACCGTGGTCAACGATTACAGCCGGGAACAGCTGGCCAGGATCATCAAAGACTACGGCGAAGAGAAATGGGCCGCCAGGATCGCGCAGTTCATCGACGAAGCGCGCAAAGAGAAGAGGATCTCGACGACGTTCGAACTCGTCGACATCATAAAAAGGGCTGTGCCGGCAGCCGCCCGCCGAGACGGGCCTCATCCGGCGAAAAGAACGTTCCAGGCCATCCGCATCGAGGTCAACGATGAACTGGGTCAGCTGAGCAGAGCGGTGAACGACTTCATCGACATGCTGGCGCCGGGCGGAAGACTGGCGATCATCAGTTTCCACTCGTTGGAAGACCGCATCGTCAAGGAAGCGTTCCAGAAGCGGCTGAACCCCTGCACGTGTCCGCCGGACTTTCCGGTCTGTGTGTGCGGGAAAAAGCCGGATATCCGCAAGATAACGAGAAAACCGGTGGAGGCGGGCAAGGAAGAACTCGCTGACAATCCGAGAAGCAGAAGCGCTAAATTGAGGGTAATCGAAAAACTATGACGAAAGCAGAAAGATCTTACAAAGTAAAAGTTGTCGCGGAGCTGCTGCTCATCTTCGTGCTCCTGCTCGCCGTGATCGGCATCACGGCCTATAACTCCAAGATCCAGTACGATATCAACAAGCTGAACAATCAGATCTCGGAGACGCAGAAGGAGATCCAGAACCTGCAGGTACAGATCAAGACCGCGGCGAATATCACGAACCTGGAGTCGAGAGCCACCGAATTGGGCCTGATGTATCCGACTTCGGATCAGATCGTATTTTTAGAAGCAGAAGAGGGCGGCATCGAAGATTTCGCTCTGGCGCTCATGGAATCTGTGTACCGTTAACCGATCTTGCGGCGCGTCCCCTGAGGGAGGCGCCTTTTTCTTTTTATCCGAATGAAACGAGCCCGTCCCAGAAAATCGAATAAAACGAGACTGCTGTTCGTCTTCCTGGTCTTTGTGCTGTGCTTTATCGCGCTTACGTTCCGTTTAGGCTGGCATATGATCATCAAAGGCGACGAATACGCGTCGAAAGCGACGGGTCAGCAGACGTCCGACACGACCATTCTCGCGACCCGCGGAAGCATCGTGGACCGCAACGGCGCGGATCTGGCGATCAGCGCGACGACGCACACGATCTGGGTCCGTCCGGACGAAGTACGTGACAACGGCAAGACCGACGAGGAAAAAGCGCTGAACATCCAGCTGGAAGCGAAGACGCTGGCCGATACGCTCGGCATGGATTTCGACAACGTGATGGAGATCATCACGTCGGAGCGCAAACTGCTGAAGGTCGCCAAGAACGTGGACAGAGACACGGCGGACGCGCTGCGCGCGCAGAAGCTTGCCGGTCTGGAGATCACGGAGGATGCCAAGCGGTACTATCCGCTCGGCGCGTTCGCGTCCCAGGTGATCGGCAGCACGACGGACGACAACAACGGCCTGGCCGGCATCGAACTGAGATACAACCGCTATCTGGCAGGTCTGAACGGCCGCTGGATCAAGAACAAGGACAACGCGAGAAATACGCTGGCCTACGGCAAGGACTCCTACTTCAGCCCGGAAGACGGCTATACCGCGGTCCTGACCATAGACCAGAACATCCAATACATCGTGCAGCAGGAGATCGCGGCCTGCCAGGAAAAGACGAATTCCGCGCGGGTCATGTGCCTGATCATGGACCCGAAGAACGGCGAGATCCTGGCCAGCGCCCAGACCGGCGAGTACGATCCCAATAACCCGAGAGACCCGCTGCCGCAGGACGCGGAAGCCTTCGCGGAGATGACGACGGAAGAGCAGGTGGATTACTGGAACAAGATGTGGCGCAATTTCAACATCTGCGACACGTACGAACCCGGTTCCACGTTCAAACTCCTGACCTCGTCCATCGCGCTGGATACCGGCGTCACGAATCTGACGGAGCAGTTCTACTGCGGCGCGTCCATCCAGGTATACGACTGGCAGCTGAAGTGCTGGAACTACCCGCACGCGCACGGCTGGCAGGACCTGGCCGAGGCGGTCATGAACTCCTGCAACGTCACCATGGTGCAGCTGGTGCAGCGCATCGGCGCCACGCGTTTCTGGGCAGGGCTCGACGCGTTCGGCATCACCGAGCGCACCGGCGTGGACTATCCGGGCGAAGGCGGCAACATCCTGCAGAACGAGAACGGCGGCCCGGTCGAGCTGGCGACCATGTCCTACGGGCAGGGCATCGCGGTCACGCCGGTCAGCCTGGTCTCCGCTGTCGCGTCCCTCGCGAACGACGGCTACGTGATGCAGCCTCACTTCGTGAAGGCTCTGCTGGATTCCAACGGCGATCCGGTGATGACGTTCGAACCGCAGGTCAGAAGCCAGAGCATCTCTGAGCAGACGGCCCACGACATGCTGGACATCATGGAATACTACATCGTCAACGGCAGCGGCGGCCGCATGAAGATCCCCGGCTACAACACCGGCGGAAAGACCGGTACGGCAAACAAGCCGGTCAAGGGCGGATACTCCGCGACGGACGTATACGGCTCCTTTATCGGGATCGCGCCGATCGAAGACCCGAAATTCGTCATCCTCGTCATCTGCGACAGCCCGCGGGGCACGATCTACGGTTCCACGACCGCAGGTCCCTGCGCGGTGGAGATCGAAAAGCGCGTGCTGCAGTATATGGGCGTCACGCCGGAATATACGGAGAAGGAACTGAAGGCGCTCAACCGCACCCGCGTCACCATTCCCAACGTCGTGGGCATGGACGGCGAGGCGGCCATGGGCAAACTGAGTTCTCTGGGACTGGAATCCACGCTGGCGCCGATGATCGAAACGACGGCGAAACTGAACATCATCGACCAGTTCCCGAAGGCGGGCGAAGAAGTGGAAAAGGGCTTCCTGGTGACCCTGTATTACGAGATCGAAGAACCCGGGGAGCTGTTGGAACCGATAGAAGAAGAAACGGAAGGTGAGGACTGATGAGACCGGTAAGTATTGATTTTCTCGCTTCCGCGGCGAATGCCCGCGTTTTGGGCAACGCAGACAGGATCGTAAAAGGCGTTCAGATCGACTCCCGGGAAGCAGGCGAAGGCGATCTGTTTGTCTGTGTCATCGGAGATTTCAAAGACGGCCACGATTACGCGGACGGCGCCTACGGGAACGGCTGCCGCGTTTTCCTGATGTCGGAGCAGAAAGCGGCCGACGCGATCCTGCAGCGGGATCCGTCCGCCTGCGTCCTGATGGCGGAGGATACGCAGATCGCGTTCCGGGATATGGCGAAGGCCTATCTGGATCAGTTCGACGTGAAAAAGCTGGCGATCACCGGAAGCGTCGGCAAGACGTCTACGCGGACGTACACCGCGGCCGTCATCGGCAGCCGCTATCCGACGCAGAGTTCCCAGAAGAACCTCAACACCCATCTGGGGCTGTGCCTGACGTGCTTCCGCGCGGAGGAGGACACCCGGGTGATGGTGTTCGAAATGGGTATGGACCGCAGCGGCGAGATCGCGGAATACGTGGACTGGATCCGCCCGGATACGGCCATCATCACGAATATCGGGATCACCCATCTGGAGCGTCTGGGCAGCCGCGAGGCGATCGCCGACGCAAAATACGAGATCTTAAACCACTTCGGCCCGGACAATCTGCTGATCTACAACGCGGACAGCGATTATCTGAGCGAAGAGGAGATCGTGCGGCGCACCGGCGGCAACTTCCGCAGGTTCTCCGTCGGCACGAAAGACGGCGTCGACCTGCAGCTGCTGAACGTCAACACCGAACGGGCGGGCGGCATCCGCTTTACGCTGAAGACCAAGGACATCGCGCTGGATTATTCCATGCCGGTGCTGGGCGAGCACAACGCCATCGACGCGGCGCTGGCCGTCGCGGCGGGGCTTTCGCTGAACGTGCCCATGACCCAGGCGGTCAAGGCGCTGGCCGGGGTCAAGCCGAACCCGCGGCGCATGAACGCGGTCAAACTCGGCGGCGTCTACGTGATCGACGATACGTACAACGCCAGTCCCGTCTCCATGATCGCCGCGCTGGACGTGATGGACCAGATCCGCGCGGAGCGCAAGATCGCCATTCTGGCGGACATGCTGGAACTGGGCGAAATGGAGAAGGAAGGACACCTGGAAGTGGGGCGCCGCATCGCGGATTCCACTATCGACGTGCTGTTCGCCATCGGTACGAGAGCGAAGACGTACGCGGACTGCGCGGCGGCGAACGAACGGATCAAAGTGTATTACGCGGAGGATCTCGCGGAACTGGAACCGGCTATCCAGCGCATGCTGCTGACGGGCGACGCGGTGCTGATCAAAGGCAGCAACATCACCGGCGTCGCGGAACTGGCCCAGCGGATCCGCGAAAAACTCAGCTGGGAAAGATAAAAAACAGGTTGGAATTATAAGATATTATGTGGTTTGCGATCGCTTTCGCGGCAGCGCTGGCGCTGTCCGCGGTACTGACAAAACTGGAGATCCCCATGCTCATCCGGCTGAAGACCGGGCAGAACATCCGGGAGGAAGGCCCGCAGGGGCATATGGCGAAGGCCGGCACGCCTTCCATGGGCGGACTGGCCATCATCGCGGCGGCCTGCATCGTGGGGCTGATCCTGATGCGGAGCAAGGACATGGCCGTTTGCTGCCTGTCCGCGGTCTGCTTCGGCTTTGTCGGTTTTCTGGATGACTATCTGAAGATCGTAAAACACCAGAACGAAGGCTTAAAGCCGAAACAGAAGATGGGACTGCTGCTCGTCTTCGCCGTCCTGCTGGCGGTCTACGGCTACATGAAGGAAGGCGGCCTGATGGCGATCCCGTTCCTCAGAAGCAACGTATCCTTCGGAATCTGGTATATCCCGTTCGCGATCTTCGCGATCCTGGCCATGACGAACGCCGTCAACCTGACAGACGGCCTGGACGGCCTTGCTTCCAGCGTGACCGCGCTGGTGGCCGCCTGCATGGGCCTGCAGGGGCTGGGCTCCGCTGGACTGTTCGCATTCGCGCTTTCCGGCGCGTGCCTGGGCTTCTTCTGGTTCAACAAGCATCCGGCGAAGCTGTTCATGGGCGACACCGGTTCGCTGGCGCTGGGCGGCGCGCTTGCTGCGATCGGCATCTGCAACGCGCATCTGCTGGCGCTGCCCATAGCGGGGGCGATCTACGTGGCGGAGGCCCTGTCCGTGATCATCCAGGTCTACGTGTTCAAGACCCAGAACGGGCGGCGATTTTTCCGCATGGCGCCGCTGCATCATCATTTCGAGCTGGGCGGATGGAAAGAAACCAAGGTCGTGGGCGTATTCGCCGGCGTCACCGCCGTGTTATGCGTGCTGACCATCCTCATATTCTAGGAGAAATACATGGATAAGAAAAACGTACTCGTGATCGGTCTCGGCAAATCGGGCTTCGCGACGGCAGGACTGCTGGCGGGCGAAGCAGCCGTGACGTGCTGGGATTCCAAAGAGGAAAGCAAATTCGACGCAGCGGAGATCGCCGCGCTGAAAGAGAAGGGCGTACAGTTCACGTTTGGCGAAGCGCCGTCCGCGAAAGGCTTCGACCTGCTGGTCTTAAGCCCGGGCGTACCGCCCACGATCCCCGTCTGCGAGGAGGCGAGAAGCTTAGGCATCGAGATCTCCGGCGAGCTGGAACAGGCGTACGAACACTGCAAGGGCACGTTCTACGCGATCACGGGAACGAACGGCAAGACCACGACGACCGCTTTGACCGGCGAGATCTTCAAGGCTGCCGGCAGAAAGACCGAGGTCGTCGGCAACATCGGCCTGCCTTCCTCGGCCCGCGCGCTGGACGCGGACGAAGATACCTGCATGGTGACGGAGGTCTCGAGCTTCCAGCTGGAGACCATCAAGGAATTCAAGCCGAAGGTGTCGGCGATCCTGAATATCACGCCGGACCACCTGAACCGCCACGGCACGTTCGAGGAATACGCGAGAGTCAAAGGCCTCGTCTTCGCGAATCAGGACGAAAGTGACTATTTCGTCTATAACGCGGATGACCCGGAGACCGTCAAGATCGTTCCAACCTGCAAAAAGGCTGTGAAGGTCGCGTTCTCCCGCAGGTTCAGGCCCGAAGCGCCCTGCGCCTGGGCGGAAGACGGCAAGATGTATCTCGACGCGGCGGACGGAGAAGGACCCCGCTTCGTCATCGATACCGGGGACATCTACATTCCCGGCGCGCACAACCTGGAGAACGCGCTGGCGGCTGCCGCCGTATGCTTCTTCGCCGGCATCGATACCGGCGTGATCGCGCGCATGCTGAAGGAATTCCGCGGCGTGGAGCACCGCATCGAATTCGTAAAGGAAGTGAAGGGCGTGCGCTACGTCAACGACTCCAAGGGCACGAACCCGGACGCTTCCATCAAGGCCATCGAGGCGACAAATACGCCCATCCTGCTGATCGCGGGCGGCTACGAGAAGAATTCGGACTTCACCGATTTCATCAACGGCTTCGGCGGCAAGGTGAAATATCTGCTGCTGCTGGGTCAGACGGCGCAGCGCTTCGCGGATACGGCCCGCAAGTGCGGCTTCCCCGAAGAGCGCATGATCTTCTGCGCCGACATGAAAGACGTAATTTCCCACGCCTACAGACTGGCAGAAGTAGGAGATACCGTCCTCCTTTCTCCTGCTTCTGCCAGCTGGGGCATGTATAACAACTATGAAGAGCGGGGCGAGGACTTCAAGCAGCTCGTCCGCGAACTCCCGGAATAAAGAACGACCGATTTGGAAACACTGAAGGACAGAGAAAAACAGAAGAAAAGGGCGGAAGGCGATTTCCTGATGGCGGCGCTCGTGCTGGCGCTGTCTCTGTTCGGCGTCGTCATGGTGTTCTCCGCCAGCTACTACACGTCGCTTAGCAAATTCGGCTACGCGTACGAGTATCTGAAACAGGACGCCATGTGGGTCGGCCTGGGATGGGTCGCGTTTCTCTTTTTCGCGCATCTCGACTACCACTTCCTGAAACTGATTGCCTGGCCCGCGCTCGGCGCAGGTATCGTTCTGCTGCTCCTGATCTTTACTCCGTTGGGCGTCACCCTCAACAACGCCACGCGTTGGCTGGACTTCGGTTTCTTTACGGTCATGCCGGGCGAAGTCATCAAATTCAGTCTGATCCTGTGGATCGCCACGTTTTTGGGCAACGACCCGGAGAAGATCCGCCGGCCGAAAGACGGCATGATCCCCATCGTCGCCGTGCTTGGCGTCGTCGCCGTTCTGATCGTCAAGCAGCCGAATATGTCCACGGCAGGCATCATCGTCATCCTTGTCGTAGGTATGATGTTCGTCGCAGGCCTTCGCCTGTACTGGCTCGTCGGACTCGGCGGCCTGGGCGTCGCGGGCTTCATCGGCATCCTGCTCAGCCCGAAGGGCGCGTACATGCTGCAGCGCGTGCACACGTTCTTCGACCCGTTCGAAGACGAACTGGGCAGCGGCTACCAGGTCGTGCAGTCCCTGCTGGCGCTGGGCTCCGGAGGGGTCACCGGCGTGGGGCTCGGCAAGAGCATCCAGAAGGCGCTGTACCTGCCCGAACCCATGAACGACTTCATCACCGCCATCATCGGCGAGGAACTGGGCCTGATCGGTCTGATCCTCATGATCATGGTGTATATCCTGCTGATCTGGCGCTGCTGCCGCATCGCGCTGCGCGCCAGGGATTATTACGGCATGCTGCTGGCGTCCGGGGTCACTATCCTGCTGGGGACCCAGGTGATCCTGAACATCGCCGTCGTTTCCGCATCGTTCTTCCCCACGGGCGTCGTTCTGCCCTTCATCACGCTGGGCGGCAACGCGACGCTGATCTTCCTGTCGCTGATGGGGATCCTGTTCAATATTTCCAAGCAGATCGACTGAGGAGGGCTTCCATGAAAGCCATTTTAAGCTGCGCCGGAACGGGCGGCCACATTTATCCCGCCATCGCGATCGCGGACAAGATCCGCCGCATGGAACCCGGTGCGGACATCCTGTTCATCGGTACGAAACACGGTATGGAGAACCGCCTGGTGCCCCAGGCGGGTTTTGCCATTCAAGGGATCGACGCCAGCGGCTTCAACCGCAAGAATATGCTGAAGAACTTCAAGACGGCCATGGACCTGCTGCTGGGCAGCGCCGAGACCGCTTCGATCCTGAAGAATTTCGGGCCGGACCTCGTGATCGGCACGGGAGGCTACGTGACGGGCACCGTCGTGCGCAAGGCTTCGCAGATGGGCATTCCCTGCTACATCCACGAGCAGAACGTCGTGCCCGGCATGGCGAACAAGATGCTGGAAAAATACGTGGAGAAGGTATTTATCTCCTTCGAAGGATCCAGAAACTATTTCAAGGAACCGGAAAAACTGATTTTGAGCGGCAACCCGGTGCGCCGGGACTTCCTCGCGATCGATACGGAAGGCGCGCGGCAGAAACTCGAGCTGTCGGAGAACGATATCATGATCCTGATCACCGGCGGCAGCCTGGGGGCGGAAGTGCCGAACCTGGCCTCGCTGGAGCTGATCCGCCAGCTGGCCCCGGCGCCGAAGAACGCGAAGATATTCTTCGTCACGGGCAAGCGCTACTACGACGAGGTCAAGACGAAGGTGGACGGGATCCGTGACGCGGACAAGTTCGTAAAGGTGATCGACTACGCCGACGATATGCCGGTGCTGATGAGCGCGGCAGACCTGATCGTCAGCAGGGCAGGAGCGATCGCCCTGTCGGAAATCACGGCCAGCGGCAAACCGTCTGTGCTGATCCCGTCCCCGAACGTGACGAACAATCACCAG
>JAEEGK010026004.1_pt1 | contig 11956 bp, 7 predicted proteins | sample 8958771 | NCBI WGS metagenome assembly JAEEGK01 (sample SAMN16246547, study PRJNA631951) | gut metagenome | biome: gut microbiome; feature: rumen; material: SC-attached | host: Bos | place: Iran: Karaj | collected 2018-10 | reverse complement strand
CCAATGTCCAATTGCTCAAATCATCTGTGTTTGGCTTTCGATTCATACAAAAATTAAAAAAAGAATTTTTATCATAATTTTTATCTATAATCGATTCTTTAATTAAATTTTGTTTGAATTTTATATCTTCATTATATTCTTCACTCATTATTATATTAATTTAAATATTATTATTATAATTATATTATTAAAATAAATATTAAATAAAAAAATTTAAGAAATAAATTTTGTTTTTTTAATTTAAATAGAACTTTATCTATTTATTAAAAATTGTTAAAAATTATTCTAAATCAAACAAAATTTAATTATTTCATTAAAAGCAGTGTCAGGCAAAAGACAAGTTTTTAATAAAGCTCTATTATTAAGATCAAGAGATTTTTCTTTTTCCACCCATTCTTTTTTATAATTTTCATCTTTTTTTAATTTAAATCTCAATTCAAAAAATCCAATAAACAAAGCTTTCATATAATCTTTTTTTTTCACATACCCAATTCCACAAGCTTGAAGACAATTATTATAACATCCATAAAGAGTAACTATAATATTATCTTCGTTATTAGAAGAAATTATTTTATCTTCTCCAGCTGTAGTAGAACCTATTAAAATTTTATTACCTTTGTTAGTTTCAAACCCAATTTGTGTAACTTCAGTATCAATTCTTACATGATATTTAGTTAAATATTCACTTTGAGGAACTACAAATTCATCTACTTTTTCTAAACCTTCTTCTCCTTTAAATTCTCCTGGTGAGATTTCTTTACCATTTAAAATGTTTTTATATGTGACTTGAATACCGTTTATTATTTCTTTGTTGTCTTTTTTTCCTGACCATATTTTTATTTTTGTTATTTTATATTGAAGATAATTGTCGCCTAAAAATTCTTTGTCGTTGAAATGCTTTGATTCTTGGTAAATCCAACCAAATTTTCCACCATAGTGAAATTCTGTATCTTCGTCGCTCATTTTATATATAAATTAATTTTAATAAAAGATTAAATATGATTATTTTATTAATTTTTATTATTTAACTATAAATGATTTATTATTTTTTATTTTTTTTATTTTGATATTTAATTTTTTTTTTATTTATTTTTTAATTTAAAAATCAAATAAATATTTTAATTAAATTAAAAAAAATAAAATTATTATTATTTTTAATATTTATTATAAAATTAAATATATTTTATAAATATTTATTTATTCATTTAAACAATGTCAGAATCTTTAAAAATCGTAATATTAGGCGAAGGTAGAGTAGGAAAAACATCAATATTAAAAAGATATATACAAAATCAATTTTCAGACGATGAAAAAAGTACAGTAAACGTTGGAAATTTACAAAAAGAAGTAACATACAATGGTAATAAAGTAATAATGAGTTTTTGGGACACAGCAGGTCAAGAAATATTCAATGCATTAAATACAATTTATTATCAAGGCGCAGTAGGAGCTTTAATATTATATGACATAAGTAAAATAGAAACCTTTGAAAAGGTTAAAAAATGGATAAATGAATTACATGAAAATGTAGGAAAAGATATTATTTTAGTAATAGCTGGAAATAAATTTGATATTATTAAAAAAAAAGAAGAATTAAATTCTAATGAACAACAAGTTAAAGAATATATTAAACAGTTTAAATGTCAACATTTTTTTACTAGTGCCAAAAGCGGCTATAATGTAAATGAAACTTTTCAATCACTTATTAATTCAGTTTTAGATAAAGTTAAACCTGGAGTTGGACCTAGTAAAAAAAAAGGAATAAATATTGTTGATGATAGTAAAATTAAAAAAAATAAAAAAGGTTGTTGCTAATTTTTAAATTAATATGTTCAATAGAAAATTAATTTTTATTTTAAATTTTAATAATAAATATATTTATTTAATTAGTTTTAATTATTAATATTATATTATTATTATTATTGTTATTATTATTATTTTTTTTTAATTTAGAATATTAATATTATAAAATAACATATTATTATTATGAAAATAAATAAAATATTAATAAAATTATTGTAATAATTATAATTATAAAAATAATTGTCATTATTATTTTTTTTGTATTATAATGAATATAATTAATATTATTTTCATTTTTTCCTTCATCAATTGAAATACATGAGTTATTATTATCTTCAGTTAAAATTAATAAATCATCTAAAGCAGGTTTTGGCATATTTTGTAATTCCGTTTCTTTCATATCAGATAAATTCATTTTATCAGAATTACTATGAACTTCTTCAGTTGATAATGAATAAATTGAATTTTCATCAAAAATTTTATCATTTAAATTTTCATCATTAATAATATTTTGTATTTTTTTTAAATTTTTTTTAAAAACTTTATTATTACTATTAAATTGTTTTGTTAATTTTTTTAAATTATCTAAATAATTTGATAAGCTAAAAGCTTTTTTATTTTTTAAATCATCCATTTTTATTTTCGATAACAAATTATTTTTTACTTCAAATAAATAACAAAAAATATTACTATCATTTTCTAAATCAATTTTATCTGAATTTAATGTGCATGTAATAAAATACAAATAATTAAATTTTAAACAATAAATTTTAAAATTTCCAACAATAAATTTTAATTTAATTTCATTATTTTTATTATAATCAGGTTCATTAAATTTTTTTGCTACTAAATTTGTAATATAAGAAAAATTTCCAGTATAATCTGTAAATTCACATAAAATAATTTTTTTTAATCTTAAAATTACAGAATATAATAATTTTTCATTCATTATTTAATTGATATAAATTAAATTTATAATCATAATAATATTAATAATTAAATATTAATTAAAAAAAAATATTTTATTTTATAATACTTGAAATATTCAAATTTTTTAAAATATTTTCATATAATTTAATTTGATTTTCATTAAATTTTGAATAATTTTTATGAAAAATTTCTTCAATTTTACTATTTTGAATTTCTTCTTTAAAAATATTATTTTTAATTAAATCTCCACATTCAATGTAATAATAAATCGAAAATAAAATATTATTAATCATTCTTTCATCTTCTTCTTCTTCTAAAATTTCATTTATTATAAACGACATTAATTTATAATTCAAAAAAATAATCGCAATGTCAAAATTTCTTGTATTAATGCAATTTAAAATAATTTCAATACATAATAATCTAATATTAAAATCACAAAAATTTAAATTTTTTAAAATAATTTTACTAAAAAAAGAACTTTCAACTAAAATTTTAATAATATTTTCATCATATTTTTTTGATATTTCATATAAATTATTCATTACTTCAGTTCTAATTTCAACATTTGAAATATAATTAAAAATATATTCATAATAATTTAATAAATTCAATTCATTCAAATTTTTTAATAATAAATCAGAATTTATATTTTCAATATAAATTTTCAATATTTTCAAAACATTAAACAAAAACAAAAAAACATATTTATTAAATTTTTCTAATTTAAAACTAATAATATTTCTAATCAAATCATTTTCCACAATCAAATTTAAAATATCTTTTTTATTATTATTAATTTCATTATTCAACAAATGAAACAAACCAATAATCGAATGACTTAAAATTCCTTCATCTTCCGAACTTAAAATAAAATACTTAAAAATAGTATAAAAACATTCTTTTTGATTCCCATTAAAAATCGAAGAAATTCTTGAAAAAACTGAAATAAATTGTAAACCTTCACTAATTTCAAAAACATTACAAACATTATTTGCTTTTGAATTACTTGTATATCTATTAATAGCCTCTTTTAATAAACCACTATTAAACATTTTATAACAACATTCCTCACTTTCATAACCAATATTATATAAAAAACTATACAAATCAGAAATAATTACTGATTCATTTGAATTAAATATTTTTTTATAAATATTTAAAAATTCATCATCAACTAATTTAATCACATAAGAAAATCCATTTTTGCTTGATTGAAAATTAGTAAAATTCACTAAACTCCAAATTAATTCAGCAACAATGTCTAATTCATTAATGTATTTTTTAAATACATCTAAATAAACTTTAAAAATATTATTTTTTAAAAATAAATCAACATAAAAAATTTCATTTTCTATTGAATTTTCCTGTTGCATTGAAATTACCCAAAAAAATCTTCTTAGTAAAAAACAACCAAATTTTACATAATCAATTTCATTTGAATATAAAAATTTTATTGTTTGATTTAATGTGTTATTTAAATCGTTTTTTTCTATTCGAAAATTTTCTTTTAAATTTTCCGGAAAAATTTTCAATTTCAAAGGACAAATTTGTAATTTCGTATTTGAATTTAATTTTCTTTTTTGACTAAAAACTTTATTTATTGTTTTTTTACGAAGACTCAAACGAAAATTTTCACGAACTTTTAATAAATCTTTTGATGTAACTATAAAAAAAAATATAAATTAATATTTTTTTACCATTTTGATTAAAATCATGTTTAAAATTAAATTCCATTTTAATATTAAAAATTTAATTTGAAATTTAAATTATAACTAAAAAAAAAATTAATAAAAAAAAAAAAAAATAATTTTACAAAAAAAAATAAAAAAAAATAATTTTACAAAAATAAAAAAAAGATTATAAAATAAACTATAAAAAATTAATATAAAAAATTTAAATGGATGATAATAACAATATTAATGAAAAAACACTCAACGACAATTTTTACTTCAACGAAATCGTCGACGTTGTAAATCCAGCTGATTTAACAGTAATGGAAGGTCAAATAACATCAATTCGAGGAAATAAAATTTTCATTCACAACTTTTATACAAAAAAAGATGAAATTTATAACAAAAACGATAATTTCATATTAAAACAATGGCACCCCGGAATTCCATTCCAAATTTTCAACAGAATCGACTTTCAATTAAATAATTCTAATTTCTGGGTCGAAGGAATAATAACAGACATCGACAAAGAAAAAAACATATTAAACATTCGATATTTCGATAGAAATAAAAACATGTGCGAAGAAATAGTCGAATTAAACAGCGAAAGAATAGCACAAATTGGAATTCATACATCAAATAAATTCAAAAAAAACATCGAAATGTTAAACGCAGATGAAATAAACAAAAAAATATTCAAAAATAAAAAATTCCATAAATTAAATAAAAATCAAGAAAATAAATTTCGAGAAAAAATCTACAATAATTTACACCTATTCATTAAAGATGTTCAAGGGGATGGAAATTGCATGTTTCGAGCAATTTCAGATCAAATTTACGGAAACGAAGATTTCCATGAAATTATTAGAGAAAAATGTATGGATTATTTAATAATCGAAAGAGAATTTTTTGAACAATTCATCGAAGGAGGAAAAAATGAATTCGAAAATTATATTACAATGAAAAGAAAAAATGGTGTCTGGGGAGACGACATTGAATTACAAGCAATTAGTGAAATTTATAAAAGACCTATTGAAATTTATTCTAATTCTATCAAACCTTTAAAAACTTTTCATGAAAATCAAAATTCGTTTCTAAGAAATGAAAATGAAAATGAAAATATTTTTTTACCTATTCGATTGTCTTATCATGGAAAAAATCATTATAATTCTATTGTTCCGAATAAAAATAATTTTCTAGAATTTAAAATATTTAGAAAATTGCTTATTAAAGAAAAACCGGGAGAATATGAAAATAAAATTATTGAAAATGTGAAAGAAATTAATAAAAATAAAAAAATTCAAGAACAACTTGAAAAAGCAAGACAAAATTTCATTAAAAATCAACAAAAATTTTTAGATGATATGTTAGGCGATTTTATTTTAGAAGAAGACCAAAATGATAATAATAAAAATAATTATAATAATCCATACAATAAAATTCTTCTTCAAAGCGAATTAGAAAAAAATGAAGAAGAAATGATTAATAAAGTAATTATTGATTCATTAAAAGATAATAATAATAATAATAATATAAATAATAACAATAATATTATTGAAGTAAATAACAATAATAATAAATGTGATGATACTAATTATTATAATATTCCTGCTATACAAAATGCATTAGAATTTGGATTTAGTTTAGATGAAGCAATTTTGGCTTATTCAATTTATGGAAATAATCCAGATTTAGTTTTACAATATTTGTATAGTATGCAATCTAATAATTAATAATAATAATTATTATTATTATTATAAAGATTTATATAGCTAATTTTAATAATTATTTTTGTATGATAATAAATAGAAAATAAAATATATTTAATAAATTTTATTTATATTATAAATTATTATTAAAAATAATATTAAAAATTAAATTTAAATTATTAATAATATTAATATTCAAAAAAAATAAAAATATGAAAATAAACGAAAATAATGAAAATAATATTGAATCATCAAAATTTATAAATATATCAATTTCAAAATATAAACAAATTCTTAATGATGTTGAATTTACATTTCAATTATTTAGTGACATATCAAACAAACATTGGAAATTACAAAGAAATTTATCAGATTTAAACAATTATTATAAATATTTAATAATAAATTTTTCATATTTACCAATTTTTCCTGAAATTAATTATTCTTTATTAAATTTAGAAAAAACAAAAATTTTATTAGAATTATTTTTAACCGAAATTTTAAATAGAAATGATGTTATTAATAATCCTCAAACAGAAAAATTTTTTGAATTAAAAAATAATCATTTTTCAGATTATTATTTATATCAACCTAAATTAATAACATTTTCACAAATAAATTCCCAACAATTAATTTTTTTTAACAACAATTTTTATTTAAGCACATTCAAAAACGAAATTCGAATAATAAAATACGAAAATAAAATTTTCACTGAAATTTATCAAAAAAACATTCAATATGAAATTAATATAATTAAAATAAAAACATTTAAAAACATAAAATTTATTTTATTATCATTATCAAACGGTTCAATAGAAATTTACAATTTAAACATCAACGAAAAAAAAATTTTTTTTGAAAAAATGAACAACATAAAAATCGATAATAAAAGTTTATTTAATTTCGATTTCAATGAAGAAAATGGTTATTTATACAGCGTAAATCAAAATGATAATAAAATTATTATAAGCGAAATTAATTATGAAAAAATCATAAGTAAAATTATTTTAAATGAAATTAAAAATTCTTACATTTCAGGTTTTGAATATAATAAAAAAGAAGAAATTATTTTTGTATGTGATTTTAATAATTATTTTTATATTTATCAAATTAAAAATTTAATTAATTTAAATTTAATTCAATCTTTCAATGAAAATATTTTAAAAGGAAAAATTTCCGCGTTTAAATTCGATGAAAAAAACTCTTTTTTATTAATAGGAACAAATCAATCTGAAGCATTAATTTATTATTATAATTTAAATAAAAATGTAATTTATAAAATTGAAAATATAATTTGCGATAATTTAAATAAAAATAAAATTATTGATTTAAATTTTAATCATATTAAAAATGAATTTATAATTTGTCTTTCAAATGGAAAAATTCTTTTTTATTATAATTCAAAAATCATTCCGGAATTTATTTTAGATTGTTGTAATGTTCATAAATTTAATATTATTTTTGATGAAAATAATTTTCATTTATTAACAAATTGTAATGAAAATGAATTTAAATTATGGAAAATTCCAAAAAATTGGACAGGTGAAATAATAAAAAAAAATAAATTAAAATCATATGAATCAATTTTTGTTTTTGATGAAAAAAATAAAATAAAATCTGATGAAAATAAAGAAATTAAAAATAATTTATTTGAAGAAGAAGAAGATGAATATGATTCAAGTTTAGATGGATGGGATGAAGAAATAACAAAAGAAGAATCAACAAAAAATGCAATTAATAATTTTTTTTCATTATAAATAAAAAAATTAATTTATATAAATAATTTTTATATATAAAAAATTTCAAAAGATTTTTATTTTTTTTTTGTTTTTTTTTTAATTATTATTATTATTTTCCCAAATGTTTTTTTGATGCATTTTTTCTTTGAATTTTTTATATTTTTCATTTCTAATTGTATGATATAAACCAGATAATTTATTTTCTCTAAAAATATTTATTTTTTGGTTATAATTTTTATTTAAATTCGGTAATGTTCCAGAAAAATAAATTTTTTTAATTTTTTCAGATGAAAAATTATTATTAATATAATTATTATTAAAAATTTCATATTTTTTTAATTTCTCTTTTAAAATACTATTTTTTAAAAAATTTGTATTTCTAAAAGAATTTAAACTTCTCATTGAAAATAATAAATCATTATTTTTTAATTTATTAAATAAAACATTTTCTTCAATTAAAAACGGAACTAAATTATTATTATTTATTTTTTTATTAGGAGAAAAAGTAACAAATAATTTATCATTTTTTTCTTTTTTAAATTCTTTTTTTAATTTCTTTAATAAATCATTTTCATTTTTTGATCCATCTCTTTTCAATAATTTCAATTCTTCTTCAGTTCTATTAGAAAACGTTTCAATTGAATTAATCGTATTTTTATTTTCTTCAGAATTTAATTTATAAATAATATTTTTATAAGAATTTCTCGATTTAATATTATTATTATTTTCTAAAGAAGTTAAATAAAAATTCTCTTTATTTAAAATTTCCTGCGATAAAAATAAATTATTTTTTTTTTTATTTTTCACATTAATTTCTTTTAATTTCACCATTTTTTTTTTATAATCAACAACAAATTCTTTATTATTTTCATTAAAATTTTTCTGCTGTTGAGTAACATTATGATCAATCATTTCAATTCTATTATCATTTAAACTAATCAATCTCTCTAATAAAATTTCAATTCGTTTGTAACATTCTTCAATGTAAGTTGGAAAAACTTCAATTTCATCATTAAAAATTTTAAATATATTATTAATATCTATTTTATAAATTTTACATGTTTCTGAAACAATTTGAGCAGTATACAAAAAATTAATTCCAAAATACAAACTTTCAATGCCTAAACAATCATTTTCTTGAATTAATAAAAGTTTAATTTTTTTATTTTTTTGTAAATATTTTTTCAAATCATAAATATTATTTTCATAATGTGTGTTTCTAATATTAAATAAATGATGATTATGATGATTAATATTATTTTCTTTGTTTTTGTATAATTTTATTAAATATTGAATAATATTTTCAATTTCAAAAACATTTTTATTTATTGTTAATTCAACTTTTCCTTCTTTTATAAAATACAAATATTCAACTTGACTATTTTCTTTTATTATAAATTCATCTTTTTGTTTTTCTTCATAAATAAACCAATTTAAATAATTTTTCTCAAATTTTGATTCAATCACAGTATTAAAAAAATAATTCGCTATTAAAAATTTAACTTCTCTTTGCGAAATTTTATTTTTCTCCTCTTTTAAAAAATTATTATAATGATCAATATCCAAAAAACAAAAATGTGTTTCATCAATAGTTTTTATAGTCGCATTTCTTACTGTTTTTTTATCCAAAGCAGAATCACCAAAAAATTCATTATTTTTTAACATTAAAAAATTCTTATATTTAAATAACGTAATCGGAAATTTTAATCTATTCGTTCCTAACATTCGAAATTTATCCATTTTTTTATCATATTTCGGAAGTTTTTTAAATATTATATTTTTTACTAAACTCATATAAATTTTATCTGATTTTTTTCGAGGATCAACCTCAATTTCAAAATAATTTTTATCTAATTTACACGCATTTAATATTTGTTCTATACTATAATAATCTGAATCACCAACACCAATTCCAAAATAATCTTCAATAAACTTATTTAAAATCATAATTTGAACCTTTTCAATTTCAATTGGCATAATTTTAAATACATCTTTATTTTTATCTAATGTTAAATTTAGTAAAAAATTCTCATTATTTTTTTTTAATTCATAAATTTCTTGAAAATATTGAATTCCAGTAATTTCTTTCGCTATTGAAATCGGCTTTAAAATACCAATTTTACCTAAAATTATTATATAAAAATTATCCGGTTTGTCACCTATTCGAAATAATATTTCATCTTTTTGCATATAATGATATTTCATATGACATGCACATAATGTTAAAATGTCTTTTAAAAAATTCGGATTTACATTTTCACTTTTAAATTTATTTGCTAATTCACTTCCTTCTAAAAACTTTGTTATTATTCCAATTTGTTCTAATTTTCTATCTTCTGGTTCAATTTTTAATGCTTCGATTACTGCCTCTTCTGAAACTACAAATTTTTTACGATATGTTTCTAATTCAGCTAATTCGTTTACTAAATCTGTGACGCTTCTTCGATCTGGATATTTTTCTTTTTTCTTTTTTTTTTTGGTTATTGGATTCATTTAATTTTGTATTTATGAAATTTATTTTTCTTATTTTTTAATTTATTATTATTTATATTATTATTCATTTTTACATAAAAAAATAATAATTATTTTTTATTTAAATAATTACAAATATTTCATCATTCAAATTAATAATAAATTAATTTTATATGGGAAAATGTTATTCAACAAAAAATTATAAAAGAAAAGAAAAAATTACAAATTTGCATAATAAATCAATAATAAATAAAAATTTTAATAATAAACTAATAAAAGAAAATTTTAATAATAAACCAATAAAAGAAGAAAATTATTTAAATGAAAGATTAAATAATAAATTATATTATAATAATAATATTATTATAAATGGAATAACAGCAAAAACTGATATTACAAATAACAAAAATGAACAAGAAAATAACGAAATTAAATATAAAAATGACCAATATCAAAATAAAAACTCATTTAAAGAAAATAATAATAATAAAAATTCAATAAAAAATAATGATTCATTTAAAAAAATCGATGATTCAACTTTAAGAAACAAAGAATTAGATGAAAATAACAAATCATCAATCGATTTAATAAACCATTTAAAAAACATGAACATTAACATAAAAAAAGACAATGAAAAACACAAAATAAAAAAATTCGAAACTTTTTCAGATGATGAACAAACAAATCAAATAATATTAAATGAATTAAACAATTCCGAAAATAAAAATTTAAATAATTTCTTTGAATTTTCAGACAATCAAAATTCAAACGAAAATTTCATTAATTCTTTATTTTATTTAACAGAATTTCACATAACAAACAAATTTTTATACACAACAGAAGAAGAATTTAATAATTTAATAAATTCAGAATTCATTCAAAACGAAAATGTTTTCGTAAATCAAATATTAAATTTAAATGAACGTCAATGGAACAATGAAAATATTTTAATTTCAAATTTTTTAAAAAAAAATCGATTAAAAATTCTAACAGAAAAAAATATTTTAAATGAATACATAAAAAAATTAATAAATTTAAACATGCATTTTAATTTAGTTATAAAATCATTGTCATATTATTATTATAATTCTCTATTAAAAAACCAAAATCATTTATTCAATACAAAATATTTTAATTTGCCTCCTTTTGATTCAATCGATTGGGTGAAAGGCTTCGAATGGAAAGGTTTGTTTATTAAAGTTCAAAGTTTCGATAAAAGTAAAAAATTAATTAAAGAAATTAATTCATTGTCAATTGCTTTTTATGATTATTTAAAAATCATTGAAAATTTTAATGAAATTAAAAATAATAATAATTTATTGTCTAATGAAATTATTTTTCCTTTGATTGGATATGAAATTTTTGCTGGTTTAGTTTTGAGTGTTTCTGTTTGTATTAATAAATATAAATTTTATAATGAAAATAATTATGAAAAATATTTTTTATTAAATGATTCAAAATCAATGAAAAATAATAATAATAATAATAATAATAATAATAATAATAATAATAATAATAATAATAATAATAATAATAATAATAATAATAATAATAATAATAATAATAATAATAATAATAATAATAATGAAATAAGCGAAGAATTTGATGATGAAAGTTTTCAATTTAATTT
>JAEEGK010025999.1_pt1 | contig 11957 bp, 6 predicted proteins | sample 8958771 | NCBI WGS metagenome assembly JAEEGK01 (sample SAMN16246547, study PRJNA631951) | gut metagenome | biome: gut microbiome; feature: rumen; material: SC-attached | host: Bos | place: Iran: Karaj | collected 2018-10 | reverse complement strand
ATACCCCATCGTAGCGCTTCAGAACGGCACATCGCGAGAACTCTCCGATACGGGGAATCACCAGACTGGCAGCATAAGAGATGAAAACGGCATGTATACAAGTGGCATTGCGGACTCGGATCTTCTGACCGTTGGCAGGTTGCTTGACGGTACTTGGTGATAGGTCTTCAATCGGATCGAGCGTCTGTTTCCACCTCCACCCCCTGAACATCTGTGCCAGTATGCCGAAGGGGAAGGAGAGAAGCATCCACGTCCAGTTCATTTCTTCAGTAAGCACGTGGCTTATCGTGGAGAGGTTCTCCCCGCGATACATCCACCACAGAATCGCTCCTCCAAGGATGAAAGGAAACACGATCTTGGCGATGTTTGCTAATATGCTTTTCGGTTCCATTGGTGCAAAGGTACTCATTTTGTCTGAAAACAAATCTCCTTTAACTCCATTTAACTCTACTTTGTGTTTTTGCGAGTCACATATATTAATCCGCGTAAAATTTGGCTATTAATAAAATTATTCATATCTTTGCACCTGAATATTCATAAAATAGGTTTTATCACTATGGGCAATGACGTTTTCGACAGCAAACGCATAAAGTCGTGTTCCGGCGGTAAGTTCCGCTGGCGCAGTTTGTGTCTGGTTCTTTTCGCTATGATGTGTCTGTCAGGCTGTAAGAACACAAATCTCAGTGCAGGCGAATGGCATGTCACTCGCAATAGCCATCGGATAAAGACTTTCGTAAAAGACTGGTGTATTACCCAGGAGGCAGATTGTTTTTACAGGGATAATATGAATCTTGGAGGCAAATGTACAGCTTTGATCACATTGGAATGTGACGGCAACTCCATCCAGAATGCCTATATCGAGTTTTTGAAAGATGATCAGCCCATGCCGTTAGACAGTTATTCAAATCTTACTCTTTTCATAAAGATCTCTACAGGCGAGACCCCTCGTTTTGAAACTGCGAACTTCGGTAAGGGGTTAAAAGTCAATTATAATGACGTGTCCATTCTTGAGAGTATTTTCAAAAGGGGAGAGGAAGTAGATGTCCGTGTCGTTAATATGTATGGTTACGGAGAGTTCAGATTTGATCTGGATACTGAAGCATTTGATGAGGCCTGCAAATTGATACCAGTTGGGTGATAAAAGCAATGAAACAAGTAAGACCAAAGAAGAATCTGGGTCAGCACTTTCTGACTGATCTGAATATCGCAAAGAGAATTGCCGATACGGTGGATGAACCGTATCAGGACCTGCCAGTATTGGAGGTAGGCCCTGGCATGGGTGTAATGACGCAGTATCTCGTGGAGAAGCCGCGTCCGCTGAAGGTGGTGGAGATCGACCGTGAGAGCGTAGCGTATTTGAAGGATAGGTTCTCGTGGAGTGTGGAGTGTGGAGTGAGGAGTGAGAATACTCCTGCTGAGAAATCAAAGGAAGATGGTAGTCTCACTCCTCACTCCTCACTCCTCACCCCTCAAATTATCTCCGCCGACTTCCTCCGCATGGACCTCAACGATGTCTTCGACGGTCAGCAGTTTGTGCTCACAGGCAACTATCCCTACGACATCTCGTCGCAGATATTCTTCAAGATGCTCGACAACAAGGACCTTATTCCCTGCTGTACTGGTATGATTCAGCATGAGGTGGCTGTACGCATGGCAGCCGCTCCAGGCAACAAGCAGTATGGCATTCTCTCGGTACTCATTCAGGCATGGTACAATGTAGAGTACCTCTTCACCGTCGATCCCGATGTCTTCAACCCGCCCCCTAAGGTGCAAAGTGCCGTCATACGTATGACCCGCAACCAGACGACCGACCTCGGCTGCGATTGGCAACTCTTCCGCCGCGTGGTTAAGACCACATTCAACCAGAGAAGGAAAATGCTCCGCGTCTCGCTGCGCCAACTGCTGCCGAAAGACTCTTCACTTTTCACTTCTCACGCTTCACTTCTTTCCCTCCGCCCCGAGCAGCTCACCATCCCGCAGTTCGTGGAACTAACAAACCTCGTTTCGGAAGTGTGTTCGCACACAAACGATTGATTTACGTCAAAAGAAATACTCTTTTTATGCAAAAAGTGGCCAAAGTCCATTGCCATATTGGGAAAACGTCGTACCTTTGCATCGTCAAAAGAAAACAAGACATCTTCAATAGTAAAAGACATAAAAGGTATTAGTAGTAAAAGGTAAATTAGATTGCTTCATAGGTATTATTGTTAAGGTAAAGATTAGTTAGAAAGGATAATGTGATCACGTCGTGAGACGTACATCACTTTTTCAGAAAAAGGTTTTTTGGTTATTAATATTGTAAGTGCGGTTTGTGGACGAGATGTTCAGTAACCGCACTTTTTTATTCTATTCATTATTCTTCTTTTTCTGCCAGTTGCCTCTAAACAGCCTGATGAGGAAGATGACGCCACGGAACGTCAGCTCGATAGCCATTGCCGTCCAGACGCCACGCAGACCGTAACGGGGGGCAAGCGTAGCTGCAAGTGTCAGACGCACAGCCCACATCGAAGTAAGACTCATAATAGCTGGCTTAATGGTGTCGGCAGCACCAATGAACACGCCATTACAGACAATAGCAGCAGCAAACATCGGCTCTGCCCAGGCCTCGATGCGCAGAGCGTCGGCTCCAAGGGTAATGATTTCATCAACAGGCGACATAATGCCCATCAGTTCAGGGGCGAAAATCCACATGAACACGCCCATAATGGTCATCACGGCAATGCCCAACCCTACCGACATGTAGGCAAACGAGCGGGTGAGCAGACGCTGTCCGGCGCCGATACCCTGACCGACAAGCGTCGTGGCAGCCTCGGCTATGCCGAAGCCCGGCATATAGCACAGACTCTCGACGGTAATGGCCAAAGAATGCGCCGCAATAGCAACAGTTCCCAACGGAGCGACAATGATGGTGCTCACAACCTGAGCACCGCCCATCAGCATGTGTTGCAATCCCATCGGAGCCCCGATTTTGAATGCTGTCTTCACGGTGTCTTCCTTCGGACGGAATGATCCGGGCCGACCTTTCAGCGCCAGCATGGGCGACTTCACCAGCAGGAACCATAGCATAAGCCCGGCAGTAATGAGCATAGCTACGCCAGTACCTATTGCAGCACCTACCACGCCCATGTCGAGTATATATATAAATAGGTAATTGAACAGAACGTCCATCACGCACATGCCAATATTCAGAACGCTGGGAATCTTCATGTTGCCGGAGCATTTCAGCATTGAGCCGGCCAATCCTTCCATCTGGAAGAAGATACCAAAAGCACCGAAGATGGCAAAATAAAGCGAGGCATCGTGAGCCACTTCCTCGCCACCGCCCATCCAATAGGGCAGGTACGGTGCAATAATGACGGACATCAGCGAGATAAAGACAGCCCACGACAGGGCACAGACGAGTGACTGGCGCAACACGCGACGGGCCGCCTCGAAGTCGTTGGCACCTATGAAGTGAGCCACCTGCACGGAGAATCCCATGTTGACTGCCGAAGCCAGTCCGCCCATCAGCCATCCGGTAGTCTCCACCAGTCCAATGGAAGCTGATGCTTTAGCTCCGAGGTGACCAACCATTGACGCATCGATGAAGAACATCACCGTAGCCGAAATCTGCGCAAATATGCTGGGAATACTGAGGCTGACAATCAGTCTCATCTTCTCGGAACGGGTCATCGTCCGCCCTTCCCGGATGTACGACAGTAGTTCTTCGCTGTTTCTTTTCATCGATGATGGTTTAGACGTTGCAAAGGTACAAAAAAAATATATGATACAAAAGCGAAAAGCCGCGAAACATTATTTATATTTCTCTCAACGATTATTTCGTACCTTTGCACCGCAATCAGAATAATTACAAATACCTTGCCAATGAAAAAGATTTTTACCACAATGCTTGCGCTGGCTGCCGTCACGGTTATCCAGGCTGCATCAATTTCCATCGCGGTGAAGGACACCCGCAAACAGACCATCACAGGCTTCGGCGCTGCCAGCTGTGACGGAGCCATGAAACCCTTTGGTACTGACACCCAACCCGCGAGACTGCTCTACGGCGCTGAATCCAAAATCGGACTGAACATCATGCGTATGGAGATTTCGCCCAGTTTCACAGGCGACAATTGGGGCGACTACGACTGGAACGGCTCGCTGCCTTCAGCCAGAATAGTGAAGCAGCGCGGCGGTATCGTGTTCGGAACCCCATGGTCGCCCCCCGGTGAATACAAGACCAACGGCACGGCTCAAGGCGGCAACTCAGACTCGCAAGGCAAGAAGCGTGGCAAGTTGCGCGAGGACTGCTACGATAAATTCTTCCCCTGGCTGAACACTTTCCTCAAGTGGATGAAGTCAAAGGGCGTGACAGTCGACGCCGTGTCCATCCAGAACGAGCCTGACTGGTGGGTTGACTACTCAGGATGTCTCTACGACCCTGCCGATTTGGTTAAGTTGGTGAAGAACTATGCTTACATGCTCGACCGCGAGACCTATTCTGGCGTGAAGCTAATCAGTGGCGAGAGCTTGGGCTTCACCCAGAACTATACTGACCCGCTGATGAATGACCCGACGTGCCGCGAGCAAATCGACATTGTGGCAGGCCACCTCTATGGACATGCACCACTCACTTACATGAAGCAGTCGGCCGTGCTTGCCGCCAAATACGGCAAGGAGGTGTGGATGACTGAGCATTCAGTGACCGATAATATTGACCACCTGCCCAATTGGCACGAGCAGCTGATTTTTGCCGAGGAGCTCAACGAGTGTATGTTGGCTGGCTGTACAGGTTATATATATTGGTATATGCGCGCGCATTGGGCTTTTGTCGGCACAGGCGAGACGAAGTACAATGTCGGCGACATGAAGAATACCAAGAACAAACTGCTGCCTCGTGCCTACGTTTTGTCTCACTTCTCTAAGCATGTCACCGGCTCCACCCGTCTGGTCACCTCGCGCGACAAGACTACTGGCGAAGGAGCTACTCATGAGTATTCGGCCTATATCAAGGGTGACTCGCTCATCGTCATGGCCATCGATACCACCAAGAACGCTGTCGACCTGAAAATCTTGCTGCCCTATCAGGTAAAGAGCGGCACCCACCTGCTGTCTACCGGCAACGAGCCCGAAAATCTCTGCCAGGAGAGCCCCATCGCCATCGATGAACCGACAAAGGAAGTGATCGTCCCCATGCCTGCCCGCAGTCTGAACACCTACATCTTCATGATCGACAAGGGTAGTACTGCCATTGAAGAGCGTGCTGTGGACACTGATGACACGAAGGCTTACTACGATATTCACGGCCGGCGCCTCGACGCGCCAAAGGGGCTGTGCATCGAAAAATCGGCTGACGGTTCTTCCCGAAAAGTATACTTAGGCCGTTAAAACGGTAAGTTTTTGTAGGGAAAACGAACTTGTTTACGAAAAAAAAACGATGCGAAACATACGAAATAATGTATTAGCGAAAAAATGCTTAACTTTGCACCGTGAAAGAAAAACAGATAGATTATCAAGAAGAAATCTCATACATAAGGTTATTAGTTATAGTTAGTAGTTAGTTTTTGTAGAAAGAATTAGTTATGGTAAAACTAATCACAGTGGTTGCCCGTATGTGAATACCGGTAGCCACTTTTCTTTTATCCGTCTCGCTGGAAGTACCGCCTTGAGACGATGAGACATAAAAAAAATTAAATGATACGTAATAAAAACACAATCTTTGTAAATTATTACTATCTTTGCACACTGAAATAGACAATTTACCATAACTATGAAGAAAATTGCTACACTGCTATTTTGTCTCATCGTTTTTTCCCATGTCTCAGCGCAGATGGGAAACTTCTTTCCGTCAGACCGATTTTCTAGCAGTCTCATTGCCGACCTTTGTCAAGATAAATACGGTTACATCTGGATTGCAACCGACTATGGACTGAACCGCTACGACGGTTATCACTTTGAAACGTTCCTACATAACGAAGAGTCACCTACCTCAATCTGCAACAGCGTCGTTGTAAGCCTGCTCCTGGATAAAGAAGGCAGGCTCTGGGTGGGTACCAACCGCGGCCTCGACCGTTATGACGAAGCCATCGACGGTTTCGTACATTATCCTTTCCCGAATGGTATTCTCCCGCGTGTCAGTAGTATGCTCCAGCTCCCCGACGGCCAAATCCTCGTGGCGACATCCGGTTATGGTGCGTTTCTGGTCGGCGAGGACGGACAGCCGAAACAAACGAACGACTTTGCCGACAAGAATAACAACCAGTATTTTGGCGAAGTTTACTTAGACTCTCATGGGCGTATCTGGAAAACAGGCTACGACAATACCGTGGTCATGAAGTCTGGCAAAAAATTAGAGCTATTCCAGTCGAAAGGCGAACCGATAGGCATCGTGGAGCGTGGTGACGAGCTATGGATCGTCGGTGTGCACGGAATCATGTCCTACCACAACGGCAAGATGTCGGAGGCCGACATCGACATGAGCCACCTGGCCGGCAAGGACGTATTATTCAGTTCTGCCGGAAAAGATGCCAACGGTAATATTTATATAGGTTCGCGAGGCCAGGGCTTGTTCCGCATCCTACGCGGTAGTCGTCAGTTGGAGCGGTACGACGTGAATATCTTCGGCGTCAACCTCAACACTGCCAAAGTGTGGAGTATCCTCTGCGACCGCCGCGGCAACATGTGGCTTGGCCTACAGCGTAAGGGACTGGTTCTTATTCCCCAGCGCCCCATTACCTTCAAGAACTGGAGTTTCGAGGCTCAGAACATCAATGTTGGCTCGTCCATTTCCTCTGTCTGTGAGGGCGACGGCGGCATCGTTTGGTGTACCGTCCAAGGTGTTGGTGTCTACGGTTTCAACAACAAGGGACGCGTCGTGGCCCATCCTGCTGCACCCGATGCTGTTGAGTTCATCTTCCGCGACCGCCAGCGCCGCTATTGGATAGGTACCGACGACGGTCTGTTTGCCTACGACCCGCTGACAGGTGCTTACAGCCAGAAGGTTACCTTCGACTGTGACAAGTTCAACGACATGACCAGCGACGACGAGGGCAACATCTACATCTCGACCTTCTCGCGCGGTTTCTGTGTCTATAACATGCAGTCGGGAACTTTGAAGAACTACAAGAACACCGAGAACGACACCACCAAGTTGGGGCACCTTTGCAACGACTGGGTCATGTGCATGACGCCCGACCGCGACGGCATCATCTGGATGGGTACTGCCTCGGGCGTTTCCTGCTTCGACCCCAAGACGGGCAGCTTCCTCTCCCACGGCTGGAACCAGCAGCTCGACGGTGTCATGTGCTACTCCATCTGCGAACTGAAGGACGGCAACATTGCCATCGGTACCGACCGTGGACTCTACCTCTATATCCACGACAAGAAACAGACAACCCTCTTCCCCGGCAGTGAGCAGCTCAGCGACAAAACGGTGAACTACATCGTACAGTCGAACGACGGCGACATCTGGTGTGCCACGTCCATGGGCATCTGGCAGTATGACGCCCGCAAGAAGCAGTTCGTGGGCCATGTCAATGGCAACGGACTCTTCAAGAAGGAGTATCTCTATGGTGTAGGCATGCACACCGACGACGACGACGTCTATTTCGGCAACAACGACGGTCTGACGGTCTTCAGACCACAAAACGTCAAGAGCGTCAGCCGCCCTGCCGACGAAGTGGTACTGACGGCATTCCTTTTAGGCAACACCTATGTTAATGCCAATAGCGTCATCAACGGCGTCCACGTCACCGAACGCCCCGTGGCCGAAAGCGACCATTTCACCCTCTCCTACCTCGACCACACCATTACCCTCGCCTTCTCGCAACTCAACTTCGACAACCCCGCAAATGTCTCGTTTGAGTACAGCGTCAATGGCGGACAGTGGATGCGACAGGCAGAGGGAGTCAACGAGATTACCCTGAGTCACCTGCAACCCGGCGACTACAAGGTGAAGGTTCGCGCCCTCGCGGCAAACGTCTATTCGCCCGAGAAGACCATCACCGTCACCATCCGTGCCCCCTGGTATCGCACCCATCTCGCCTATCTGCTCTACCTGCTGGCATTGGCAGGACTTGCCACTTACGTGTTCATGACCTACCGCCGCAGGGCCAACCAGCAGATGAACGAGGAGAAGATGAAGTTTCTCATCAATGCCACCCACGACATCCGCTCGCCGCTGACACTCATCATGGCACCGCTCTCCAACCTGCGCCGTCGGCTTACCAACGATCAGAAGGAGGCACAGCGCGACGTGGACACCATCGAGCACAACGCCACACGCATACTGAACCTCGTCAACCAGATTCTCGATGTCCGTAAGATTGACAAGCAGCAGATGCACCTGCACTGTCAGAAGACCGACCTCGTCAGCTTCATCCAGGGTGTCTGCAAGATGTTCGAGTACAACGCCGAGGAGCGCGACATCAAGTTCAACTTCAACCACGAGGGTTTTGACAAGCTTGAAGCTTGGATTGACCCGGGCCAGTTCGATAAGGTCATCACGAACCTGCTCTCCAACGCCTTCAAATACTCGTTCGACGGCGGCACCGTTGATGTGGTCCTTTCACACGATGACAAGCAGGCTGTGGTGAAGGTGGTTGACACCGGTGTCGGACTCGACAACGACGGACAGAAGCACATCTTTGAGCGCTTCTACCAGGGTGGCAACTCACGCCGCATGCACATCGACGGCACCGGCATCGGACTGAACCTCTGCAAGATGATTGTCGACATGCACCACGGCACCATCGAGGCCGCCAACCGCACCGACGAGCGAGGCTCCGTCTTTACCGTCACCCTGCCCCTAGGCAACGCTCACTTGGCTCCTGAGGAGATTGACACAATACCTGAAATACCAGAACCCACCGAGAGCGCCGCCACCAACGAAACGAAAAAGGGTGGCAAATACCGTGTGCTCATCGTCGACGACGACCTTGAGATAGGCCGCTACATCTCCACTGAACTGGGTCGTTTCTACAAGTTCGGCACCTGCACTAACGGCAAGGAAGGTCTGCGCGAACTGCTTACCAACGAGTACGACCTCGTCATCAGTGACGTCATGATGCCCGAGATGGACGGCTTCACCATGCTCCGCATGATCAAGACCAACATCAACATCTCGCATATTCCCGTCATCATGCTGACGTCGAAGGCCGATGTCTCCAACCGTCTCGAAGGTCTCGAGCGTGGCGCCGATGCATTCCTGGCCAAGCCCTTCGACCTTGAGGAACTGCGCATGAACATCGAGAACCTCATCCACAACCGCCAGCGCCTGAAAGGCAAGTTCAGCGGTGCCCAACAGCAGGCCGACCGCGTAGAGCAGCCAGAGGTAAAGGGCAACGATGAGCTTTTGATGGAGCGAATCATGAAGGTGGTGAACAAGAACCTGTCGAACAGCGACTTCAACGTCGACATGCTCACTCAGGAAGTAGGCATCAGCCGTGCCCAGCTGCACCGCAAGATGAAAGAACTGACGGGCATTTCGACCAGCGAGTTTATCCGTAACATACGCCTCGAGCAGGCTGCCCGTCTGCTGAAGGAGCAAAAGATAAACGTCACCCAGGTGGCCTATACCGTAGGTTTCTCAAACCTCGCCCACTTCTCTACCATATTCCGCAAGCACTTCGGTGTAGCTCCCTCCGAGTATGCCGAGCAAGGCTGAAACGTAACTTCACAACCTATAATAACAGTCCAACATGAAGCATCTAATTAGATTATACTTGCCGCTCGTCGTCGCTACTTTCCTTATGGTTTCCTGCGGCGATGACGACGATGGCGTCGACGTGCCCGTGGAATACAATGTCAACCGCAACGACGTCAGCCGGGAGCCAGCCCTGCAGCGGCTGGAATTTCCAAAGGTGAAGGGCGGCAACAGCATCGTCATCATCCACACCACCAACGATGAGTACGGCATCAACTACAGTGTAGAGTGGGACTCCGATAAGAAAGCACAGCGGTGGTCGTGTTACCAGATGTACGCTGCCAACAGAGGCGGGAACAACAGCCGTGTAATCGATGGCTACCTGTTTGACGAAGACATGCCCAACCACGACGCGAACTATGTTTCCAATGAGTACGGTGAGGTCTTTGACCCGTTCTGGTCGTCAGGATATGACCACGGGCACATCTGCCCCAATTCCGACAGGAAATACTCAAGGGAGGCTAATCGCCAGACCTTCTTCCTGACCAACATGCAGCCTCAGCGGAATAACTTCAACGCAGGCATCTGGCTGTCGATGGAGAACAAACTGACAAAGAGTTGGTGGCCAACCACCGTCGGTGACACGCTGTATGTCGTCAAGGGCGGCACGATAGACTCTGAGGAGAATATCATCGAGTATATCTCTAACAGGCAGCGGTCGGCCACTGCCAAGCGAGGGTTTATCCCTGTTCCCCGCTACTTCTTCATGGCCCTGCTGCGCAAGAACAAGGCGGGCTACAAGGCCTTAGCCTTTTGGGCTGAGCACCTGAATGAAGACCACAAGAACGACCCGCTCGGCAACTACGTCATCAACATCCGCGAGTTGGAGCGGCGCACGGGCATCGACTTCTTCTGCAACCTGCCCGACGCTGTTGAGGAGGATGTCGAGAACACAAGCGTAGAGAACATCAAGTGGCTCTGGAACCTATGATAAATCATTAACATTTCAAACATACTACAAATGAAACTAAGACTCTTTACCTGCGCCGTAGCTCTTTCGGCGACCCTCTGTGCCTCGGCACAGACCCATGTGATGGATGTCAACACCAAGAAGCTCGGTGCGCCCGTGCAGTCAACGATGTATGGCATTTTCTTCGAGGACATCAACTACGCTGCCGACGGCGGTCTCTACGCCGAACTGGTGATGAACCGCTCGTTCGAGTTTCCCAACCACTTTGCCGGTTGGGACATCTCGGGCAAGGTGACGCTAAAGGACGACGGTCCCTTCGAGCGCAACCCCCACTACGTGCGCTTGGCTCCGTCGGGCCATAGCGACAAGCACACGATGATTGAGAACCGCGGCTTCTTCGGCATGGGCGTGAAGGGCGGCGAGGAGTACCGCTTCTCCGTCTGGGCCCGCGTGCCCGACGGCGGCAAGGCCAAGCTGTATGTCGACATCGTCGACAACGCCACGATGAACGACGACCAGAAACTCGGCAATGCCGGCGTGGACGTCAGCGGCAAGGAGTGGAAGAAATACACCGCCATCCTGAAGCCCCGTCGCACCTTCGACAAGGCCCATCTCCGCGTGTGGGGTGACTCCAAGGTGACCACCGACGTTGAGCACGTCAGCCTGTTCCCCGTCAAGACGTGGAAAGGCCGCGAGAACGGCATGCGTCAGGACCTGGCACAGGCCCTCTTCGACATGAAGCCCGGCGTGTTCCGCTTCCCCGGTGGCTGCATTGTCGAGGGTACCGACCTCGAGACCCGCTACCAGTGGAAGAACTCGGTCGGTCCCGTCGAGAACCGCCCGCTCAACGAGAACCGCTGGCACTACACCTTCACCCAGCGCTACTTCCCCGACTACTACCAGTCGTACGGTCTCGGCTTTTTTGAGTTCTTCCAGCTCTGCGAGGACTTCGGCTGCGAGCCGCTCCCCGTCATCTCGTGCGGACTGTCGTGCCAGTTCCAGAACCCCGACCCGACGAAGCCCGGCGTCCACGTTCCCGTTGACCAGCTCGACGACTACATCCAGGATGCCCTCGACCTCGTGGAGTTTGCCAATGGCGACGTCACGACGAAGTGGGGCAAGGTGCGCGCTGACATGGGCCATCCCGCACCGTTCAACCTGAAGTACCTCGGCGTCGGCAACGAGCAGTGGGACTACGACGAGAAGCATGGCGGCTACGGCCCCGTCTTCACCGAGCGCCTGAAGAAGTTCAATGCCGCCCTGCGCGCCAAATACCCCACGCTGAAGCTCATCGGCACCACCGGTCCGAACAGCGAGGGCTGGGACTTCGACCTGCTGCAGCCCCGCATGAAGGAGCTGAAGGTC
>JAEEGK010025998.1_pt1 | contig 11957 bp, 6 predicted proteins | sample 8958771 | NCBI WGS metagenome assembly JAEEGK01 (sample SAMN16246547, study PRJNA631951) | gut metagenome | biome: gut microbiome; feature: rumen; material: SC-attached | host: Bos | place: Iran: Karaj | collected 2018-10 | reverse complement strand
TTGGGCCCAATCCCCAATCCCCAATCCCCAATCCCCAATCCCCAATCAATAAAAAAATTATAAATTATAAGTATAAATATTTAATCAAAATAATTAATATATATTTTATTAAAAAAATAATAAATTAATTTATAAGAAATAAATTAGTTTTTATATACTATTAAAAATTTATTCTAAAATTAATTATTTTTTAATTATTAAAAATAAATATTTTATGTTAATTTCAAAAATTATTTTTTAATAATATTTTATTTAATTAATTTTATTATTATATTTTATTTCTATCCATACTTATTTGAAATCCTTTTTATCACTTACAATTTTTAAAAAATTGGATTTGTAAAAAGTGTTAATTTAGAATTATACTTCCTAATTATCAATATTTTAATTTTATTTTTCATTTTTAATAAATTCTTTTATTTCATCAAGTTTTTTTTGATATATCCCAACTGATGCAGTAGTATCACCATTTATCCAATTTATTATTTCATCCAACTTAGATAAAATTATATTTTTTTTCTTTTCAGATAATTTAGTTACTTCATTTTTTTGATTATAAATATAATCATTTAATTCATTTTTAGCTTTTATTTTTTTAGAAAATAAAACATCATCTTCTTTATAAACAAATTCTTGTTTTGAAAACCAATTAATTTCATCTTTTGTTAATTTATTTACTCCTTCTATTTCAATATTTTTATAATGTGTTCCTCCAATTTCTTTAGCAGAAACTTTTAATATTGAATTTTCATCTAATTCAGCAACAACTTCAAATTCAACTTCACCTTTGGGTGCTTTTCTTAAGTTCTTAATTTTAAATCCACCTAAATAATAATTGTCACAATATTTTTTTCTTTCTCCTTGATAAAGAGCAAAAAGTATTGTTGTTTGATTATCAATTGATGTATGATAAATTTGTGATATTTTACAAGGAATTGTAGTTCCTTTAGGTATAAGAACAGACATTTCATCATTTATTATATTAGTTCCAATTGAAATTGGATTTATATCTGAAATTTTTAAATTTTCAACATTATCTTCAATTTTTAATATTGCACCTTGAATTGTTGCACCAATGGCAACAGCTTCATCACCATTAATTTTCATACTTAGTTCTTTCCCATTAAAAAAACCAGAAACAATTTCTTTAATTTTAGGTATTCTTGATGATCCTCCAACCATCACAACTTCAGCAATATCATTTATTGTTAGATTTGCATCATTTAAAGCTTGTTTCATTGGTTCTTTACACTTTTCAAATAAATATTTACATTTATATTCAAAAGTTGACCTATTTATTTTAATATAAAAATCTTCTCCTTCAGCTAAGCCATCAATATCAATGACACTTTCTAATGAAGTTGATAATTCTTTTTTAACTTCTTCACAATAAATTTTTAACCTTTTTTTTGCCTTTTCATTTTTACTAACATCTATTTCTGTTTTTTTTTTAAATTCTTCTATACAATATTTAACTAATTCATTATCAAAATCTTCTCCTCCTAAATGAGTATTACCATTAATTGCTAAAACTTCAAATTTAGAATGACCTAATTTCAATATAGAAACATCAAAAGTTCCTCCTCCTAAATCAAAAATAAAAATATTTTTAAAAGAATTAAACTTTTGATCTAATCCAAATGCAATTGCAGCAGCAGTAGGTTCATTAATTATCTTTAATACATTTAATCCTGCTATTGTTCCTGCATCTCTTGTGGCAGTTTTTTGACCCTCATTAAAATATGCTGGAACAGTAATAACTGCATTTGTTATTTTTTTACCTAAATATTCTTCTGCTTGTAACTTTAATTGACTTAATATCATTGCTGAAATTTCCTGAGGTAAAAATTGTTTTTTTTCTCCTTTAAATTCAACTTCTATTAATGGTCTATCTTGTTTAGGATCTTTTATTATTTTAAAAGGGTATAATTTTAAATCTTCCTGAATATAAGGATCTGAAAAAGTTCTTCCTATTAATCTTTTAGCATCATAAATTGTATTTTTTATATTTTTTGTTATTTGCTTTTTGGCTGCTGCTCCTATTAATCTTTGTTCATTTGTAAATGAAACATATGATGGAGTAATTCTATTTCCTTGTGAGTCTGGAATTATTTCTGGTTTACCATTTTTCCATACTCCTACACAAGAATTTGTAGTACCTAAATCAATTCCTATTACATAATCCTTCATTATATTTTATTATAAAATATAATTTCAAATATAGTTAATTTTGAAAATATATTTATCTGTAAATTTTTGGTAATTAGTTTTATAAAATATTTTATTTAATAACTTATAATATTGAATATTTATTTTTATTTAATTAATAATATATTAATTTGTTGTTTTATTTTGATTTTTCTCTGCATTTTTTATTCCATATTCAGCCTGTGAATAAATTAAGTCATTAAATGGAGAATTAGATAATTCTAATACAGAAAAAATTCTTAATATATTCCAATTAGTAACACTTGTTCCATCAATTCTCATATGAATATGACCTTCTTTAGAAACAAATGGTTTAAAAGGTTCTCTTAATTTTAACATCAAACGATATGATTTTAATTCTTCTTCAGGTGACATTATTGGATTATCTAAATCAATTTTTTCATTTGGTGATTCTTCAATTGGAATATAATTTTCTTTTTCTAATTCTTTCATTTTATAAATATCAATATTAAATGCATTTACTATAATTTCTAATATAGTTTTAAAAAAACTTTTTTTAAAAGGATTATAAAATTGTCTATAATCTTTTAATAAATAAGTTAATCTTGTATTTTCATTTTCAACATAAGTTAAATTTTCAAATAAAATATTTTTAAAGAAATCATATGTATAAGATATATGTTTAATATTCATATATAAAATAACAAATATCCATATATTAAAACTTAATTTATAATATAAAAGTGAATCACTATAAAAATTTGAAATATAAATAAAAATTATAAGTGTGATTGAAAAATTTAAAAATATAGTAATTAAAGTAATAGAATAAAATAATTCATTAGCTGCACCAATACAAATATTAAACCATAAACTATGTGTTTGAAATTTTATGACACATTTATCACAATTCATACAATGAAAAGTTCTCATGCTTGCAATTGATTTACATTTTTGACATTGATTTACTTTAATTTGTGGATTTCTATTAAGACAATAATTTTCTAATTGTTTATCTTGTTGAGAATAAAGATTTTTTTTAATTAAAAAATAATCAACATAAAATATAAAAATAGATAAAATAATTGAATATAAATTATATTTAATTATATTATCAATTAATTCATTTGACTTTGATTTTGATAATAAAAAATTAGAAAAATAAATAAAAATCCAAAATAAAATATGTCTTGGTGAACAAATTCTAACAATAAATTCTGGTAATATTAAACTATAAAATGTTTGTTCAATAGGAATAATAATTCTATTAAATATTCCTTCAATCATTCCATCAATCATATAACAATAATATAATATTTTATATTTTAAAATCTGAAACTTACTCATTTTATGTTGTTGACATTGACAATTAGGGCCATGAAAATTAAAATTATATAAATTTTCCATATGAACATTATGTTGATGATTATTTTCTCCATGATTATGTTGATGATGATTACATTGATTATTATGTTGATGAATATTTTGATTATTATTTTGTTGATTTTGATTAAAATTTTGATTTTGATTATTTGAATTATCATTTATTGGAGTTGTTTCTTGAGGAATATTAATTGTTGTTAATGGAGTATCATCTATAATTTCTAATTGTTCTGCTTGAGGCATATTTGATTGAATAAAATCATCATCTAAATTTATATCTATATCTTCTTTTGCTACTGTTTGTGAATTATTTGTTGTTTTTCCTATATTTACATCTATTCCAATTGTATCTTCATTATTTATTTTCATTTTTTTTTTTTAAATAAATTTTTTTAATTTTTTATTTGATTTATTTTTAAAATTATATTTAAAAAATTATTTTTTTTTTAAAATTAAACTTCTGTCAAATTTTGATTATATGTTTGATTATTTTTCTTATTGTTTCCTATATTTTCTACTGTTTTTATTTTTGTAGAACTTGATTTTGAACTTTTTGGTCTATTTATAAAAAATGGTGAAAATGTTAATCCTCTTTCATTATCAATTTCTTTTTGTAATAAATTATTTTTATTTTTTCTTTTTTTATAATCATAATATAATTGATATATTCTTTCTTTTGATTTCATTTTTTTCATTTTTGAATTAATTGGATTTTTACTTTTAAAAACAGAATTTGATTTAATTAATGACATATTATCTTGTAGAATTTTATTGTGTTTATTTTGTCTTTTTTCTAAATCATCATATAATCTTTTATAAGGATTTCTTTCTGAATTTTGTAAAAATTTTTTTTCATTTTTTGAATTTTTAGTATAAATTATAGGAGTGAATGGACATAATTCATTATTTAATTTTTCATTTGCATTTATATAATTCATTTTATTTTCTTTATATTTTTTCATATATTGTTGTTGTCTATTTATTAAATCAATTGTACTATTTTCTAAATGATTTAATGATGAATTATTTTGATAATTATTATCCATTATTTCACTTTTATTTTGTTTACTTTTTTCATTTTCTATAATAAAAGGAATATTTTTAAGCCATTTATTGAAATAAAGAAAATAATATTTTCTTTCTTTATTTTTTATTAATTTTAAAAGAATATTATGTATTAAATTTTTCTTATTTTCTTTATATTTTGAAACTATTGTTTTTGCAATTGAAGACTTTTCATTATTTGAAAGTAAGTTAAGATATTTTTCAAGAATATCAGATAAAAGTGAATATATATCATTTCCTTTTTTATTTTTATAAGCATTTGAAGATTTTTTAAATGCCTCTTCTGTCTTTTGAGTGATTAGTCCAACATATTTTAAAAAATCAATAAATTCTTTATAATTTCCATTCATTAGAATTTAAAATAAAAAAAATATTATAAATGAAATTAATTAATAATAATTATTTTTTTTTGTTAAATTTTATTATATGTTGTTATATAAAGAAAAATTTATTGAATTTGAATTTTTTGATTGTCTAAGAAGCTTAATAAATAAAACAATAAGAATGATAAATAATAAAATTAAAAGAAAAATAATAATTATAAATAAATAACGATCTTTATTAAATGAGGTATTATTATTCATTTCTTTATTATTATCAATTATTTTAGGTTCATTACTTGTGTTATTTTTTTTTATATAACTATTATGAATATAATAATTAATATCTGATAAAATTTGAATAAAACATCGAAATAATTTATTTTCAAAAAGTAATAAATAATTGTCTTTAATTATTAAATTACAAATTGTATCATTTAACTTGTTTTTAATTTCACTTCCGCTCTTAATTAGAATGATTTTATCTTCAACACTAATTAATAAAATAATAGTTTTTTCATTTTTGATATATTTATTTTTCTCAGTTAAATAAATAAATAAATCAGTCATAGTTTTATTTAAATTAATGTCTTCTTTTAAATTAGATTCTAATTTTCCAATAATATATGCAAAAAGATATATTTCTTCTTTAACAAAATTTAAAAAAAAATAAGAAAATGTTAAGTAATCTTGTTGTTTTATATATTTATTTGGATTGATTATTCCATAATATGAACCTATGTAATCTTTTGTTTCAGAAATTAATGATGATAAATTATAAGGATGATTAATTTTACATAACAAGAAAGGGATAAAAAAAAAATTAAAAATTTAATTTCTTTCATTTTTTAAAAAGTTTAGATATATTTTAATTTTTTTCTTAATTATATAATTAATAATTATACATTTAAATTTTTATTAAAAACCTCATAAAATTTTAATTATTACTTATTTTTTTATAATATTGTAAAATTTTGAATATTTATTTTCAAGTTTTTTCATATAAATGAATATTCTTAAAAAAAAGGGAAATTTTTACTAATAAAATAAAAATGATAATAATTTTTTTAATGGTTTGAATATTTATATTCCAAATATTATAATTAAATTTATAAAGTTTATAAATAATTATATAATGTTTATAAAATTAAATAATTTTGTAGATTCAGGAAGATTTATATATATTAATAAATTAATAATACGTATTTCAATAATTACATTAAATTATTATGAAAATTAAAAAATAAAATATTAAGAATGTCAAATAAATTATCAATTAATAAAATTTATTTTATTTAGAAGTATATATATGTAAAAATTTTAAGTTATATTATTATTGAATTAGTTAATAATTAATTTAAATATTCTTTCATTTTCTTTATTATTTTATTTTTAAATGATTTATAAAAATTTACTAAATTTAAAAATTAAAATATTATTTTTAAATAAAAACCAATAATAAAAAAAATAAATATTTAAAACAAAAGAATAAAAAAATGTCTGACTTTAAATTCAATGACGACATAAAAATGGAAATAGTACGTAAGATTAAAAATATAATCCCATAAATAAAAAAATTAATATAGCGCGTTTCGATGAAATGAGAAAAGAATTAGTAATTCAAAACGCATCAGTTTTCAACGACAAAAACATAAAAACAAATGAATGTATAGATATCTTAATCGATTTAATATATCTTTTAAATCAAGGAAAAAAATTTACATCCCAAGAAAAAGAAACATTATTTTTTAATACATCAAAACTTCTTCATTCAGCAAATATATCATTAAGAAGATTAATATTTTTATTTGTAAAACATTTAAATTTTTGGCAAAATTCATTTATTTTAACAGGTTCATTAATAAATGAAATAAATCAACAAGGAGGTGATTTAATTAAACCAGGATGTTTTAGATTATTAGGTCAAATTATTGATAATAGTAGTGTTAATGCAGTTGAAAGATATTTAAAAGTTGCTATTTCTAATAAAAATACAGAAATTTCAACAAGTGCTTTAATTTGTACTTTAATTATGGTATTTAAAGGATTTAATGTAGCAAAAAATTGGATTAGTGAAATTTCAGAAAAATTAAATAATTCAATTGGACAAAATAATTTAATTACTTTTCATACTTTATTATTATTAAAAGAAATTAAAAATAAAGATAAATTATTTCTTATTAAAACTTTTTCAAAAATTGCTGATGCTGCAAAATCAAGAAGTCAATTTGCTTTATGTCAAATGATAAGATATATTACACAATTAATGAATAAAGAAGAATTAACAAATGAAACTAATAAACAATTTACTATTTTTTTAGAGAGATGTGCATATAAAATTGAAGATTCAATAAGAATTGAAGCTTGTAGAGCAATTTTTTCACTTAAGAAAAAAACAACTTTAACTAAAACTGCAATTGAAGCAATTACAGATTTATTATCATCTTCTAATAAATGTACTAAATTTGCTGCTTTGAAAACTTTAAATAGATATATTTCTAAAGGAAATTTTCCAGCAAGTTCTTCTTTAGATTTATTTTTAGAAATTGAAAGAATTATTGAAGATTCAAATAATAATTCAAGTATTAAAGCTTTTGCTTTATCAATTTTTTTAAAAATTTCAAAAGATTTATCTGATAGTAGATTAGATAAAATGTTTAAAGCATTTATTGAACAATATCCAAAATTTAAAGAAGATTTTAAAAAAGAAGTTGTTGTAATTTCAAAAGAAATTTCAAAGAAAAATCCAAAAAAAAATAAATTATATTACAATTTCTTTACTTCAATATTTAAATTAGATGCATCAGCATCAACAAAATTAGAAATATTAGATGCATTAATATGGTATTTTTACAATGATAAAGAATTAAAATTACAAACTTTATTTTTTTTAGCTGAAATAATACCAGATTGTCAATATGATGTTGTTAAAATAAAAATATTAAATTTATTAGGAAATGAATGTCAATCTTTAACAAATCCTGGTAAATTAGTTAGATATATTTATAATCAAATCATATTAGAAAATCCAATGGTAAGAGCAAGTGCAATTTCTGCTTTAGGTGATATTGCTTTTAAAGAAGTTTCTCTTAGAAAAATAATTTCTGATTTAATTAAAAAAAGTTTTAATGATATTGATAGTGAAGTAAGAGAAAGAGCATTTTTTTATTATAAAGCAATTTCACAATTAAAAGATAATAATAATGAAAATGAAGAAAATAAAGAAAGTGAAAGTAATACAAAAGTAAATAATAATATTGTAGATTTTATTTTTCCTATTAAAAAACAAGGAAATAATCCTTTAAATAATGAATTAGATATTGATATTATTCAAACAATTTTAAAAACTGAAAAAGATAATTTATTATCAAGTAATGATATAGCAAATGAATTAACTGGAATATTAGGAAATCCAGATAAAATTTCTCAAATATTAATTAAAAATAAAATGAATGAACCAAAACAAAAAGAAACTAAACATAATATAAGAAAAGAATCAAGTGCAACAATAGAAGATAATGAAAATATTGAAGATAATTATAAACAAACTATGTTTAGTAAAGCTTATGGAAATCCAAGAATAATTACACCTTATGTTAAATTAACTGATCAAACTGCAGAATATTTCACAAAATATAGAAAAATTGTACATGATCAAATTGTTGTTCTTGATTTTGAAATAACAAATACTATTGAATTACAAACAATAAATAATGTATCTTTAAATATTGAAGATAGTCAAAATTCAGGTTTTGATTTTTCAAAAACAGAAATAATTGAAATTAAAAGTTTAAATACAAATCAAACTGGTCATTTGTATTTAAAATTAACTAAAGATTCTAATGTTATTTATTCTGCTTGTTCATTTCATCTTGTTTTAAAATTTGATCTACAAGAATTAGATGTTAAAGGAAATCCACATGGAATTCCAGTTAAAGAAACTTATAAAATTGATAAAAGTATTGAAATATCATATTCTGATTATTATACTAAAAATAATAAAGTTACTTTAGAAAATTTTGCAGAATTTTGGAAAATGGCAGAAAAATCTAATTATAAAAGAGGAGAAGAAAAAATGGGTTTACCTTATAATAATATTAAATCTGCTGCTAAAAACTTCAGTGAAATTATTGGTTTGTTACCTATTAATAATATTAATAATCTTGAATCTTCTGCTAAGAAATTTGAATTTGTTTATGCTTATGTTAATTATTTAGATAATTTATTATTTATTAAATTTCAAGTTTTTTTTAATGAACAAAATAAATGCTTAGCTCAAGTCATTGTTTTAAGTCAAGATGATACTGTTCCTGAATTAATTTTTAGTAAAATTTATGCTTAGAAAATTAAATAATAAAAAATATTTTAAAGAATTAAATTTAAATTTATTTAATTTTTAATTTTTTTTTTTAAATTAAAAATCAAATTTTATCTTTTTTTATAAAAAAATTAAATTATTTTTTATATTCATATTTGAAAATAAAATAGATTTAATATTAACCTTGTGTTAAAAAAAAATCATCATCTTCATTATTATTTTCTTTATTTTGTTCGTTTATATTGTTAATTTTTTTATTTTCATTTTCTTTTCTTTTACTTACTTGATAACTATATTCTGTTTCATTATCTTGTGGTGAATTTTTTTGAATTTCACTTAATTCATCTTCATTAAAAACTTTTTTATAAATATCTTCTTTTTTATAAAAAGTTCTATTTGATAAAATATTATCAACTTTTTTTTTTAATATTAATTTTCTATTTTCTAAATCTTCATTTAATTTCTTTTTCAATGTATTAATTCTTAATTTATCATTTTGTAATTGTTCTAATCTTTTCTCTCTTTCTTTCATTTCTTTTATTTTTTTCTTTTTTTGAAATTCCATTTGTAATTCAAACATTTCTAAAGAATCACTTACATCTTCTTCTTTCATTGCTTTTTCTAATAATTTATTATTTATTTGTTTTAAATTTTCTTCTTTTTGTTTTTGAATTCTTTTATCATTTTCATTTATTTTTTCTAATATATCTTTTTTTCTTTCATTCATTGATTTTCTATTTTTTTTTCTTGTTAATAATACTCTTTTTTCTTTTTCTTCAATTTCTTTTTGTTTTTGAAGTGCATCTTCTCTTTTTTTTTCTTCTTTTTTTTCTTGTAATAATTCTAATTTTTTTTGTTTTTCATGATAATCTTCAAGTTTTTTTTTTAATAATCTTTCTTTTTGTTTTAAAACTCTTTTTATATTTTCTTCTTTTTTTTTTATTTCTTCTTCATGTTCTTTTCTTTCTTTTAATGAATTTTTTTCTGCTTCTAATTTTAATTCTTCTTCTCTTTTTACTTTTTCTTCATATGCTTTTCTTTTCTTTTTTATTTCATTTTCATTTCTTTTTATTGCATTTTTAATTTTTTCTTCTTTTTCTAATTTTTTCTTTTCTATTTCTTTTAAATCTTCTTTTCTTTTTTTTTCAATTGCTTTTAATCTATTTTCTTCTTTTTGTTCCATTTCTTTTTGTCTTTCTAATTTTTTTTTTAATTCTTCTTTTAAATTATTTTCTATTTTCTTTTTTAATTCTTCATGTTTTTGTTGATTTTCTTCTTGTTTTTGTTTTTTGTCTTCTTCATATTTTTTTTGTTTTTCTTTCTCTTCTTTTTCTAATTGTTTTTCTTTTTTTTCTCTTTCTTTTATTTTTCTTTCTAAATCTTCTTTTTCTTTTCTTAATCTTTCTCTTTTTTCTTTATCTTTTTTTTTTAAATATTCATCTCTTTCTTTTTTATTTTTTTCTCTTTCTTGTTTTAATTTTTCTTCTTTTTCTTCTTGTAATCTTAATTTTTCATCATTTTTAAATCTAATTTCTTGAGTTTTATATGCATTATCAATTATATTTTTAATTTCTCCAATTTGTTGTTTTTTCATTATTTCTAATTTTTCCATTTCTTTTTTGATTGTCGTACTTTCATAATCATTTTTTTTTTTATTATCATTATTATTATTATTATTTTCTTCTCCTTTTTCTTTTTTTTCATCTTCCAACATTTCATTTCTTAATTTTTTTGCTTTTTTTATTTTTTCTTCTCTTCTTTTATTATAATGTTCATATCTTTTATCTTGAATTTCACTTGATGCTTCATTTAATTCTGGATGAATTTCTAAATATTTTTCTTTTGTTATTTCATATAATTTTTCTTCCCTTATTCCTAATTGTGCTAATGCTAATTTTGAATGTGGTGATTTAACTCTTTCTTTTCTATTTGAAAAATTTATTGATTCTAAATTTTTTGGTTCTGGTTCTTCATTTTCTTCTTCTGACATTATTTTTTTTTTTATTATTTGAATTTTTTTTGTTAATATTTGTAACTTATTAAAATTGAATTTAATTATTTCACTAAATAATTAATTATTAAATAATCTAAAAATGTATTTATATCTAAAAAAAAATAATAATATAAAAATATTATTAAAATAAATATAATTGACCAGATTCAATTTAAACAAAAAAAAGTCAAAATATAAAATAAACATATAAAAAATTTTTTTAGAACAAAAAAAAAAAAAAACCAAATAAAACAAATAAAAAATATTTTTTATAATATTTTTAAAAAAAACCAATTATTAAAAAAATTTTTTATTATCATATAAAAAAACTTTTTTATTTCTTATCACTCATTTCCATAATTTTTTCAATTTTCATAGCTTCCATAACAGTAACAGTAATTTCTTTTCCTTCATCTAAAGCAGCTTTAATTCTTTCAGTTAACTTATTATCACTGTCAGTTTCATCAGGGCATTTCAAATCTTGTCTTGTATTACCATTTAAATCCATTAAAGTTAAATAATTTTCATCATCACAAGCAATAACAGTCCATTCACTTCTTTTAATATTAGGAACTTCAACATTATGAGAAGTTGGTACAGAATCTTCATATTTTTTTCCATTAAAAATATCAATTCCTGTTATTGATGCTTTTGCATGTCCATGTTTCCCTGTTTTTGATGTACTATAATCTACTACTTTACATGGACG
>JAEEGK010025995.1_pt1 | contig 11958 bp, 1 predicted proteins | sample 8958771 | NCBI WGS metagenome assembly JAEEGK01 (sample SAMN16246547, study PRJNA631951) | gut metagenome | biome: gut microbiome; feature: rumen; material: SC-attached | host: Bos | place: Iran: Karaj | collected 2018-10 | reverse complement strand
TAGTATCTGATAAATATGTTTTTTTTTATTCTTATTTATTACAAAATTTTATAAGATTTATACCACATAAAGAATTAAAAGAATATAATATTGTTACAGCTGACTTATATGATTATTCAACAATTTTAATTTTAACCGAAGATGGTAATATATATAAGTGGAATTTACAAGAATGGACTTGTTCTAAAGAGCCCATTGTATCTAAACAGGAAGTGGGAAAGGCTATATCTAATATGAAAGTGATTCAATTATTAAGTGGGGAAAAATTCGTTATTATTTCAAATAAAAATGGGAAATTATTTAAAATTAATTTAAATTTAAAAACAAATAATTTACAAAAAATTGATTCTAATAGTAAAGCTCAGCATGAAAAAGAAGTAACATTTATTGATTTTAATCCACATACAGGTATTTTAGTGACACTTAGTAAAACAAGTATTATTTTGTATGATATTGAAAATGTTAATAATTTCAAAAAAATTTCAAATTTTACACTTGTTGGCAAAGAAAATATAGTTGGAATTGTACCAAATTTATCTACATGTTTTAATAAATTTTCATACTTTATCTACACTAGAAAATGTTCTAAAATTTATATATTAGATTTAAAAATACATGACCAAAATAAAATAGATAATAAAAATTTCACCAAAAATTCACCATTTATGCTCGATTTAGATAAAACAATATTCAGAAAAGTAAATGATGAAGAAATAAAAGTTTTTCAAATTACAATTTTGCAACATTTATATGAGTTTTTAATTGTCGGATCTAATAAAGGATTAATTATATTTAAATTTGATTCTTCAAATAAAGTACCTATATGTACTTTATCTATGACACCTTTTATCGATAAAACAAAAGCACAAAATTATTTCTTTTATAATTTAACTAAAGAAAATTTAATCAATGAACAAAAATTAATAATATCATTTGATAAAAAAAATAAATTACTTTTAAAATCTGATTCAAAAAAATTAGAAGATAATATTTTAGATAATTCAAAATCAGCCGTAAATAGATATGAAATAAGATTATCATTCGACGGAACGATGATGAGCTGTTTAGACACAGTGGCAAATGTATACATATTATATAAAATATTACCAGATAAAAGAAACAATAACCCATATTGTATATCAGAATTAAAAAAAATAGAAACAGGGGATGCCCTATGGTTAGAGTGGAGTCCCTACTCCAATAATTTTGCCATAACTAAGCAAATAACTGCTAATACATTTATGTTAGAAGTATATTCTGCAGCAGATAGAAATTCCATAAAAAAAATATATGAAGTAAAAGATTTATTTACACATAAAATTTTCGGAGGACATTTTATAGGTGTAATAGTTAGAAAAAATGGCGAACATTTACAAGTCCCTATGAAATATGTCAATAATTATAATTACGAAGTATCAAAAGAGGCAGAATTGAACTTTTATTATTGGGATGAAGAAAATAAATTAATATTAACAATAAAAGAAGAACCTTTAAATATTTTATCAAGTGAAGATTTGCAATTTATGATAATATGTTTCGAAGATAAATATAATATATATCAATTAAGTGATTTAACTGGTACTTTAGAAAAAATTAATACAGTATATGATAAAGTTATTAGTGGTATTATTTATGAAAATATTGTTTTTGTTTATTTAACTGAATTTGGTACTTATTTCCAATTATTAAATAAAGAAAATGTCTTCCCATGTAAATTATTCCGACAATCAGATGAGGTAAATATGTACAATTTGAAAATATCAAAAAAATTCAAAGAAAATAATAATTATTATGTTAAAAAACCTAAACAAATTAAATTATTATGTATAAATGATAATTTAATGTTTACATCAGATGCATATGGAAATCTTGAAGTAACTGAATTAAATCATATTTTATTTAAATTAATATCACTTATAAAGAAAAAAAATTTAGCTGATATTTCTTCACTTTTAACATTTTTAGATAAAAAATTAATTAAATATGTTTTACTTATTTTTGAATATTATTTCGAAAATGATGAAGAAATCTTAAGAAAAATATTTAATAGTGAAATGATACAAAATTTCGAATTATATAATTATTTTGAATTTTTTATAAAAGATTTAGCTGAAGCAAATCCTAATAAATTAGAAAGTGTTTTAGAAAAAAATTTAATAAAGGCAATAATAGCAAATGATACTAATAAAATAAATCAATTGTATGAAATGGCTAAAAAATATGATTTAAAAATGACTACAAAAGCTGCTAGAACTATAAATAAAAATGTATATTTAGATTCATTAATGAATAAAAAAAGATATGTAGAAAGTTATTTATTTAATATGACTTCTAAAGTAAATAATCAAAATAATGAAAATATTTTATCGATGGCTATTGGACAAATTGCTAATAATTAAATAAATAATAATTAAATATTAGTATTTGTTATTCATAATAAAGGTATTAAAAAAGATTTAATGTAATACAATTTTTATATTTATTTTTATGATTTTATTTTTATAATTTAATTTATTGGTGAATATAAAATAATTATTTTTTATTATTTTATATCTATATATAAATTAAACAACATATATTATTAATTAATTTTTTAATTTATTTTTTTTATGAATTATTTTACCAAAAAGGACACCATCCTAGATATGATTGAGCCAAATTTTCATATGAAGTAGCCGATTTAATTAATTCATCAACTTGATTTTTAACATCATATATAATATTTGGATTAAAATCAGTTCCAGATAATTTATCTTGTATTCTATCTAAAACAATTTGTGCAATATTATTTAATTGCTCTGAATCGATTTCATCAATTTCATCATTTTCTTCATATAAATTAAATATTTGTCTTTCATCATCTTCCATTTTTTTCTTAGCATCTTTTTCAACACTTTCACTCACCCCTACCATTTGATTCATAGGAGTTTTCATAATAACATTTAATGTAATCTTTTTTCTAAAACCAAATCTTTTGATATCATTTTGCCTTCCTAATTTTATAAAATTAATCTCATTAGAACTCTTTTTATTGAGATCTAACTCATTAGATTCATCTTCATCTTTAATCAAATTTTTATTATTATCATTAACAAATGGTTTTTTTTCTCCTTTTTTTTTGTCTGATATTTTATTTTCTAATAGTTGACAAATAGAATCAAAATTAACCTTTGGTAGAGGTAAACTTTTACTTATTACTGCATTTTGTCTTATGTCTTCTTCTGATATAAATATTTCGTCATTATTAGAATAATTTTTATTTTTATTTTTGGTTTTCAAGATCATTGGAATCATTAATCTAAATGAAATAAGTGGATCATATAAAAATGAACCTAAAATTGCTAATAAACTATCTTTATTATTTCTTAATAGTTCCATGACTTTTTCTGAAATAATTCTAAATGTACCTTCTATTCCAGATACTTCTAATGCCTTCACTAACATTCTTGTTAATCTAAATGGTACTTTTTCTGGGAACTTTTCTCTTTTCATGGCCACCTCAAAACAATCACCAAAATCTATATGTATTATTTGTCCTGTCTTTTTACTTAACATAAGATTACTAGGATGTCTATCCCCTAATCCCAAAATATATCCAACTATACTCATAACAGCTAAAGAACGGGAATAATTGGTTCTGTATTTTAACCATGTTTCACAATTCCTAGCTTTTATCCAAATCATATTATTTATTTCCATACCCTGAGTTTCATTTAAAGCATCTTGGAATAATTCTATTTTATTCATCATTACAGAACTTTCAAATCTTGGATAAGTTTTAAATATTTTTCTATGTTCTATACTTAGAGCTATATTAGACATACTTCTTTGTTCCTTTATTAATTGATTTAAAGTATCGCAATTTGGTACCCATCCAATTATTCCTGTATTTGGAGATAAAGGGAATACTGCATAAGTTATTATATTCAAATTTTTATTTGATGTTGATTTATCATTTGCTAGAATTGTATTAACTAAATTAAATAATTGCATAGCTCTTTCATCTTGACGTAAATCTTCATGTCCTTTTAGTAAAAATAAATACTCTTTGTTATCAGTACCTATCATAGATATTTTCCTTGGATGTTGTTTCGTATTAAAAACTTTTAAAATTTTCCCCATTTTTTGTATACGAATTAATTTATTTAGTTTTAAGTAATTTTCATTTCCAATAGAATAACTACCTGGTAAACATATTTTACTATCTTGGAAGTGATGTAATTTAGAAGATACATATTCTAATGAAATAGTTTCGAATTTTGAATATTTTTCATTTATATCAGTATAAATATTTAAATATATATCCCAAGCTTGATGCAAAGAAGTCAAATTTTGATTTTCCACAAAATCTTTTAAATAATAACCAGCCTCTTTTATATCACTTCCATATTTTTGATAAAAATGTAATTCATACATTGTTTCTGGTTTTTCTTTTGCTTTTTCATGTAATTTATGTAAATATTTAACCATCCCTTGATAATCTTTTGTATAATACATTTTTGAAGTATTTTCTAAAGTTTCAAACCATTCTTCATGTAGTAACATAGCACATTTATTAATTTCATTTGTAAACATTTCACATTCTTTAACTAAATCATTGATTAATGGGTTATTTTTACAAATAGAATATAATATTTGCCCCGCAGCAGATTGCCTTTTTTTTGAACTAGATAATTTCATAACAATAAATGAATATATAACTGCCTGGGGATGCGCTGTACCTATTTTAATTAAAATATTTATTAAAATATCCAAAACTTTTTTATCTTTGATATCAAATCTACATAGTAATTGAGGCAAAACATTTAAATAAGCTTCAACTTCAACCACATCTAATGTATCTGAGATTAAAGATAATAATTCATAATTTTTTATTCCAGAAGTGAAAAATGTATCTAATAAACGTAATAAATCCTGGAATGTTTTATTTTTGTTTTTTCCACCAATAATCAATGAATGTTTAAAGCCTTCCACAGCATTTCCTACAAGTAATATTTCATCAATTTTTGATAATTTATGTTTAGATAAATATTTATAATATTTATAATTAAATAATGCATAGGAATGCCATAATTTATAACTATTTTGATTAAATTTAGTCGATAAAATAAAATATTTATTTATATTATTTACATCACTTTTATCATCCATTTCTTCAGTAGTTTTTTTTACATTTAATGACTTTCTTAAATCTAACATTTGTACAGATTTTGTTTTTTTGCCTAAACCAATAGTTTTCATTTTCTTAAATTGATTTTTATCATTAAACATTGTTTTTTTTTTGATTTTTTTTATAGTCTTTACATTTAAATTTTTATGGAATTGATTATGTTTATATATTGCATAATCGCCATATATTTTACTTTTTATTTTATCACTTAATTTATTTAAATCTGTATTATAATTAGTATTTCCTTCAGATCTGTCAAGTAATTCGACCAAATATTTACTTTTCCCTATTGCATCAAAAATTTTTCCTTGTTCATATAAACATTGGTTATAATTTAATTCAATTTCAATTTTTATTTGCTTAGTTAATATCAAATCATTTTTAATTAATTTAAATTCACTTTTATCACTACCACCGTCATCATTTAATTCTATTATAGTATCATTTTCCGTTTTATTAGGAATTCTAGAACTATTCAATGTATAAGTATTAGTACCAAGGTCAAATGAATCCAATCTAAGTTGGTCTCTAATTCTTTTTAATATTTTTTCACTTTGTTCATACATATTTAATTTTCGATACATTTTTGATAAATTAATATAATTTTCAAATTCATCTTCTATAGGTAAAACTAAAGATCTTACTGATAAAATTTTTTCATAAATGTCCGGATCTTTTCCAATAATATTTAAATTTTGATCCCATATTGAAATCATTTGTTTCAAATATTTTTCATCTTTTTCATGAAATTGCTTATATTCAATAATTTGTTCCAATTGGAACAATAATTGATTTTTAACTAATAATTCATATCCTCTCCCATAAGATTCACTCAATAAAGGTTTTATTCCATTAACTATTATTTTTTTAGCAGAATTTATAAACTTTAAAGCTATATCAAATTGTCCATTATTAATATTTAAAATAATTGAATATAAATCTAAATCGAATAAAATTTCTGTTTTACCTTCTAAAAAACTAAAGCTTGGATTTTTACTTATGACTTCATTATAGGCAATAAAATCATTATCTGTGAAAATATCAGCTAAACCAAATGTACTCCCCCTATCGCTGAGTCTATGCTTACCTACGGTGATAGAACCAGTATTTATTCTTTTTCTTGATTTATGATTATTTAATAATAAATATTTGTTGTAATTATCTGTATCATCTGTTAATATATCAATTATTTTATTCTTAATTAATCCATGACTATTATAAAAATTATTTTGTTCTATTTCATCGTCCTCTTCTTTATTTGCATCAAAATCAAAATTTAAAACATCATCTTTATTATTCATAATTATTTGTTCATACATATCATTATTATTTTTGAATAATTTTTGAATTTTAGTAAAATGTCTTTTTAATTCAGGCCATTTACTTAAATTCATGCATGCTTTTGATAATAATATTTCTTTATCAATTATTTTATTTATAGATCCATCTTCTTCTTCTTTTTTATCGTCTTTCTCTTTTTGAATAACTTTTTCACTTCTAGTCTCTTTTCTTTTTCTTTCTTTTGGTTTTTCTTCTTCAAGACTTTCTTCATCACTTTCACTATCATAACCTATATTATACATGCTAATTTCTTCATCATTAAATAACTCTTCCCAATCACATAATCCATTTAAACAAATATCCTTATTTTTTTTTAATATTTCTATTTTTTCTTCATTTTTTTCATTGACTAATTGTTCTTTTATCATTTTTAAAGCTTTATCATATTCATGTAATTTTATATATAAAATATATTCATCATTATATATATTTGCTTTTTCATGACTTTTATTTTTTAAATATGCATACATATCTTTACTTTTTTCGGCTAATTTTAATAAACCTATAGCACTTTCTGGATATTTTAATTCATAATATAATTCTAGTAAATCTTCAAAATGATCAAAGTCATTTCTTTTTATAAATTCATTTTCTTTATAATATAAAGCCTTTGCAAAAGCTCTGCATTTATATGCTATATTACCAAATTGTTTATAATCAATTAATTGTAAATGAACATTTCTTCTTTCGAAAAATTCAGATAAATTTAAAATATTTAATAATATATCATTAGGAGTTTTATTATTGCTTACAGCTTTAATTAAATTATTGATTAATATCATTTTATTGTTTTCAGACATATTTTCATATATTGACAAAAATCCATAATTATATAATTCAATAACTAAAGGAAAATAATAATCCGCTATGACATGACATATATATAAAGGATATATGGGCGATTGTTTGAACAATATTTTACTAGTAGATTTAAACCATTCATTCCAATCTTCTTCTACACTACAATAAGACGTATCAAATTGTTTAATTATTATTATATTATCTTCTTTTGTTTTTTTAATTCTAACACTTTGTCTAAAACGGGGCTTTGACCAAATATCATCACTATATATATCTAATTCATTTTTTTTAATATTATTACTTAATGAATGATATCCAAAAATACAATTTACTTTACATAATTGTGATTTTATTATCTCATTGAATTCACCAATATCCATAAAAGTAAAATTATTATAATCTATTAAAAGATCTTTTATTTTTGTTTTTGTCTCAGCATAAAGGATTATGCCCGTCTCACAACAAGTAGTTACAATCAAAGGTAAAAAACCTAAAAAATGTTGACTGTTTGCTTCATTCATTTCAATAAAAATGTCAAATGATTTAGATAAAGTTAAAATATTTTTGGATTGTAATGGACCTGTTTTAAATAAATATTCTAATTTTCTTTCTTTTGTAAATTTATTTAAATCAACATTGATATTAATTAAATTCAAAATTATATTTGAATTATTATTTTGGTTTTGATTTGTATAATACTTCGGATTAACAATTAGTTTAAATTTTTCAATTAAAGCTTTTATTATTAAAGGAAAGAAAAAATGCATATTTGCCAATCTTACCAGTTGTTGAAAAATGTCTAATAAAGACATTATAACTTGTTCATCTGAGGCATCTAAATATATTAAACATAATTCTTCTAATACTAATCCAATATAACATGAAATATTTTTATTTTTAGCTAATATTGAAAAAAATTCGACAAAACTTGATATAAATTTATTATTATTTTTATTCGTTTTAATAAGTGATATAAATATTGGAATTAAAATTGTATAATATTTTTCTAATTCATATATAAATTCTTGCATTAATTTTTTTAATATATTTGATATAATTTCATAATGATTTTCATTAGTAATGAAGTCTTTAATTAGCTGAATTATATCATCTAAATAATATCTTATTTTGTTTTTAAACTGAGTTATAATTATTAAAATATTTTCAAATAAATTTTTTTGATTGAATACTTCAAAAGTAGGTATAACTTCAATAATATCGGGCAAAATGATATCAATTAAATTAGATTCATCTGTAGATAAAGATTTAATTAATTGACCTAAATGAGTAATTATTCTTGTTCTTAATTCTTGTTGGGTGTTATCTTTTAATAATCTCATCAAAGACATTACGGCTTTAATAGTTGATATATCTATTTTGGATAAATCAATTTCTATAAAACTTTTTGTTTTTGGGTTAAATCTATTTATTTTAAAATCATTTTCTTCGAATAATTCTTCCTCTGTTGCATTTCCTTCTAAATTATATATAGATAATCCAAAAAAGGAAAAATATTTTTCCATTTGTGTCGGTTCTAAAGCCCCACATAAACCAAATATATTCATTATACTTTTTAAACTTTCATCACTTGCACCTTTTATAACACTTTGTAATAATATTTCAACTAAATTAATTTTTCCTCCTTTTCCTCCAAATAATTGTGCATATATATTATTATCTAAAAAATCATTATTAAGATTTTGCATTAAATAATTATGCTGTGCTATTAAATTTTTAGAATCATCCTCATCTATTTTACTGAAATTTTCACTATCTTTTGTTAATAATAATTTTTTAGGAGAAAAATCACCATTATTATTATTTGAATGCTTTTTTGAATATAAAGCTTGAGATAGTTGTGGATTATAATCTTTATATATATTTATTTTTTGTAATTTAATTATTTGATACATTGTTTGAAGTGATATTTCTGACTTAATAGTATTTACTCCTGTTTCTTTTATATTAATTATACATATAGTTAAAATGATTTGGCAATATTCATCAAACTTTTTATTATCTCCTATATTTTTTTTTGTTAAATCATTATCTAAAATTTCACATACAACTTTTAAAATATTTATCACTAAATATCCTTGATAATCACCTAACATTAGATATAAAAGTGCTTCCATTGTATTTTCAATAAGATTAAAATCTATATAATTTTTTAAATATTTATGATAATAAAGTAATAAATTAACCATATTTTCTTTTTGTATAATATCTTCAGTGTTTTCAATTGTATATAAAAATCTTTTTATATTTTTTCTGACTGAAGTTATAAAATATTTTTTATCATTATATATTGAATTACTATTTGCAATTATACCAATACTTTGTATTAATTTTTCTTTAATATATTCATCAGTAAATGAATTTGATAAAGCTCCTATTAATTTACTTATATTAATATCTTTTTCCTTTAAAATAAAATCATAAAATATAGTTTTCTTATTACAAGCATTAATAGCATATACTAATACTGTTATATCATCATTTAATAAATATAGATTGAAAATTGCATCTAATATATTATTTATATAATAAGCAGAGAAACTATAATCATCTTCATATATATTAATGAATTTACATTTAATTAAATCTAATATTTTTTTTATTATTTTACTACTACCGAAATTTAAATATAATAAAATTTTTTTTTGGAAAAATACAAGCATGTCTTTACAGAAAAGACTATTTTTTACTTTAGAGAAAAGACTCAAAGCATCAATAATTAATTTTTCATTTTTTAAACATCTACATTTTATATAAATTGGAGCTTTTCTTTTATTTAATTCTTCAGGTGGTGGTTCGGCTCCACCTGCCATAATATTTTTAAACATATTTAAATTGACACCTATATTAAGTGATGAAGTATTTTGATTAACTATATTTTTACGAATGAATGTAGTTGTTTCTGATAAAATAGTTTTTAATTGTGGACTAATTAATTCTTCTGTATATTGATCTAAAGTTTGATAAAAATAATCCAATTCAAAATGTTCGTCAAATAATATTAAACTAACTACATTTAAAGAAGTTATTGCCGTAGAAATATGTTCACGAGTATGATTTTTAAAAGATGACATTATACTTTGTAAAAATTCTAATTGATAAGCAGAAACTGATGTTTTAAATAATTTTTTTAAAATTTCAAATAAATTGAGTTCTTTACGTATTGCCTCTAGATAAATATTATCTTTATTATTAAATAAATCAGATAAACATTTTATCATTTCTTTATCTAAAATATTTTTATCTTTAAATAATACTTTTATTAAAGCAAGTAAATTTTTTAAAGTACTATCAAATAATTCTCTGTCTACAGCTAAACTTAATGTACCAAGAGTTAAAAATAATGTATTTCTAATATCTACAGTTGTTTTAAGATTTAATAAACTATTTGCAAATTCTAAAAAACCTTTCAAATAATAATCAATAAATAAATCTTTATTCATCTGCAATAATTTAGGTATAAATTTAATAAATTCTATTCTTATTACATTATTTTTTAGACAATTTTTACATTTCATTAAATTATCTACTAATTTTGTGTATAAAGCAGTGTCTTTAAAAAAAGATGGTTCAGCAAAATATATTTTTTGTAAAATTATTAAAAAACCTGATACTAAATCGCTATTATTAGGAATACTATTATTTTCTTGTGCATGAATAACATATTGACTATATATATAATTATATACTATTTTTAAATATTCGTTTTTTGTTTTACTATCTCTATCATTTAATATATGTATAAATTGTTTTACTAATTCTCCTGTAATATATCTAATTTCTGGTTTCGGATCTTTATAATAATCTAAAATACCAAGAAATATTTCAAAAGTTGCTTTTTCTTTAATTTTATTAAATATATATAAGCTAGCATTTTCCATTATTTTACATAAATATTGAATTAATGCAAATTTTGTATTTTCATATTTAAAAGTATTCAATTCTTTTTCTTTTGAAAATTTTATCATAAGTGATTCAATATTTTTTTCGATAATTTGTTTAATAAATATACCACCAGTTTTTAATAGTCGTCCAATTGTGTAATTTATTGCTTCAAAGGCAGATATTGATTGATTATAAAAAGTCAAATAATTTACTAATATTGGTAAAATCATATTTATAAAATTGATAATATGATTATTTTCAATCAATAAATTTAATACTGTATTTATTCCATTTACTAATATTCTGTAATTTATATCACTATTTGAATTAAAGAAAAACGATATTTTTTTAATGATATCAACTAAATTATGTCTGTTTCGACGAATATAAAATGATAATAAGGTTATACTTGAATAAGATGTAGAAGGGACGTTTGAAGCCGATTCAGCTTTGATTTTGCTAAAAATATCGTTAATGTCGGAAATATAGTTTTCTGATTGAGATAATGTGTTACTAGACATAAGATTATGATTTTTGGCTTGGTTTATTATTGAAGATCCGATTTGAATAGAATATCTTTTGTTTGAATAAGATGAATTTATTCTATTTGCCATATTATTTAATTAAATTATTAATTTATTATTATATTTTTTTATTATTTAAAATAATAATTATGAATAAAAAAAATTATTTTTTATTATTATTTTTTTTAAATAAATTAATTATTTCTTATGGGGATTGGG
>JAEEGK010025994.1_pt1 | contig 11958 bp, 6 predicted proteins | sample 8958771 | NCBI WGS metagenome assembly JAEEGK01 (sample SAMN16246547, study PRJNA631951) | gut metagenome | biome: gut microbiome; feature: rumen; material: SC-attached | host: Bos | place: Iran: Karaj | collected 2018-10 | reverse complement strand
TTCACTTTATTTATAATTATTTAAAATTTTTTATATAATAATAATATTTTTTTCAATTAATATATTATTTGAGAATTTTCTATTTATTTTATTGATTAATTTATCTAAGAAAAATTTATTTTTTTATTTTTTTTTCTAATTAATTTAAATAATTGAAAATTAATGTCTAAAGTGGTGAAGAAAAAAAAAGAAAATTCAAATTTTATTTTTTCAAAATATGATAAAAATAATACTTTAAGATTAGATTTTACTCAAATTAAAAAACAGAATAATTCAATGGCATCATCAAATAAAAATAGAAATAATTCAAAAAATATATCACCAAATCAATTTTCAGGAAGAATAAAAAATAAATTATTTGGAAATAATTCATTTTACTTAACAACAAATTCAGCTAATTTTAGTGTAAATAATTCAGTAAGAAAAGGGAGAGATAGAACAAATAGAATAGGAAAATCATATTCAAATTCAAAAAATAAACAAAATTCAATGAATCAATCATTAAATGAATCAAATATTTCAATAATTAATAATAAGAAAAAAATAAATTTATCTTATTCTCGTTCACAAACTCCAAATATTGGAAAAAAAAATTCAAATAAAATAAATAAACCTTTAAGTTCAAATGCATCTCCAATAACAATAAATCAAAAAAAAAAAAATAAAATAGGAAATAAAAGTTTGTCACCTTTTTTAATGAATATGAAAATAAAAAAAAAATTTTCTCCAAATAATTTCATAAACAATAATAATTTAATAAATAATAATCCTAATAATAATTTAAATCAAAATCATAACAATTCTAATTTCAATAATTCAAAAAGTAATTTTATTCCTAAAAACATTTTTTCAGGATTCAAAAAAAAAAAAAAATGAAAATAACCAAACAAAAAATTTATATATATTAAATAATAGTGCAAATTTAATAAAAAAGAATCAAAAATTTATAAATGTCTCACAAATGATACCAAAAAATATTTCAATGTTTTATCAAGAGAAAGAACCAATAACATCAGAATCTTTATTATCAAATAATATGAATAATATTCATAAAATAAATCAAATTGAAGAAAGAAAAAATTCAGAAAACCAAAAAATGGAAATTTCAAATAATAAAATTTTACCTAATCAACAAATTCAAAATTATGAAAACCAAATAAAAAATTTCATAGAAATAAATGAAAACGAGATAAAAAAAGAAGAAAATAATAAAATAAAAAGAATAAAATGTATGCATGACATAAGTAAAACAGGAATGTCAGGAGATGAAAAAAAAGTAAATCAAGACACATATTTCATATTTAAAAATTTTGGTAATTCCTTTGAAAATATATATATGGGAGTATGTGATGGTCATGGTTATTATGGTCATGAAGTAAGTGGTTACATAAGAGAAAATTTACCAATGGATTTAAATCATATGATAAAAGCAAAAAAATTAAATTTATTAAAAGATGATTTATCAGAAGTAATAAAACAAACATTTATAACAGAAAATAATAGTTTATTACGTAATAAAATGATAGATTCTAATTTATCAGGAACAACATGTATTTCAGTAATTTATACTCCAATAAAATTAATAATTGCAAATATTGGTGATTCAAGATGTATTTTAGGTAAATTAAATAAGAATAATAAATGGGAATGTCAAAATTTAAGTAGAGATCATAAACCAAGTTTACCAGATGAAGCAGAAAGAATTAAAAAAAAAGGAGGAAGAATTAGACCAATGAAAGATGATGATGGAACTTTTGTTGGTCCTTTAAGAGTTTATATGAAAGATAAAGATATGCCTGGTTTAGCTATGACTAGAAGTTTTGGGGATTATTTTGCTAGTACTGCTGGAACTATTTCTATTCCTGAAATTGGAGAACATTTTTTTGAAGATGATGATAAATTTTTAGTCATTGCTAGTGATGGTCTTTTTGAGTTTATTGAAAGTCAGGAAGTTGTTTTTATTGTTAAGGATTATTATCTTAAAGATGATATTGTTGGATGTTGTGAATTTTTATATAAGGAAAGTTGTAGAAGGTGGATTCAGGAAGAAGAAGATACTATTGATGATATTACTATTATTGTTGTGTTTTTTGAATAAGGTTTTTAATTTTTTAAGTTTTTTTTTTTCAGTTTTTTTTTTATTAGTTTGTTTTTTTTTTTTTTTTTTTTTTTTTTTTTTTTTGTTTTTTTTTTTTTTTTTTTTTTTTTTTTTTTTTTTTGTTTTTTTTTTTTTTGTTTTTTTTATTGCTTTTTTTTTTTTTTTTTTTTGTATTTTTTTTGAAATGTTATTTTCATAAAATTTATTATATTAGTAGTTTTATTGATTTTTATATATTGTGATATTTAATAATAAATTAATCTTTTTTTAAATTTTTTTTACATATAAAAGAAAATGGCTACTGAAGAGAAGGATACTAAAATAAATAATGAAGAAGAAGAGGAAGAGGAAGAAGAAGAAAAAGAAGAAAATAAAGAAGAAAATAAAGAAGAAGATAAAGAAGAAAAAAAAGAAGAAGAAGAAGAAGAAGAGGAAGAAGAGGAGAAAATAGAAGAAAAAAAAGAAGAAGTTAAAGAAGAAGAAATAAATAAAGAACCATATATAAAGGAAGAAGAAAAAAAGGAAGAACCTAAAATAGAAGAAAAAAAGGAAGAATCAAAAATAGAAGAAATAAAGGAAGAACCAAAAATAGAAATAAAAAAGAAAGAACCAAAAATAGAAGAAAAAAAGGAAGAACCAATAACAAAAATAGAGGAACCAATAAAAAAAATAGAAGAGCCAATAATTAAAAAAGAAGAATCAATTTTAAAAAAAGAAGAACAAAAAACAATATTAACAAAAGATATTTCTTCAAGTTTTAACGATCAATTAGTATCAAATGAAGAAATAGATATTAATCCATCAGAATTACCAGATGATTCAAATGTTCCTGAAGTAAATCAATTAAATATGAATGATATTTCTGATGATTTTATTCCTTCTCAAATATTTGATCTTTATCTTGAAGATAATGGTTATCCCAAAATAAAAAAAGAAGAAATTTATTCTACGAATGTTGAAACTCAAATAAATATTAAAATAAAAAGTAATTCTTTATTAGGAAAGGAAATTAAATTAATTTCAAATTCTTATAATGAATTTCCAAATATAAATTTTATAAATGAATTTAAATGTTTTATTAGAGAAAATCCATATGAGCAAAAAATTGAAAATAAAGATATTGATATTAATAAATTAAAAGCATATATGATTCAACCATTTCAAATTGAAAATATATTAAATTTTAAAGTTAATTTTAAAAAAAGTGGAATATTTATTTTTATGATATTATATCGTAATAAAGATACAAGAAAATATCAATTAACAAAGCCATTTTATATTTTAGTAAATCCAATAATTGATTTAGGAAAAGAAGAAAATACTGATAGTTTAATAAAAATAGCATTAAATAAAATTCAACTTCAAAGTGTTTTATCTAAAAATTTAGGTAAATTATCAAAATTTGAATATTATTATAATGAATTATCATTATTAAAATATAATTTCATTCATTTTACATCAATTCAACAATTATCATCATGTGATAATTTATATTGTTTAAAAGATCAAAATGAAATTTCAAATTCTTTTTTTGAAGAAAATGAAAAATTATCAAATGAACAAAAATTAAATAAATTTAAAGAAAATATGACTTTATTAAAAACAAAATATCACATTGGAAGTGTAATAGATATAATATTAAATCAAACTTCAATTGAATCAGATTGGATAATTGATCATCCAGAATGTTGTTATACTTTAGATAATTGTCCTTGGTTAACTATAGCATATGAATTAGATAAATTATTAGTAAATTATTCTAATTTATTTTTCGAAAGAAAAGTTGGATGTGAAAGTGCACCTTATTTAAATAATGAAACTGATTTAAATAATGCAATTGAAGAAATGAGAACTAGAATTTTAAGAGAAAATTTAGAAGAATATTGTTTAATTCCTATTGAAGAATATCTTACTAAATTTCAGGAATTTTATCAAAATTTAGATAAAGATCAATCATTTATTGATAAAAGAAATCTTTTATTAAAAGATTTAGAAAATATATTTAATATTAAAACAAATGCTTCTGGAAGATTAATGTTAAATGATGCAACTATTTATGATTTGTTTTCTTATTATTGTTCTAATTATGGTGAAAGTAGATTTGGAATTAAAATTAATATTGAATTAGTTTCTATGTTACTTTTAGAAAATTATAGAGATAATAATACTAATTCTTATCAAAATGAGTTTAATTTTTTAAAAGAAGCTAAAAAATTTATAAATAAAATTAATGATTATTGGATAAATAAAGTTTCTGAAATGTTAAAAATTGCTTTATTAAATGTAAAAGAATTTATTAGATATGAATTTATTGAATTAAAAAGAACTGGAATTAGGAGAAAATTAATAGATAATTATTTTCATGTAGTTGATCCAAATGATAAGAAAAAAATATTTTTATGTAATGGATTTATTATGCAAAGTGAAGATCCATCAAATAATTTCCCAGATTTTACAAAAGAAAATACATGGTATTTATTTAAAAGAAAAGTTATAATATGGAATGACACAATAAAATTAAATTATGGTGAAGATATAAAACAAACACCAAAATATTTAATTCAACATATGAATAAATATATTAATAACATGTCAAAAATATTTAATGGATTATATTTTGATAATATAATCACATTACCAAAATTTATTGTTAAATACTTTATAAATGAAGCAAGAAAAACAAATGAAAACATATTTATAATAGCACAACTTCCAGAAAATAATAATGAAAAAGAAGTAGAATACATAAATGAATGTGGAATAAATTTATTTTCAAAAGAAATGATATGGTGTACAAATCCTTCAGAAATAATATCAAATATAAATCAATTTACAAAAATAAAATATAATTCTCAAAACAATACACAAATTAATATATTATTACCACAAAATCCTCCTACTTTATTATATGATTTATCATTAGATAATCAAAGTTATTATGAACAATTCAATAATTTATCATTAAATTTATCAATGATGGCATGTATAGGATTATTAAATTGTGCAATTGGTAGTACAAGAGGATATGATCAATTATTTCCATGTCAACCAAGTTTAGTTCAAGAAAATAGAAAATATATTTATGATACTAAATTTGAATTTTTATTACTTGAAATAAAAAAGAAATTACAACAAGAAAAACAAGTAAAAGAAATATTCTTTGAATTTCATCCTAGAAATAGTGAAAATCCAAATACAAAACATGTTAGATTAGCATTAAGTTCTCATGGATGGAAACCTGATATTCCATTAACTAAAATAAATGATAATTTATTTACTGTTAGATTAAGATTAACACCAGGTAAATATCATTATAGATATTTATTAGATGGAAATATTTGGACATATGATTCAAGTCAACCAATGGAATTTGATGCTAATAAAAGAATAATTAATGTTATTGATTTATGTATTGATACTAAAATATTATCTAATGATATTAAATTATTAAGAAGAGATATAAATATAATTAGAGATAAATTAAAAAATTCAAAAAGTGAAGTTTATATTCAAAATGATAAAGATTTAATTTGTGTTCTTAGAATGATTAATGATAGTAAAAAAGTAAAAGTGAGTATAGATGCACCATCAAGTAGAAGAACATCATTTGATGCTGGTGATAGAGATTATAATAGAAATATAGATAATTTTTATAGTATGGATCAATTAGCTCTTGCTGAAAATGCTTATAAAAATCAAAAAAATCAAATGAGACCAAATTATCATAATCAAGATAATAATTTTAATGATATTAGTTCAAGTAATCCAAATTTTAATATTAGAAGTACTAATTTTAATAAACCAAATTATAAACCTGAATTTATTGATAGTATAATTTATGAAGGATATGCTATAATTTGTAGACCTGGTTATGATATTAATGATAATAAATCAATAAATGGTAAAATTATTATTCCGGGTGAAATTACTGATTTTATTTGTGGTTGTTATATGAATATTGGTGATTTTGATATTAATGATTTTTATGCTGATGATGAATTAAAAGGTGTTGTTGGAAATGTTTATTATTCTAAAGATGCTAATTTCTTATCTTCTATTTCAAATGTTATTTTCCAAGGTGGAAATACTATTATTGATTTTCATTCTATTTTACCTAATACTGTTATTATTCTTAAAATTTCCAGTTCTGGGAATAATTTAAATTCATATAATTAAGAAATAATATTATTTGAGTTTTAATTTAATTATTTAATTTTAAATAAATAAATAAATAAAAAAGTATTTAATGAAATTTAAAAATTTTTTTTTTAATTTTAATTTTTGAATTTTATTAAGTAAAAAATGTCATTTAGTGAATCAGATGATTTTTATAATATTAACTGTAAAAATGTTACTATTGGTTTTTTTCAAAATGCTATTAATGATTTGAAAAGACAACTTGAAGGAAAAAAAAAACAAAATGATAATTTATTTAATGAATATAATTCAATAGGAATGAATTATTTTCAGTTGAGTGAAAATAAACTAAAATTACTTGAAGAAAATTCTAATTTAAAGAGTCAAATGAGTTTTTTAAAAAATGAAATTAATATAAAAAAAAAATATTTAGATAATATCCTTTCTAGTTTTGATAATAATGAACAATTGAATTTATCAAAAAATGTAAAAGGTAAAAATGAAAAAGTTATGAATTTATTAAATGAACTTCAAAATTCAATAAATGAATCAAATGAACTTATAGAAAAAAAAATGAATCAAATTAATTTAATAAAATTTATTGAATTACCAAAAGATATAAAAAATAATTTATCTATAATAATGAAATAATTTTATTTCTAAAAAAAATATATTTTATATATTTTGAAATATTAAATATTTGAATATGATTAAATAATAATAAATATATTCTATTTACTTCCCTAATTTGATTTCTTATATTTAAATTTAAAATAAAGAAATTTATTTGGATTAATAATTTTTATTATAAAAAATTAATAAAAAACAAAAACAAATTAAACAAAATTGATTAAAAATAAAAATTACTCCATTATTTCAAATAGATTTATTTATAAATCATTTTTCTTAAATTATAATTTTTATTTATTATTTTTAGTAATAATTATATTTTTAGATTTAGATTTAGGATTAGGAAAAGTAGCTGCACGTAAAATATTAGTTTCTAATTGATTATATGATTCATTTTCATTTTTAGATATTTTTTTTGAATCAATATACTCATTACCTATATTTTCATCTTTAATTTCATTTCCATCATTCGAAACAATTTTATCATCTTCTTTATCACTTTTATTAAATAATAAAAAACTATTATTATAATGTGACTTTTCAACTTTAAAAGGCTTCCTTTTACAACACCAACAAAAACTATTATTATTCATATTTTTTTTTTTACAAAAATTACAATACCAAATAGGATCATCATCATTAGGTAAAAGAGAAAAATTATTAGAATTTTTTATATCAGAATTTTCAATATGAATAATAGAACTTTTATAAAGAGAAACATTTTCTCCATTTCTGACATCTATATCATAACAATTTTTATATATTTTTTTAAAATCATCAGAATAAAAAACTTGATCTCTATCAAGATCATAAGAAATATTATCAATTGAATAAAATAAAACAATAGGATAATAATAATTTTTAATTATATAAAAAGCCAATTCTTTATATGAATCAAATTTTTTAGTTTTATCATCATCAATAAAATACCAACAATTTTTAATATTAAGAGCACAAGTATAATGATTATTATAATATAAGATAATTGCATATAAATAATAAATAGTATTTAAAAGACTATTATCTTCAAATTCAAATAATCTTCCATTATAATCAAAAAGAGGAATTAAATTCATAATTTTACAAACATTAGTCATTTTTGGTTTTGGTTTGTCCCAAGTTAAATTTATTATAAAATAAGGTTTTTGAATATCATTATATTGAATTATTTCTCTATATAATTTTGGATTTTCACATTCACAACCATCAATTTGTATTTTTTCTTCAATTAAGAAATTATTTACTAATTTAGAATAATAAAATAATTCATTTCTATAAGAATCACTTTTTTGATTTTCAATTTGTTCTAAAATATCATATATAAAAATTTCATAAATAAAATAATTTAAATCAAAAAAAGTATATTTCCCATTATTACATTTAGAACAATATATTCTATCTTTTATTTTCATTGCAAATAATGCATGAGAAATACAATTGTTACATTTATAAGAACTTGGATTTTCATTATTTAATTTTTGACCAGAATCAAATAAATGAATTGCATTAAATATTCTATTTAATGATTCAACTGGATCTCCGCTTTCACCATCAATAATTTCTGGAAAATTCTTTGATAATGCTGCTCTAAAATATTTTATATCTAATGTATATTTTTTTTGAAGAAATTGACAATTATTATAATCTTGAAATAAATGAGATAATTGATATATTGGATTATTTTTTTTTATTTCACCAATTTTGTCAAAGTTTATTTGAGATAATTTTCGCCTAAATAAATCACTGTGATATAATATTTGAACTATTGTATTTAAAAAACAATTTTTTGTACCAGTTGGATTTACTAAAGGAATAATATCATAATATTTAATTCTTGATGAATATATATTCAATTTTTCTGTTAAATTTTTTTGTTTTTTTGTAGAAGGAGAATTAGGTGTATTCATATTTTATCAATTTTTATCAATATTTTCTAATAATATTGTTTTATTTTAAAAAATTGGAAATTTAATTTTATTAAATAATTAAATTTATGAAATGAATAAATATAAAATTACTTTTTTAGATTTTTAACAAATATTTTTTCTCATTTATTATTATTTTATCTCAAAATAATTTAAAATAAAAATATCACTATTTTTTAATTAAAAACTAATATTTTAATGCAGAAAAAAAGACCAGCTAGTTCAAGAGTTAAACCAACAAATAAATTAAATGATAAAAAAGAAACACATTCAAAAAAAGAAGAGGAAAAAGAAGAATTTGTTTTTGCTTTAAATATTTCTGATAAATATAATTCTTTATTAGATATTCCTGAATTAATTTTTATAATTGATATTTCTTCAGATATGAAGCAATATATAAATAAAATAAGAATAGAAATAATTCCAAAATTAGTTTCTCTTTATTCATTACCTCAATCAAAAAAATTTCATGTAATTACATTTGGTCCTGAATCAGAACATTTTGAATTAGATTTCAATGAAATTACAAATCCAAATTTATTAGATTATCAAAATATTTATGTTTCAAATGTCTTTGAAAAATTAAAGAATACATTTGATAAATTTAAAGAGCATAAAAATATAAAAATAATAACAATTTCAAATGGAAATTTTTGTGATTATAAAAATGCATTAACAAAATCAGAGGAATTTTTAAAATTATATTCAAAAAAGTTTTTAATATGTTCACTTGGAATAAATATAAAAACTCCATTAAATAATCCTTCTAATTTTAATATTTTTTTAAATCTTCATCATAAAAATACTAATAATGATTTAATAGAAGTTGAACCAGAATTTAATTCAAATGAACTTTCAAATAAAATACTTGAAAAATTATATGAAGAATCAGGATGGAAAATTTTTATAAAAGGAAAAGAAATATTATTTATTCCTTTTGGTAATGGAAAATATTTTAAAAAAATAACAGAAATTTCTGAAAAAGATTTCTATGAAAATTTAAAAGAAAGAGAAGAAGCTATAATTAATAAAGTGGCTGTTCAAAAAGGAGTTAATACAGATTATTCAATTAAGTTAAATCAATATATAATTAATATTTTTGAATATTTATTTCAAAATTCAAAGGATAAAAATATAAAAGACGATTATTTGAATATTATAACAAATATAAAAACTATTAATGATAATAAAAAAGTTGAAAAATTAAATAACAAGGAATTAGCTGAATATATCTCTGATCCTCTCAATAAAAATAAAGAATCAAAAAAAAAGGATATTAAGATTACTTTAGAAGATGCTAATGATGAAAAGAATAAAAAAGTGAATACTGAACCAAAAGAAAAAATTGCTAATAAACCATCTTTTAAAAGGAAAATAAGCAAAGAACAAAATAAAATCATTATTGAAAAAACTACAAAAACAGAAACAAAAAAAGATGATAATAAAAATGAAATAAAACCAGTAATTAAAGACAAAGATAAAAAAAATGAAATAAAAAAAAATCAAGTAAATGAACAAAAAAAACAAACACCTAAAGAGAAAAAAGAAATCCAAAAAAAAAACACAATTGAAAAATCAAAACCAAATATAGAAAAAAAGTTAACTAATGATAATACAATAAAAGAATCAGAATTTATTTTAATCATTGATGGGGCATCAGAAATGAAAGATCATTTTAAAAATTTAATTAATAATATATTATATAACTTTCTTAAAAAATTATATAATGACGAAGAAAAGAAAATTTTTTTTTTTTCTTTTAATTCTTCAGATATTGAAGAAAAAAGTTTTCCAATTAAAAAATTACAAACTTTAAAAATTGAACCTGAAGGAGAAAGAAAAATAATGGATTTATTTGAGAAAATATTCAATAAAATTAAAATTAAAAAAGAACATTTTGTTAATATATTATTTTTAACTTCGGGAAAAATTGATGTTTCTGATAGTAAATCTACAAACAATTTAAATGATATAAATACGAAATATAAAATAAAATTAGTTAATTATTTAATAAATCAAAATGAAAATTATGAAAATGAAGACTTTTTAAATTTTTTAAATAAAATTATTCCAAATAATGATAAAAAATTTTTTGCATTAAAAGAAGATAATGAATCAAATGAAAAAAATATTGAAATATTAATAAATTTATTTAAACAATAAATTATGAAAAAAGAAAACTTTTATTTTAATTATTATAACTTAAAATATATGTATTAAAAAAATTAAAATTATCAATTTAAAAAAAATAAAAATCATATGTAAATTAATTTAAAAATATGAATAATGGAAATAAAAATTCAAATGATTTAGAAAAACAATCTAATAATATTCAAATACCAGTATTACAAAATTTAATAGATAAAAAATCATTAAGTGTTTATCAAAATTTTCAAACTTTAGTTTCACCAAAAAGTAAACCTAAAAATTTAAAAACTGAATTTAGTAGTAGTATATCATCAAAAAACACAAAAGGAGAAACTTTTAAACATTCACGTGTTTTATCACAAGATGTTTTAAAATATGAAGGAAATAATTTGAATTCAAATAAAAAAAGTACTTCTCATAAATCCTTTTATTCAAATAATATTAATAATACAAATGAATATGGTTTAAATAAAATTAATTTACCACCAAATCCTCCTAAATTATTACATTTATTTAAGCCAAAAAAAAATGAAAATATATTAACTTCTATAAAGGAACAAATTAATAAATTAAAAGATGAATTAACTATTGATAGTAATAAAAAAGAAAATAAACAAAATAATAAAAAAACTAATACTATTGATTATTATACACCATCGAATTTAATTATTATTAATTCAAATCAAGTATCTAATTTAGATAATACAAATATTGTTTTTGAAAATATAAGAAATAATAGTTTGGATAATAATTATTTAAGAAATATTTTTGATGAACATCATGAAAATATACAAAATATTATGAGTGGTGTAAATAAAAATTATATTAATGTCATTTATAAGAAAAATAATACAAATTATTCTGAAAACCAAAATAATAATTATAATACTCAAAAATATAATATTAATAATTCTAATGAAAACAACGAAAATTTAAATAATCTTAATGAAGAAATAAAAAAATTAAAATTTAAAATTAACAATACTATTGATAATAAAGAAAATTTAGGTCATATTAATG
>JAEEGK010025991.1_pt1 | contig 11959 bp, 11 predicted proteins | sample 8958771 | NCBI WGS metagenome assembly JAEEGK01 (sample SAMN16246547, study PRJNA631951) | gut metagenome | biome: gut microbiome; feature: rumen; material: SC-attached | host: Bos | place: Iran: Karaj | collected 2018-10 | reverse complement strand
TTTTTTCAAAGACATCAGGAATAGATTCTTCCAGTTTATCTTCTGATACAATAAACTTAACCCCATTTATAATAACCTGTCCAAATAGACTGTCCTTAACCATACAGGTGCTAGGATGCTCTGGGCTAGCAATAATGGAATTTCTAGTGGTATGGGTATATATGAACATCTCTGGAGTATTAGACTTGGCCTTCTCTTTATCTGCAATTTCTTCGAGCCAAGATCTCACATTGTTATCAGCAATCTCGACCTTGTCAACTCTCATTATGCGGAAGTTCAAGCAAACAAAGACAAGCATAGCAACCACAATAGTAATTACTATGGCAATCAAACAATATGACTTCTTATGTTTCATATTTACAAAGTTAGCATTTTTGATTTACTATTCCTCCTCCTTCTTCAGGAGGACTTCCTCCAAAAATGGGAAATATTTGGGTAGTAAAAAGACAAAAAAACCAGGGCTCAAACCCTGGTTTCATGCTTGTAACTTATTGATTATCAAATCAATACTCCTCCTCATCGAAAAAGAAATCGTCCTTGGTCGGGTAGTCGGGCCAGATGTCTTCGATGGATTCGTAGACTTCACCGTCTTCTTCGAGATCTTCCAGGTTCTCGATCACTTCGAGCGGCGCTCCCGAACGTGTAGCGTAATCGATCAGTTCTTCCCGGGTTGCGGGCCAGGGGGCATCCTCCAGTTTGGATGCAAGCTCAAGTGTCCAATACATTGTAGGTATGTTTTAAATTGTTACTTTCGCAATTGGGGCCGCAAAGATATAAAAAAAACAATACAACAAATTTTTTTTGAATCTTTTACGGCAGCCAGTTGTCGTCGTGCCCGTCAGACAAGTATCTTGCCAAAGTGAAAAGATAGTCGCTCAGGCGGTTAACGTATCGGATCGCCAGCGTATCCTGCTCGGTTTTTTCCTCGATCTGGACGGCACTGCGCTCGGCCCGGCGGCAGATGGTGCGGGCTATGTGGGCCATGGAAGCGGCGCGGGGTTCGCCGGGCAGAATAAAGGCCGTCTGGGGCGGCAGGGCTGCCGTCATCCTATCAATTTCATTTTCCAGGAAGATGGTCTCCCCTTCATCAAGCGGCTTGAGTTTGAAGGAACGGCCATCATTGGCCAGATGGGCGCTCACGTTCATCAGATGGATCTGGATGCGGCGCAGCGGCAAGGCCGGATCGGGGGCCTCGCAGCGGAGCAGACCGAGCCAGCTGATCAGTTCGTCCAGATCGCCATACGCCATGACGCGGGGATGCGCCTTGCTCACGCGCGTGCCGCCTACCAGCGAAGTGGTGCCGGCATCACCGGTTTTCGTGTAGATTTTCATCGCTTTCTATTTTGCCGTCCCGCAGGCGGACGATCCGGCGGGCATGCCGGGCCACATCCTCCTCATGCGTGACGAGTAGTACTGTATTTCCTTTACGATGGATGGCATCAAAAAGTTTCATCACTTCTTCGGAAGTGGCCGTGTCCAGATTGCCGGTCGGTTCGTCGGCCAGAATCAGAGCCGGATGCGTGACCAGCGCCCGGGCAACGGCAACTCGCTGGCGCTGGCCGCCAGACATTTCATCGGGAAGGTGGCTGGCCCGTTCCGCCAACCCTACCTGATGCAGGACCTCCGCGGCCCTGCGCAAGCGTTCCTCCTTCCCCACCCTGGCGTATAGCAGGGGAAGTGCCACGTTTTCAAGGGCATTCAAGCGCGGCAACAAGTTGAAGGACTGGAACACAAAACCGATCTTCCGGCCCCGGACGGCAGAAAGCTGGTCGTCGTCCATCTCCCGCACATCGCAGCCGTCCAACAAGTAACGTCCTTCTGTCGGCGTATCGAGACAGCCCAGCATGTTCATCAACGTTGATTTTCCAGAGCCCGACGGGCCCATGATGGCGACATACTCTCCTTCCAGGATCCGGAGGTCAATGCCGTCAAGTGCCTTTACCACATTGTCGCCCGAACGGTACAGCTTCTTGACTCCCTCCATGCAGATAATCTCTTTCATCATGTATGATGCCGGCCGGTAACCCGCGGGCGATCGGGGCGGCGCAGACGAGGTGAGAGCAGCAATTTACGAGCCAACAAAACAAGAATTATTTCAAAAAAATGAAATAATATTCGTAACTTGCCATACTTTTATAGGAACCATGTCGTACCAGAAACTCGAAATATATAATGATCCGGTGACCGACGCACTGGCGGCCCACTACCGCGAGGTCCTGCATCTGCTGGGAGAAGATCCCCAGCGGGAAGGTCTGCTGAAAACCCCGCTGCGCGTAGCCCGCTCGATGCAGTTCCTGACCAAGGGTTACCAGGAGGACGGGGCTGAGATCCTGCGTTCAGCCATGTTCCGCGAGGAGTACCACCAGATGGTGGTCGTCAAGGACATCGAACTGTACTCGATGTGCGAACACCACATGCTGCCCTTCTATGGCAAGGCCCATGTGGCTTACATTCCTGACGGATACATCACGGGCCTGAGCAAGCTTGCCCGTGTCGTCGAGACTTACGCCCGCAGGCTCCAGGTGCAGGAGCGCCTCACGGTCCAGATTCGCGACTGCATCCAGGAAACCCTGCATCCCCTCGGCGTTGCCGTCGTGATCGAAGCGGCGCATATGTGCATGCAGGTTCGTGGCGTCCAGAAGCAGAATTCCGTCACGACCACTTCCGCCTTTACGGGCACCTTCCTCAAGGATATCCGGACCCGCAATGAATTCATGACACTCATCGGAGCCAAACTGCACTAACAAGCTATGAAAATCGTCATCGCAGGAGCCGGAGAAGTCGGATGCCACTTGGCCAAGATGCTGAGTGAAGGCTATCACGAAATCACGATCATCGACCACGACGAAGAACGCCTTGCGCTTGTGAGCGAGAGCATGGACGTGCTCACCGTCCAGGGAAATCCCACATCCATCGGCATCCTCAAGGCAGCGGGCGTCCACAAGGCCGACCTTTTCGTGGCCGTCAGCCCGGCCAAGGAGCAGGATGTCAACCTGGTCGCCGCGCTTATCGCCAAAAAGCTGGGAGCCAAGAAGGTAACGGCCCGCGTCAACAACGCGGAATACCTGAGCTACGACAACAAGCTCATGTTCACGGAACTTGGCATCGACCTGCTCTTCTATCCCGAGAAGATTGCAGCCACCGAAATCGGCGACCTGCTCAAGCAGTCCGACGTGTCCGATTTCGTGGACTTCGCCCGCGGCCAGTTGCAACTGGTCGTCTTCCGCATCGAAGAAGGGTCGAAGATGCTCAACAAATCCGCAGCTGACTTCCCCTATCCGCCGGAAAGCCTCCCGTTCCGCGTCGTGGCACTCACCCGCGGCGGTGAGACCATCATCCCGGACCGCGACACCCTATTCAAGCGCGGCGACATGATCTATGTGGTCTCCAAACGGGAATATGTGGACGAACTGATGTCCTGGTCCGGCAAGCAGTACCTCGACATCAAGCGGCTTACGATCCTGGGCGGCGGCCGGATCGGCGAGATGGTGGCCAAGCAATTCGAAAAGTCGGCCGAATTCGTCAAGATCATCGAGATCAACCGCGAGCGCTGCGAAGTTCTCTCCGAGAACCTCGACCGCACGCTGGTCATCAACGGCGACGGCCGCAACTCCGACTTCCTCTATGAAGAAGATGTCAAGAGCTGCGACGCTTTCGTAGCCGTCACCTCCAGTTCCGAGACCAATATCCTGGCCTGCGTAGCCGCCAAGAAGATGGGCGTGGCCAAAACCATCGCCGAAGTCGAGAACATCGAGTACATCAAATTGGCCGAAGGGATGGGCGTCGATGCTGTCATCAACAAGAAGATCATCACGGCCGGCCGCATCTTCCGCTTCACGATGAGCACCAAGGTCCGGACCGTCAAGGTTCTGGGCGGATCGGACGCCGAAGTGATCGAATACATCGTCAACCCGGACAGCAAGATCACCAAGGGCGCCATCCGCGACGTCAACTTCCCGAATGACGCCGTTATCGGCGGTATCATCCGTGGCAACGAGACCATCATCGCCGTGGGCGACACCCAGATCAAGCCCTACGACCGTGTCGTCATCTTCGCCCTGCCGACCGCACTGGGCCGTATCGAGAAATTTTTCGCATAAATCCAATACTTACTTTTAATCAACGAATCATCATGATCGAATACAAATTCAAGACTTCGGGCAAAACCCGTTCTGAGCACGACCTGCTGGGTGACAAGGATGTCCCCGTGGAAGCCCTCTTCGGCGTACAGACCCTCCGCTGCATCGAGAACTTCGACATCAGCCGCAACCTCCTCGGTGACCATCCGGAATTCATCAAGGCCTTCGGCATCGTCAAGATGGGCGCCATACTGGCCAACCATGAACTTGGCCTCGTGACCGACGAGGTCAAGGACGCCGTCGTGGCAGCCTGCAAGGAACTGATGGAAGGCAAGCATACCGAACATTTCCCGATCGACATGATCCAGGGTGGCGCCGGCACCTCCGCCAACATGAACGCCAACGAGGTCATCGCCAACCGGGCCCTCCAGCTCATCGGCAAGAAACCGGGCGACTACCAGTTCATCCACCCCAACGACCACATCAACATGGCCCAGTCGACCAATGACGCGTACCCGACCGCCATGCACCTGGGTCTCTATATGATCCACGCCGACCTGATGAAGGCGATGGGCGACCTGACCAAGGCATTCCGCCGCAAACAGCGCAGCTTCGCCTCCATCATCAAGATGGGCCGCACGCAGTTGCAGGATGCTGTCCCGATGACCCTCGGACAGACCTTCGGCGCCTTCGCTACCGCCGTCGAGACCGAAATGAAACGGCTGGACGCCGCCGCGCAGGAATTCCTCGTCATCAACATGGGTGCTACGGCCATCGGCACCGGCATCACCGCCGAGCCGGGCTATGCAGAAGCCTGCACCAAACATATCAAGAAGATCAGCGGCTGGAAGATCACGCTGGCCAAAGACCTCGTGGAAGCCACCAACGACACTTCCTGCATGGTCTGCTACCACGCTGAGCTTAAGAACATCGCCATCCGCATCTCCAAGATCTGCAACGACCTGCGTCTCCTCGCCTCCGGTCCGCGCACGGGTATCTCCGAGATCAACCTGCCGCCGAAGCAGCCGGGCAGCTCCATCATGCCGGGCAAGGTGAACCCCGTCATCCCCGAGGTCACCAATCAAGTCTGCTTCAAGGTGATCGGCAACGACACCTGCATCACGATGGCTTCCGAAGCCGCCCAGCTCGAACTGAATGTCATGGAGCCGGTGCTCGTCGAATCGATCGTCGAATCCCAGACCTGGCTGACGAACGCCCTCAACACCCTCCGCATCGAGTGTGTGGACGGCATTACTGCCAACAAGAAACACTGCAAGGACCTGGCTGAGCACAGCATCGGAATCGTGACGGCCCTCAAGCCGTACATCGGCTATGCCAAGTGCACCGAGGTCGCCAAGGAAGCCCTCGTGACCGGTGGCAGCGTGTACCAGCTTGTCCTCGACAAGGGCTACCTCACCAAAGCCCAGCTCGACAAGATCCTCGATCCGAAGAACATGGTGAAACCGACGAAGGTGGAACTCTAACCGACGTTCATACCTCGACTGAAAGCGCAGGCTGTCGGCCTGCGCTTTTTTGTGACTGATTGAAATCAACCAAAGGAAAAAACCTTATATTTGTATAACACCCAAACCTCTGTACTCCATGGCTGTCCCCCGTTTCTTCCGCGCATTCCTGGCCTGGATCTTCCTGTTTCCAGCATTACCTCTTGCCGCCGCGCAGCCCGTCGATACGCTTGCCCTCCGGGCGCAGGCTGATTCTCTGAGCCAGATTGCGCTCGGACATTATCAGAACATGGAGCTGGACACAGCGATTGATTGTTTTCTGGAAGTTGCCCGGATTCTGGAAATCGTCACGGGAGAAAACAATCAGCATTATGCGAATTGCATGAACAACATCGGAGGCTGCTACTATATGATGGGAGACCCCGATGAGGCTATCGCCTATTTTGCCAAGGCGCTGGTAATCCGGAAAGATGTTCTGGGGGAACACCATGCCGACTATGCTGCCAGCCTCAACAATATCGGGGCCTGCCACTGGAATCTCGGACAGTACGATGAAGCGCTGAATTATCTGACCGAAGCCTTGGAAATCCGGCGGGAAGTCCTGGGAGACACGCATCCGGATTATGCGATGACACTCAACAACATAGGACTTTGCTACCTGGCTAAGGGCGATTATGGCAATGGAATCGACTACCTAACCCGGGCTATGGATATTCGTCGGATAATACTGGGAGCCAATCATCCGGATTATGCAGCCAGCCTCAACAATCTCGGAGGCGCTTTCTATGACCTGGGAGATTATGAAAGGGCTATCTCCTATTATTCAGAGGGCCAAGCAATTTATATCGACAACTACGGCGAACAGCACCCCTACTCCGCATTAGGCTATTTGAATATCGGCAACTGCTACGTGCAACTTGATCGTCTCAGCCAGGCAATCGAGTATTATGAAAAGGCCATGGAAGTCTATGAAAAAGTCTATGGCAGCAATAGTCCCGATTGTGCCAGTGTGCTTCAAAACCTCGGTTTATGCTACGCGGAGCTTGGAGACTATGACAAGGCTTTGCCTAATTTGTCAAAAGCGCTGGAAATCCGAAAGGAAGAACTGGGCGAGCATCATCCCGAATATGCGACAAGCCTCCAGAATTTGGGGCATTACTATAGGATTCTGGAAGATTATGAAAAGGGCATCCTGTATGCTTCGGAAGCTATGCGCATCTATCGCGATGTCCTAGGAGAACGGCATCTCGATTACGCGAATTGCCTTTCCAGTATCGGGTTCAGCTATCTACGGACGGGCGACCGGGATTCCTCTTCCACCTATCTTCGCTCTTTTTACGGTATTTTTTCCGACATTGTATTGGATGCTTTCACGTATCTTCCGCAGAACCAGCGAAGTATGTATTGGGATAACTACAATTTCCATTACTCGCTCAATCTTCCTATCGCAACCCATTTCCTGTCAGGAGACGAAGAATTCATGCGTACTGCCTACAACGGTGCGCTGTTCTCCAAGGGCCTGCTGCTGAATACCGAAACGGAAATGCGCCGGCTGATTCTCGAGAGCGGCGACGAAGAAGCGCTGACGCTCTACGACCGCCTCCTCGAAGAGCGTCAGTGGCTGGACGAACTGTACAACATACCCGTATCGGAGCGTCCGATGCCTGTCGATTCCTTGGAGAATCTATGCGAGTCGCTGGAGAAGGAACTCCAACTGAAGAGCCGGGCCTTCGGGGACTATACGAAAAACCTGACCATCACCTGGAAAGATGTCCAGGCCGCACTCGGCAAACACGATATCGCCATCGAGTTCCTGGAGATTTCCGTAGCAGAGGATACCACCGTGTATGGCGCCCTCACGCTGAAAAAGGGGTATGATGCGCCTCATTTCATCGAATTGTTCGACTTGAAGGACCTGGAAGCCCTGAAGGCGAAGTATGCGGGGCGTCCGCATTCAGAAGGGTTGGTCATGGAGGACGGGGCTCTGTACGATATGGTATGGAAACCGCTTGAAGGAGAGTTGAAAGGCACGAAGAACGTTTTCTTCGGCCCCTCCGGAGAACTTTATCATATAGCCATCGAATATGCGGCCGGAGGGAAAAGACCGGTCATCAGGAAGAAGAACATTTACCGCCTGTCATCGACGCGTCAGTTGGCGGTGGAACGTGGCGTGGCGGAACGCAGCCGCTCCGCCGTGTTCGGCGGACTCAAGTATGGCGCTTCGGAAGAAGTGCTGCTGGCTGACAGCCGGAAATACACGCAGCGCAGCTTGCCGGAAGACGTGTTCTTCCACATCGATTCCCTGGACATCCGCGGTGCGGGCGGCGGCTTGATGGTCGCGGACCTGCCGGGAACGGAGACCGAAGCGCTGGAAATCGATGCCTTGCTCCGCAAGGAAGGGCTGGACAACACACTCCGCATGGGAGAGGAAGGCACGGAGGCCGCCTTCAAGGACCTGTCGGGACGACGGGAAAACATTATCCACATCGCCACGCACGGCTTCTATTGGAACGGCCATCAAGCCAGTCGCATCAACGAACGGCTCGGACGCAGTCTGGATGACGGCGCCGGCCGTCTCCAGGAAGACGCGTCGATGACGCGGTCCGGCCTGCTGTTTACCGGAGCCAACAATACCTTGCGCGGCAGGGAAAACAAGGAGGGCGTGGACGACGGTATCCTGACGGCAAAGGAAATCGCGCAGATGGACCTTCGCGGAACAGACCTCCTCGTGCTCTCAGCTTGCCAGACAGGCCTGGGAGAAGTGAGCGGAGAAGGCGTATTCGGCCTCCAGCGCGGCTTCAAGAAAGCCGGCGTCAACACCATCCTGATGAGCCTCTGGGAAGTCGATGACGAGGCTACAAGCCTGCTGATGACTTCTTTCTACAAGGCACTGGCAAAAGGACTGTCGAAAGCGGACGCCTTGAAAGCGGCGCAAAAGGCCGTCAAAAACTACAAGGCAAAAGACTTCTCCTCGCCCTACTACTGGGCCGCCTTCATCCTCCTCGACGGCGATTGATGACCGTACCCATCAGGGTCCGAAAATCTTTTCCCGCATCGCGCAGGCCGTTGTGCCTGCGCTTTTTTTGATGTAGCGGTTCATGGTCGCCACGTGGGAGAAGCCACTCAGTTCGGCGATGTCCGCCGGAGGCAGGTCGCGATGATCTTCGCTGAGCATCAGTTCGATGGCGTATTGGGCCCGGAAGGAATTGACGAACTGGGCGAAATTCAGGCCGCGGCCCTGAAGCGCACGGGAAATATACGTCCGATTGGTCATCACTTCCCGCGCCATCTCGTCGCGGTTAAGGTCCTTGCGCAGGAAAAGCTTTTTTTCCTGCATCAACAGCTGCATTCTCGCATAGATCTCATCGTCGCTATGTCGCTTTCGCCTCATTTCTTTTGCGGTACTCCTTGCACCATTCCGCGGGTGTAAACCCGGTATTCCGACCGAAAGCCGTGTTGAAAGTCGTCATCGAGTTGAAACCGACCCGGCGACACAGCTGGGTGATGGTCAGCTCCGGGTTCTGGGCATAAAGCCGCATGGCCTCCCGCACCCTGTAGTAGTGGACCAACTGACAAAAGTTCTTGTTCAACTTGATTTTGATGGTCTGGGCAAGGTAGCTTTTATTGGTATAGAGCCGCTCAGCCAGGTCGCCGACCCGGATGTCCGGGTTGAGATAGAGTTTCTCCCGCTCGAGCACGTTGCAGAGCCGGTCTTTCAATTCTTCCATGTCGGAGTCTTTCAGGCTGGGACCGGCATCCTCCAGAATCCGGTCGGCATGGGGAATCGAACAGTCCTGCCGCGGATAGACCTGGGATGCCGGTTGTTTGTCTTCCGCTTCCGGGACTGCCTTTTTCCTGCGAAAAAAAAGAAAAATGAAAACCAGCGCCGCCGCCAGCAGCAAATAACCAATCAGAAGAAAAATCGTACTCATAGTTCCGTTTCATTAAATAATGAACGAAACTACAAACAAAACGGACGTTTTACACCATTCTCCGTATAATCGTCCTATAACAGTTTTCGAAGCGTTTGACGCTCAGTTACTTTGTAAACACCCCGATTTTTTCTGTTTTTTCCGGAAAAATCAAGATTCGTTATTCGGCATTGATGGCAAAGAGCACGGCCTCCTGGGTCTCCGAATGATTCGTCAGGATGATATGGGCCGTTGTCTCAGCCGGATAGGTACAGAAACAAGAATCGTTACCTTCAAAAGATGCCGTGACTGCCCCTGATAAAGAAAGAGCCGCGATTTCACAGTATCCCGAACATTCGACAGCCAGTTCCAGACGCTGGCCGGGCTGAAGGAGGTAGTAATTGCACAAGATGTTTCCACCGGAAAGTTTGTTATCCGTTGAAGGAGCCATCGGAACCGGCATATCGGCAATCTGGTCGGCAAAGGGCAGGGACATATCGAGATTGGCGGTCAAGTCCACAAGGCAAAGCGGATCGAACAGGAAGTAACCGTTGAAAGACTGAGGCGTGTAGGCCGTAACAAGGGGGAAATCATAACGGACCAGGCCCAGGCTATCCAATCTGTCGGATACAGACAGCAATAAATCCAGCTCGTTGTCGGCGATGGCCTGCCGGGCCTGCGCGAACGACTCCCGGAGCGGATCGAGCAGCGTACCGGGCGTACCGGCCTGCAGCGGGATCCAATGCTGCCCCCAACCGCGATAGGTAACACCAGCCGACTGCATGTAGTTGACATCCTTGGGATTGTTCTTCGTAGAAATCTTCTCCCTCACGAACGCCAGGAAACTGGGCGTGACCGGACGGGCTTTGCTCTGCTGGTTTTCAATCAGCGACGAAAGGGTCCCGATTCCTTCTTTGAGCGTAAAGAGCGTTTCACCCTTCTCGTCGATGACCGTCAGCCGGCCATCCGCGGAAACCGATACAACGGCTTTTTCTGTCAATTGGTCACCCGGTCGTATGGGCGCGGCCTTTGCTTTATCCTTGGATACGACCTCCCCCTTCACGGTATAGACGAGATACGATTGCGCCAGGCACGGAAGCGAGAGGACGACACTGAGTGTGAAAGCTAACAAGTATTTCATACGAAGAAAATTAAGTGTAGATTGAATTCTGAATGAAACGCCCGGAATAACGTTTCGAAAGCGCGATGACCGAGGAACGATAGAGTTTCCTGCTTTCCAGCGTCAAAGCGAAAAGTGTCAATACGATGGCTATGTCTATGCAAAAGCCCCATTTCGTAAAGATGACGAAAGTCAGATACGTCAGGAGGGCGGAAAACAGGAACAAGGTGTTGCCGGGCACGATCCTCGACTCCCGCAGGAAGGTCGCCGGGACGGCGCGTCTGCCCTGCCCGGTCACTTTGACAAGGGCCTCCACCGTAACCTGGAAAAGGAAACACAAGACAAAGGCCAGGATCCAGTTGACCCAGGAAGGGAGATAACGCACTTTCTTCCCCAACAACGTATCGACGGTATAAGCCTGGATCATGACGCCGGGCATTTTACCCAGAGGAGAAACATGCGCATCCCGTTCTTCCCGGACACCGCCGAGCAAGACGATCTTACCCTCCAGGAAACCGGCTTCCTGCTCGATGTCATCGGGCGCAATCACACGAAAGCCGACATTCCGGTAGTTGATGAGCCAGTCCTCCCCATGATTTTCAAGGGAACGTCCGGCAAATTGCTCCACGATAGCCGCAGGAAAAGACTTGACCGTGTTCGGACCGAGCTTGTTCTGGATGCTGAGCTTGCGGACCGGCAGATTGTCCAGATTATTCTTCAGATTGGCATATCCTTCCCGGATCGGTAAACTGTCTGCAAAAAAAGAATGGACCGACGAGGAGAAGCAGCCAGCCTGTCTGTCATAATCCGTCAGTTTGCAAGTGAATATCATCTTATCACCGTATGTCCGGACGGCATCCACAAGCCGGGCGTTCCCTTCCCCATCCGACCGCAATCCCTCGAAAATCGCATCCACGCCCATGCAGGCGGGATCGCACAGCGCCACGCGTTCCAACAAAACAGCCAGATCGCCCCTGTCTTCGACATCGCTGATATCTACGACCGCAATGGCCGGACTCTCTTCGGAAGGGCCATAATGCTGGATATCGAAGAACAAATCGGTAACACTGAACGCCTTCCAGGCCCGGGATACAGGGTTGAGAAAAGAAAGGTTCAAGGTGACAAAAGATACCACCCCCAACAGGACGAAAGCCCCCACCACGATGAGGAGATGATCGCGATGGAAAAAGAAACGTCCGGGTGTTTTGGGAGCGGCCATAGCGGAACAGACGCTATTTCTTGATCGCGTCGAATCCGTAGCCGTACACGCCACTTACACTGCCCACCGAAATAAAGGCCTGGGGATCTTCCTCCTTGATCAGATTGAGCAAAAATTTCAGCTCCTGTTTCCTGGCTACCACCATCAGGACCGTAGATTCGGTCTTA